>ENA-UEOJ01002176-UEOJ01002176.1-human-gut-metagenome-genome-assembly--contig:-NODE-2176-length-12126-cov-16.355050_pt1 | contig 12126 bp, 10 predicted proteins | sample MGYA00242885_ERZ507886 | MGnify/ENA primary metagenome ERZ507886 (study PRJEB26167, sample SAMN06115505) | human gut metagenome | host: Homo sapiens | place: China:Anhui | collected 2015-08-07... | reverse complement strand
GCTCTGGGCGCAGGTCTTGGCATCTGGGGTGCAATCAATCTGCTTGAGGGCTACGGCAACGATAACCCCGGCGCAAAGTCCCAGGGCATGAAGCAGCTCATGGCTGGCGGCGGTGTTGCCCTCATCGGCACCACCCTTGTACCTCTGCTCTCCGGACTGTTCGGTTAATCACAAAACAAGGAGGTAATCGCCTTTGGACAGCATACTCCAACAGATCACAGACTGGCTGAAAGAAATGCTCGTTTCAGCTATTATGGGAAATCTGTCGGGGATGTTTGAGTCCGTCAACAACCAGGTTGGCGAGATAGCAACCTCCGTTGGCATGACCCCGGCGAATTTTTCGCCGGGTGTCTTTGCCATGGTACGAAACATCTCCGAGTCAGTGATTATCCCAATCGCAGGCTTGATTCTGACCTTCATTGCCTGTTATGAGCTAATTCAGATGATTATTGACCACAACAATCTGGCAAATTTTGAAACCTGGATCTTCTTCAAATGGGTGTTCAAGACTTTTGTTGCGGTCATGTTAATCACAAACACATTCAATATCACGATGGCTGTGTTTGATGTGACACAGCACGTTATAAACGCAAGCGCCGGTATCATATCCGGAAATACTGCCATAGATGCTTCGGCATTGGAAACAATGGAAGAAACGCTGATGGCAATGGATTTGGGTCCTTTGCTCGGCTTGTTCCTGCAATCCTTTATCGTGCAGGTCACGATGTCCGCTTTGGCAATCATCATCTTTGTGATCGTCTACGGTCGAATGATTGAAATTTATCTGATGGTCAGCCTTGCCCCGATTCCGCTTTCCACTTTTGGAAACAGAGAACAGAGCAATATCGGACAGAATTATCTGCGTTCGCTGTTTGCAATCGGATTCCAGGGATTCCTGATTATGATCTGCGTGGGCATTTATGCGGTGCTGATTCAGTCTATCGCATTCAGTGATGACATCATCGGTTCTATCTGGGGTGTTATGGGCTACACCGTCCTTTTGTGCTTCACCCTGTTTAAGACTGGTTCGCTTGCGAAGGGTGTATTCAGCGCTCACTAAGGGAAGGAGGAAATTGTTTGGCAGCGTATATTCCCGTACCTCGTGACCTGACGAGGGTAAAAACAAAAGTGTTCTTCAATCTGACGAAACGGCAGTTACTTTGCTTTGGTGCGGCGGCGCTCATCGGAGTGCCGATTTTCTTTCTGGTCAAAGCAACCGGAAATGTGAGCCTTGCAGCACTGTCCATGATGATCGTCATGTTACCGTTGTTCTTTCTGGCAATGTATGAAAAGGATAGTCAGCCGTTGGAAGTGGTTGTAGAACACTTCATTCAGACCAAATTCGTTCGTCCCAAGGTTCGCCCTTATCAGACGGACAACTATTATGACGCTTTGATGCGTCAGTACAAACTGGAAAAGGAGGTTGAACGAATTGTTTTTCAAAAAGAAGCCACAGGCAAGAAACATCAAAATGCCTGCAAATCTGAATCGGAAGCAGCAGCGAGAAATTAAAGCTGTTGTGGAACGGGCAAAGAAGGACAACGGTATTCCGCAGACTGCACAGCAGTCCATTCCCTTTCAGAGAATGTTCCCGGATGGCATCTGCCGTGTCACTGACAGTTATTACACCAAGACCATTCAGTTTCAGGACATCAACTATCAGCTGGCACAGCAGGAAGATAAGACTGCCATCTTCGATGAGTGGTGCAGTTTCCTGAATTTCTTTGACAGCTCCATCCACTTCGAGCTTTCCTTTATGAATCTGAGCACCGATGCCGAGAGCTTTGAAAAGAGTATCCGCATCCCGTTCAAGAAGGACAGCTTCAATCCTGTTCGTGCCGAGTATAGCCAGATGCTGAAAAAGCAGTTAGCGCAGGGCAACAATGGCTTGACCAAAACCAAGTACCTGACATTCGGTATTGAAGCCGAATCCATGAGGCAGGCAAAGCCGAGACTCAACCATATCGAAAACGATCTGCTCAATAACTTTCGTCGTTTGGGTGTCATTGCCACTACCATGAACGGCAAAGAGCGGCTGCATCTGATGCACTCCATGTTCCACATGGGCGATAACGATAAGTTCTTCTTTGATTGGAAGTATCTTGTGGAGTCCGGGCTGTCCGTAAAGGACTTCATTGCTCCGACAGCATTTGCCTTTAAGACCAGCCGCACCTTCCAGATGGGCAGCATCTTCGGCTCGATGTCCTATCTGGCAATTACAGCATCAGACCTGTCTGATCGTATGCTGGCGGATTTTCTGGATATGGAATCTACGCAGATCGTAACCATGCACATCCAGTCGGTTGACCAGACTGCGGCGATTAAGACCATCAAGAGAACCATCACCGAGCTTGACCGTTCCAAAATCGAGGAACAGAAAAAGGCTGTGCGTTCCGGCTATGACATGGACATTATCCCGTCTGACCTTGCTACCTATGGCAAAGATGCGAAGTCGCTTTTGAAAGAATTACAGAGCCAGAACGAGCGAATGTTCATGGTGACGTTTCTGGTGCTGAACACCGGGCGCACCGAGCAGGAACTGGAGAACAACGTGTTCCAGGCACAGAGCATTGCCCAGAAGCATAACTGCAATCTGCGTCGTTTGGATTTTCAGCAGGAATCCGGGCTGATGAGCAGCCTGCCTTTGGCACAAAACCTGATTGAGATTCGTCGTGGCCTGACTACCAGTTCCACGGCTATTTTTGTGCCTTTCACCACGCAGGAGCTGTTCCAGAATGGTGGAGAAACGCTCTATTACGGGCTGAATGCTCTGTCGAACAACCTTATCATGGTGGACAGAAAGAAGCTCAAGAACCCCAACGGACTGATTCTGGGTACTCCCGGTTCCGGTAAATCCTTTTCCGCAAAGCGTGAAATCACCAATGCGTTCCTGGTTACGGATGACGATATTATCATCTGCGACCCCGAAGCGGAATATGCGGCTCTGGTTCACAAGTTCAATGGTCAGGTGGTAAAAATCAGCTCCTCCAGTACCAACTATATCAACCCTATGGACATCAACCTGAACTACTCTGAGGATGACAACCCGGTAGCACTGAAAGCTGATTTTATCCTGTCCCTCTGTGAGTTGATTATGGGCAGTAAGGATGGCTTGCAGCCTATCGAAAAGACGGTTATCGACCGTTGTGTGCATCAGATTTACCAGAGATATTTCGACAATCCTGCCCCTGAGAATATGCCGATCCTTGAGGATTTGTATGATGCCCTTCTGAAACAGGACGAAAAGGAAGCCCACCATGTAGCGACCGCCTTGGAAATCTATGTTAAGGGTTCTCTGAAACTGTTTAACAACAGAACCAATGTGGATATTCAGAATCGTCTGGTGTGCTTCGACATTAAGGAGCTGGGCAATCAGCTGAAAAAAATCGGTATGCTGATCGTTCAGGATCAGGTCTGGGGGCGTGTAACTGCCAACCGTTCTGCCGGTAAATCGACCAGATATTATATTGACGAGTTCCATCTGCTTCTGAAGGAAGAACAGACGGCAACCTATTCCGTAGAAATCTGGAAGCGATTCCGTAAATGGGGCGGCTTGCCGACCGGTATTACTCAGAATGTCAAAGACCTGCTTCGTTCCCCGGAGATTGCCAACATCCTCGAAAACTCTGATTTCATCTATATGCTGAATCAGGCAAGCGATGACCGAAGTATTCTGGCACAGCGGTTGAACATTTCGCCGCATCAGCTGTCCTATGTAACCAACTCCGGTGAGGGCGAAGGACTTCTGTTCTATGGCAATGTGATTCTGCCGTTCATTGACCGATTCCCGACAGATCTGGAACTGTATCGCATTATGACCACGAAGTTAAACGAGGTGGCACAGGAAAAGGAGGCGTAATGTATGGCGAAAAGACCTACACGACTCCGTTTTACCGAAGATGACCTTGCAGATTCTCATGTGAAGAAAGCTGCCGACCGTGCAGATAAGGCGGTTGATAGGGCTGAAAAAGCGGCAGACAAATTGGCTTCTAAAAAGGCAAAGCCGAAGCTAAAGCTGGAAACAGATGCAGCCGGTTCCCGTAAAGCAAAGCTCCGTTTTGAAAAAGCGGAGTTTACGGAAATCGAGCGCCCATCTGTGGCAAAGCACATGGCAAGCCGTGGTGCCGCAGTCACGCTCACATCCAAAGCACATCGGGCGGTGTCAGAATATGAGGATGATAATATCGGCGTTCAGGCTGTGCAGGAAACGACCAAGGCTGTTGAATCCACTGTCTATACCGTCGATCATGCCGTTTACAGTCACAAGCTGAAAGCCTACGACAAGGCGGAAAAGCTGGTTGAGAAGTCAGATAAAGCAAATGTAAATGCCCTGTATGAGAAGTTCAAAAAGGACAACCCCGATGCCGGTTCCAATCCCTTTTCCCGTTGGCAACAGAAAAGGGCAATCAAGAAAGAATATGCTGCCGCCAAAGCCGGTAAGAATACCGCTTCGACAACGGCTTCTGCATCTAAGGGTGCAGGCAAGGCAACGGGCAAAGCAGCTCAGGGAGCCAAGAACATCACAGAAAGAGTAACGGAGTTCTGCACCACACACTCTAAAACGATTCTGTTTGTTTTGATTGCCGGACTGCTTTTTATGATACTCTCAGGGATGTTCTCGTCTTGTTCGGCTATGTTCCAAGGCGGCACACAGATCATTCTGGGAACTTCTTTTACTGCAAAAGAGGAAGATATTATTGGTGCGGACAATGATTACAAGGCTTTGGAAGCTGCGCTCCGCAATAAAATCAATAATATCGAGCGTACTCATAGCGGATATGACGAGTACCGGTATGACCTTGATGAAATCAACCACAATCCTTATGAGCTGGCGGCGTATTTGACGGTGAAGTTTGAGGATTACACCAGAGATGAGGTGCAGGCTACCCTGCAATGGCTATTTGAGCAACAATATGAGCTGACCCTGACGGAAGTAGTAGAGATTCGTACACGAACAACATCTTCTACTGATCCCGAAACGGGAGAGACAACAACAGAGGAAGAAGATTACGAATATTATATTCTGAATGTGAAGCTCAGAAATAAGGGCTTGAACAGTGTGATTTCAAATTCCGGCTTGTCGGAAGATGATATGGAGCGATATAGAATTTTGCTTCAGACAAGGGGCAACAGACCGGATATTTTCGGAAATGACATTTACGCCACCCCTGGCGGCGAGTACACCGATTATGATATTCCGGGCGAAGCGCTGACAGACACAAGATTTGCCAATATGATTCGGGAAGCTGAAAAATATCTGGGATACCCGTATGTGTGGGGCGGCAGCAGCCCGTCTACCTCCTTTGACTGCTCCGGATTTGTTTCCTATGTAATCAATCACTGCGGAAACGGTTGGAGTGTTGGTCGTTTGACCGCAAACGGTTTGATGGGCGTATGCGACATTATCCCGAAAAGCTCTGCCAAACCGGGAGATTTGATTTTCTTCCAAGGCACTTATGATACCTCCGGTGCATCACACGTTGGTATCTATGTTGGCAATGGTATGATGATCCACTGCGGAAACCCCATTTCCTACGCTTCTATCGAATCGAATTACTGGCAACAGCATTTTTACTGCTTCGGCAGAATCAGAAACTAAAGGAGGGATGGCGATTGAGTGCCAAGTTAGACAGAATAGGTGCAGACCTTGAAAAAGCCCGTAAGAAACGGGCAGAATGGGATGCTAAGGTGAAAGACCTGGAACGCAGATACCGTGAGGAGGAAAATTCCGAAATCCATGAGATGGTTCATGCTGCGAACCTGAATCCCGAACAGCTTTCCGAGCTGCTCCGTATGTTTGCTGCGGATATGGCTCCGAAGCCTGATACGATCAATACTATGAATGAGGAGGAAACGCAGAATGAGATTTAAGAAAATTGGAGCCGCATTGCTGGCGTGTGCAATGTGTTTTGGCGTGTTTTCTACAACGGCATTTGCCTATGTAGATGAAAGCGTAGCGACTGAAGAACCTGCGGTCGAAGAAAAAGTTCCCGAAACAGAGCCGGAGGAGCCGATGCTACCGCTTACTCCCGACGGCAATCTGACTTTGGTTGATGACGCTGGCTCGCCTACGAAAAGCGGAAAGCAGTTCATTACCGCTGTAACCAAAAACGGAAACTACTTCTATATCATCATTGACCGTGATGATAAGGGCGAGGAAACCGTGCATTTTCTGAATCAGGTGGATGAAGCCGACCTGCTCAAGCTGATGGACGAGGAAGAAGTTGCAGAGTTCACCAAGCCGGTTGAGGAAACAAAGCCGGAAGTAGTTGAAACAGTTCCTGAAATTACAGAACCGACACCGGAGGAAAAGCCGAAATCCACAAATATGCTCCCGGCGATTCTTACTCTGATTGTGCTTGCCTGTGGTGGTGGATTCTTCGTATTTAAGAAAGTCCAGGAAAAGAAGAAGGCACAGGAAGCGGCAAAGCCTGACCCAGATGCTGATTATGTGGACGATGACGAGGACTATGGGTACGATCCGGAGTTTGAGGACGACGATGAAGATAGCTCCGTCGATGAAGATGATAATGAACCTGTGTAAACAGGATAGGCTTGATGCCTGGGGCAGCCTTCGGGTTGCCTTTACATAGTTTCCGCTTTCAAAAAATAAAAAAATTTGCGTTTTTGAAAGTGACATCTTGCATATACTATTAGCAGACAGTATAATAAGTACAGCGAAGCGGTTTCGAGAAATGAAAAAACTTCAATTTTTGAAAGCGGGTGACTATATGAAAACAATCACGAGAGCAAAATATCTCGATAGAATCATTGAACTGAATGGTACTCCTGACATCAAGATCATCACGGGCATTCGTCGATCTGGTAAGTCCAAATTGATGCAGGCGTATATTGCGTATCTGAAAAGCAATTTTGAAAACATCAATATTATCTTCATCGACTTCATGGATTTGGCGTATGAAGAAATCAAGGAATACCATGCCTTACACGCCTATGTGGAAGAACATTATCAGGAAGGAAAAACGAACTACCTGTTTGTAGACGAGGTTCAGATGTGTCCCAAGTTTGAGTTGGCAATCAATAGCCTGTACTCTAAGGGAAAATACGACATCTATGTAACAGGCTCTAATGCTTTCCTGTTGAGTGCAGATCTGGCAACTCTGTTTACCGGACGCTATATTGAAATTCATGTGTTTCCTTTCAGCTTCCAGGAATATTGCCAGTATTATGATGATATTAGTGACAAAGATAAGCTCTTTGATGAGTACGCTATCAAGGGCGGTTTAGCAGGTTCCTATGCTTATAGAACCGAAAAAGACAGAACAAACTATATCAAAGAGGTCTACGAAACGATTGTTACAAGGGATTTGGTACAGAAATATACTCTCCCGGACACTTTGGTTTTACAACGTCTGAGCGAGTTCCTTATGGATAATATCAGCAACCTGACTTCTCCGAATAAGGTCAGTCAGCTACTGACAGCAAATGAGACTCCAACCAATCATGTAACCGTCGGCAAGTACATTAAGTATTTGTGCAATGCTTTTGTATTTTATGATATTAAGAGATATGACATCCGAGGTAAGAAATACCTTGAAAGCTCTGAAAAGTTCTATTTGTGTGACAGCGGTATTCGATATGCAATACTGGGAAGCAGAAATATAGACTATGGCAGAGTATATGAAAACGTTGTTTGTATCGAGCTTCTTCGCCGTGGATATGATGTCTATGTCGGCAAGCTCTATCAAAAGGAAATCGACTTTGTTGCTCAGAGAGGTAGCGAAAAGATTTATATTCAGGTCAGCGACAACATTTCCGGGCAGGAAACATTTGAGAGAGAATGCTCTCCTCTGCTTCAGATCCGAGATGCTTATCCGAAAATGATTATTGCCAGAACCAAACATCCAAAATATAGTTATGAAGGAATCGAAATTCACGATATAGCCGATTGGTTGCTACAAGAATAAGCAGGGCGAAATATCTCCGTCATTCTCTTTTGAAATGATGGAGATATTTTTTATTATTATATAGAATAGTGTATACTTTTTGTGATAAAGGTATTTCCGCTCCTTTATTTTCTGCGTGTATGCTTCCAGCTTGTCATGCAGAGAGCCAAAGGACGTGCATGAGCTTATTTTTTGATAAGTTGTTGTGCGCTTTATTAGAATGGAATTATGCGCTCTTATATTAGTATCAAGCCAAATATCTGCAACTCTGTCTATATCTGCTCTCTGCATTCTTCTAATCACTTATAATCCTCCAGCAACCTTGAAGTTATCTTTCTTTTCGCTTGTCCTGCTCTAATGCAATAAATCCAGCGGTAACAGCAAGGGCAAGCATAATATCATGTTCGCCTAATGGGTCTGTTACTATGGAATAAATCAAAAACACCGCACAAACCAGCAATACTGCCAATATAATCCTACGAACAATTTTTCTTTTTTCCATTGCATAACGCTCCTTTACAACTTTCGATTTTAATGTCTCTATTATACCATAATGATACTATTATGAAAAATGAAAAAAGAGTTCACCCACGATATGGGTGTCAATCAGACAAAGACACTCCTTTACATAGTTTCCACTTTCAAAAAATAAAAAAATTTGTGTTTTTGAAAGTGACATCTTGCATATACTATTAGCAAACAGTATACTAAGTACAACGAATCAGTTTCGAGAAATGAAAAAAATTCAATTTTTGAAAGTGGGTGACTATATGAAAACAATCACGAGAACTAAATATCTCGATAGAATCATTGAACTGAATGGCACTCCTGACATCAAGATCATCACGGGTATTCGTCGTTCTGGTAAGTCCAAGCTGATGCAGGCGTATATTGAGTATCTGAAAAGCAACTTTGAAAACATCAATATTATCTTCATTGACTTCATGGATTTGGCGTATGAAGAAATCAAGGAATACCATGCCTTACACGCTTATGTGGAAGAACATTATCAGGAAGGTAAAACGAACTACCTGTTTGTAGACGAGGTTCAGATGTGTCCCAAGTTTGAGCTGGCAATCAACAGCCTGTACTCTAAAGGAAAATACGACATCTGTGTAACCGGCTCCAATGCTTTCCTGTTGAGTGCGGATCTGGCAACTCTGTTTACCGGACGCTATATTGAAATTCATGTGTTTCCTTTCAGCTTCCGGGAATATTGCCAATATTATGATGATGTTAGTGATAAAGATAAGCTCTTTGATGATTACGCTATCAAGGGCGGTTTAGCAGGTTCTTACGCTTACAGAACCGAAAAAGACAGAACAAACTATATCAAAGAGGTCTACGAAACGATTGTTACAAGGGATTTGGTGCAAAAATATGCGCTCCCGGACACTTTGGTTTTACAACGTCTGAGCGAGTTCCTTATGGATAATATCAGCAACCTGACTTCTCCGAATAAGGTCAGTCAGCTACTGACAGCAAATGAGACTCCAACCAATCATGTAACCGTCGGCAAGTACATTAAGTATTTGTGCAATGCTTTTGTATTTTATGATATTAAGAGATATGACATCCGAGGTAAGAAATACCTTGAAAGCTCTGAAAAGTTCTATTTGTGTGACAGCGGTATTCGATATGCAATACTGGGAAGCAGAAATATAGACTATGGCAGAGTATATGAAAACGTTGTTTGTATCGAGCTTCTTCGCCGTGGATATGATGTCTATGTCGGCAAGCTCTATCAAAAGGAAATCGACTTTGTTGCTCAGAGAGGTAGCGAAAAGATTTATATTCAGGTCAGCGACAACATTTCCGGGCAGGAAACATTTGAGAGAGAATGCTCTCCTCTGCTTCAGATTCGAGATGCTTATCCGAAAATGATTATTGCCAGAACCAAACATCCAAAATATAGTTATGAAGGAATCGAAATCCATGATATAGCCGATTGGCTGTTACAAGAATAAACAAGGCGAAATATCTCCGTCATTCTCTTTTGAAATGATGGAGATATTTTTATGTTGATGGAGATTCAGGGCCAGGAAACTGTGTCAGATTGCAAAAATCCTTTCCGAACTTTTTACATAGCAGTCATGCACTACGGTGTGTGGCTGCTTATTTGCATCTATGCTATCAAAATCAAACAAAAATTGATCTGCATAGCAGTTTGCTATGCAGCGTGTCTCATCCTTTGGGATGATTTACATTTCGAAACAGACTCGTATAATATAATTCGAGACAGGTTACGAAAAGACCGTATATTATAAGGTTTCCCAGCCCGGCTATACGGATGCTTCCGGCTCCGCCACGGTAAATATTACCAAACGCCCACTCACCGTTTCCAACATCACGGAAAATAAGACCTATGCGTATGCTTCCGGTTCAGACGATAAGGCAATCGGTGTGGATATTGCAGGAAAGCTCCCGCCGGATAGGGGAACTACAATATATACGGTTGCAAAGAAAGATCCAGAGCAGCTTTTAAGTGAGGTAACAGTCGATACAGCCGGAAATCTGACCTATAAAGTAAATCAGGTAGATTCGTCCAAGGTTGGAAAGACAGCAATTATCACGGTAACAGCTTCGATGGAGAACTATGAGAATGCTGAATACACGCTGACGATTAGTATTACAGATACAAGAAGCGAATGTGATCACATACACACTGAAATACGGAATCAGCGGGAAACGACCTGCACGCAGACCGGATACGCAGGAGATACCTATTGTACGGACTGTGATAAACTTCTGAGTACCGGAAAAGAGCTGGCGGCATTGGGACATGATTATAAAGCAACCGTAACAAAGCAGCCGACGACAACCGAGGAAGGCGTCAGAACCTACACCTGCTCCAGATGCAACAGCAGCTACACAGAGAGCATTGCGAAGCTGCCGGAGGAACAGCACACTCACAACTATACGGGAAGCATTACGAAGGAAGCAACCTGTACAGAGGCAGGGGTAAGGACCTACACCTGTTCCTGTGGAGACAGCTACACGGAGAATATTCCGGCAACAGGACACAGCTATGTATCAAAAGTAACCAAGGCTGCAACGACAACTGAGGAAGGCATCATGACCTACACCTGCTCCAAGTGCGGACACAGTTACACACAGCCGATCGCTATGATTAAGTCTGATAACAGCAACAAGGATAATAGCAACCAAAACCAGAAACCGCAGTCTGGCACAGACAATGGTAATCAGAATCAGAAGCCACAGCCTGATACGGATAATGGTAAGGACAATGGTACTTCAATTAAGCCATACATCAAGGATGACAGCGGCAAGGAAGGCTGGGATGTGATCAAGCCACAGCTTGAAGAAGCTAAGTCAGGTGATACGGTAACGGTTGCAATGAACGGAACAACTGTAGTACCGAAAGATGTAATTGACAGTATCAAGGGCAAAGATACAACACTTGTTCTGGATATGGGAAATGGTCTTTCCTGGAAGATTTATGGACAGGATATTACTGATGCAGCCGGAGATATTGATTTTGATGTGACAGTCGGAGCCGACGCAGGAAAATCCATTCCTGTGGATGTGATCAACAACGTGACAGGGGAACGTTCTTCCATGAACCTGACGCTTGCTTATGACGGAGAGTTTGGATTTACAGCCACACTGACCGTCAACATGGAATCAAAGAATGCAGGACTGTATGCGAACCTGTTCTACTACAATGAACAGACCGGAGAACTGGAATTTATCAGCGCCGGACAGATTGATCCGGATGGAAATGTGGAACTTGTATTTACCCATGCATCAGATTACACGATTGTTGTTGATGCCAAGATTATGAGTGATAACGGTCAGACAGACAACAAATCTGATGAAACCATTCCTGCGCCTAAGACAGATGACAGCACTTCAAAATATGCATGGAATAATACGATAATCATTATTATAGGTATCTGTATTATACTGATTGTTTTTGGAGCTGTATTCTATGTAAGGAAAAAGAGTGGTTCAGAAGAAAAATAATGATGATTTCATAGGAGTTGCACGATTTAATAGAAAGAGCAAAATTAACAAAAAACAGCTAAAAGTATGTATTTAATATTTGGTGCTCACTTTTTAACATGATATCTATAAAAAGAGCCGATGTAAAACGAAAAACTGGTTTACATCCGCTCTTTTTAGTATATAATGATTATTGAAAGGCGGTGGCAGTATGCTCATAAGATATATGTTTGGCAATTTTTTGATCGTCTTT
>ENA-UEOJ01002172-UEOJ01002172.1-human-gut-metagenome-genome-assembly--contig:-NODE-2172-length-12142-cov-11.345877_pt1 | contig 12142 bp, 8 predicted proteins | sample MGYA00242885_ERZ507886 | MGnify/ENA primary metagenome ERZ507886 (study PRJEB26167, sample SAMN06115505) | human gut metagenome | host: Homo sapiens | place: China:Anhui | collected 2015-08-07... | reverse complement strand
ATCAACATTTGCAGAGGAAATGTAAATCTTTTCAGGGTGGATAGTCAGCATTTATTTTCACCGCCCAATACCAATTCGGAAAAATATACTTCTTTTCCGTCGGCACTCTCAGCTGCACGTTCTATCCAGCATCTGAGAGTGCTGCGTTTTATGCCGTTTTCATAACAAAATTTCCGTCCGCTCAGTTTGCTGTCCGTAAATTTTCTGACTAACAAAGCACCTTCCTGTTCTGTCACCATAACCGCCTCCTTTTGCGTTTTCTGTTATTGAATCGCTTTTCGGGCGGTTTGTGTAGGTGTGCTTTATTTGACGGTTACAAAACATCTGTTACAGAACCTGAAAATATGCATTATTGATACTTTGTCGGGACAGGCACACATCAGTTCTTGCTGTTTGCAATTGCCTGATCAATCAACTTTTGCAGCTTTTCGGACTGATTTTCGGAGGTTATTGCACCGACAATCGGCTCTCCCACAATATTACCGTTTTTATCGACAACATAAGTTGTGGGGTAGGAGTACAATCCGGATGTGAATTCTCCGGCTTTACTTTTTGAATCAAACCAAATGTTTTTGTAGGTCACACCCTTTTTTGACAGAATATTCTTTGCGTCAGAGATAGCCGTTTTGTCACCGTCAAGTGTAAATGAATTGATTCCGACTACTGCTCCGCCTTTTTCTGCAAGCTGTTTATTCAGAGCCTCCAGGTCAGCAAGCTCTTCCACGCAGGGATTGCAGGTGGTAAACCAGAAGTTTACTACGGTAACGGTATTTTTTGCAAAAAGCGTGCTGCTATTAACTTCGTTTCCGTCAAGATCCTTGCCGTCAAATGTTGGGAATTTCGTCAGATTATCCTTTTCTATGGGCTTACCGTTTTCAGCCGGAACGCTCTTATCCCCATCAGATGGTTTTTCTCCGCATCCGGGAAATTTTTGTTCCAAAATTGTCAGCTTTCCTTCGATTTCCTTAATCTCTTCGGCACCTTCATTAAGCACCTTCAACTCATCTGCGCTGAACTGATCCTTGATGCCGTCAATCGTTTTCAGAAGAAAATCACCGTAGTTTCCGCCGTCCTCAATCATCGTCATACCCTTATCGGCTGAAATAAATACCTTTTCCCAAAGTGCGCTGTTTTCGGAAAGAATAGCATTTTCCCGTGCCATCAGTTTTTGATGCAGGTCGGTAGCCTCGTCTTTTGTATTTGGATTCACAGCTGTCAGCATAGCTGTTTCGCTTTTCTTATTTGTGGTAGTATTAGTAGTATTAGTAGTATTAGTCGTATTGTCTTTGTTTGTGCCACAGGCGGCAAAGCTTAACAACATCGTCAAGGCAGTCAGTAAGGTTAAAATTTTTGTCATTTTCATAATGTTTACTCCTTTTCTGTTTCAATATCTGTTTCAATATCTGTTTCAATTTTTGTTTCAATTTTTGCTTCAATTTTTTGTTTTGGTGTTTCTGCTTTTTTAGCGGGACAATCATTTTCATTTTCTTTGCCAAAGCCGTAGCGGAAGCTGACCGCCTTTACAGGACAGGCACGGATACATTTACCGCAGCGTATGCATTCGGCGTGGTCGGGAGTTTTGGTTACATCTACATCCATCTTGCATACTTTGGCACACTTTCCGCAGGAAATACATTTGTGTTTGTCTACTTTCATTCCGAAAAGCGACACCTTGTTAAGCAATGCATAAAATGCACCGAGAGGACACAGCCACTTACAGAACGGTCTGTAGAAAAGTACACTCAGTACGATTACCGTAATCAATATGCCCAGTTTCCACGAAAAGAGCGTACCCAGTGCGGCACGGATTCCCGAATCGACGGCGGCAAGAGGGATTGCCCCCTCGAGTACCCCTTGAGGGCAAAGATACTTACAGAAAAAAGGATCTCCCATATCCACATCGTTTGTAATAAGCATTGGCAGCAAAATTACAGCAAAAAGTAAAACTGCATATTTTATGTATGTCAACGGTTTTAGCTTTTTAGTGGAAAGCTTTTTTGTCGGTATCTTATGTAACAGTTCCTGAAGCCATCCGAACGGACATAAAAAACCGCAGATAAAACGTCCGAGCAGAACCCCTATCAATATGAGGAATCCTGTGATATAATATGAAAAACTAAATTTTGACGAACCCACCACTGCCTGAAACGAGCCGATTGGGCAGGCGCCCGATGCCGCCGGGCAGGAATAGCAATTCAGCCCCGGCACACAAACAGCCTTTCCTTTGCCTTGATAAATTCCGCCCTTAAAAAAATTCGGCAGATGAATATTGCTCAGCAAAGTTGCTCCTGCTTGAATCAGCCATCTAAAGCGTGAGAGGAACTGCGATACACTGCCTCTTTTTTTCTTTGGTTCTTTGTTATCCAATTCCCACACACTCCAAACACAGCCGGATTGCCTTGCTTAACACGGTTTCTGCCTCTCCGCGCAGAGCTCCGTAACACAGCATCGTAATTCCGCAGATAATCAGCACGATCTGAAATACGGCTTTTTTCTTTCGAGTCAATTCGGTCACCCCTTTCTTTTATGCTCTAATTGTAGCACATAGGATGTAAAATCTCTGTTAAGAATTAAAACTTAACAAAAACTTTATGTATGAGCGATATAATTAAATTATCAAGAAAATATTAAAACACAACAAGGAGAGTTTTTATGCGTATTTTAGTAATTGAAGATGAGCGTGCGCTGTGCGAGACAATTGTTCGCAGCCTTAAACGACTGGCATACAGCGTTGATTTTTGCTATGACGGAAACAAAGCAAATGAGTTGCTCGGAATGGAAAAGTACGATCTTGTTTTACTTGATCTGAATTTACCCGGTGCAGACGGGATGACGGTACTGCGAACTCTGCGAGAAACCGACAGGGATACCGGAGTGTTAATTCTTTCGGCACGCTGTGAGGTTGCCGATAAGGTGGAGGGACTGGATGCCGGAGCAAACGATTATCTGACAAAGCCGTTTCATTTGGAGGAGCTTGAGGCACGAATACGCAGTCTGACTCGCCGGCGGTTTACACAAAACAATGTTGTTTTGAACTGTGGAAAGGTTGCTTTTGACACCAAAGCCCGTGTTGCCGTTGCTGACGGTCAGGAACTGTCACTTACCCGAAAAGAAATCGGAATACTTGAATATTTACTTCTTAATCAGGGTCGCCCCGTCAGTCAGGAAGAGCTGCTCGACCATGTTTGGGATAACAGTGTTGACAATTTCAGCAATTCAATAAGAGTACATATTTCTGCATTACGAAAGAAACTGCGTGCGGCACTCGGCTATGACCCGATTCGCAATCGCATTGGTGAAGGATATGTTATGGAGGAAGAAAAAGAATGAAAAAGCTATCCTTGCAATGGCGCATAACTCTGATGACAGCACTTCTTATCGGAGCTACCTGTGTTTTTATGAATGTTCTTATCGGCTATTCCGGCAGCCGTTACATGGATTCCATAGGCTCTTATGTTACAGGTTACGGAGATACGGACAAAGGAGAACCTGACTTTTTCGATCCCGAACATGAAAAGCTTGATCGTGAATTAACTATCGTAATTAACGGAGCACAGGAATCCTTTATCACTACCAATTGGTATATTACGGCGGCGGCAACATTGTTAGGCGGTGTGCTTGCGTATTTTTTAAGCGGGCATGCGCTGAAGCCTCTGCGTACTTTTACAGCTCGGGTTGAAAAGGTTCAACCTAACAATTTGACGGATATGAAGATAACCGAAGAGGTTCCGCCTGAACTGAGACAGTTTGTCAAGTCGTTCAATCGGATGCTTGACCGTCTTGATGAGGGATTTACCGCTCAACGACAGTTCACAGGAAACGCGGCGCACGAGTTGCGTACGCCGCTTTCGCTGATGCAGGCACAGCTTGAACTTTTTTCGGCAGAGCATCCCGAGGTGTTGCCGGAAACGGCGGAGTTCCTCCGATTGTTGCGTGAGCAGACCGAACGAATGACGCAAATGACAAAAACCCTGTTGGAAATGAGTGAGCTTCGGACAGTATCGTGTGCCGACCACATAGAGATAGCTCCTATGGTAGAAGAGATTTTCACTGACCTCGCACCCCTTGCAGAGAAGAACAACAGTACACTTGAAAGCACAGGCGATGCTGTTATGACAGGCAGTGACACGCTGATTTACCGTTTGTTATATAATCTTACCGAAAACGCTATACGCTACAACCGCTTTGACGGTACAGTGAATATTACCGTAACGCACAAAGACAATCAGCTTGTTATTACGGTTGCGGATACCGGCTACGGCATCCCCGAACAATACAGAGAAAGTATTTTTCAGCCCTTCTTTCGTGTGGATAAATCCCGAAGCAGAGAATACGGCGGCGTAGGCTTGGGACTTTCTTTGGTGTGGGAAATCGTCACACTGCACAACGGTAAAGTCCGTGTGGAAGAAAGTTCGGAAAAGGGTACTGCTATATCAGTAAAGTTCCCGACAGATGCGATAAAAATTTAATATTTTGCAAAAATTTTTTAGTAAATTGTTGAAATTACCGTAGTTCTGTGTTATACTATAGTTAATTAATCGATTAGTTATCAAAAAGGAAGCGAACATTATGAGAACAACAGAGGAACAACACAACGAGCGTAAGCAGGAAATGATGGAAAAATGCTTTGAATGTTATGCTGAAAACGGGCTGACCGGTACGGGTATCAAGGCTTTGGCGGCAGCGTGTGGGTGTACAACGGGAAATCTGTATTCCTATTTCAATAGTGTGGATGAACTGATTATTGAATCAACTGCATACTGTATGGAAAAGGTTGAGGATGATTTTATGGAAAAAGCCCCCACCGACCCGAATGATGTTGTCCGATTTGTGAGAGAGGTTCCGTATTGGACCGCAAAGAAGCACGGCAAAAAATATCGGCTGATGTATCAGGTCTATACTCATCCGAAATATATTGAGCACGGCAAGAAATTCTTTGAGGGAGTGAATGAGCGCTATACCGAATATGCCAAGCGGTTGGAGCCGAAAATCGGTATTCCGTACACGGTGATTACACCGTTGATTTTTATATTTGTTCGTGCCTGTGTACACTATGCTATGTTTGAGGATGAATATTATTTAAAAACCCAAATGGAGGTCTTAAAACAGGGTGTCGCTCTGTTTGCGGATAAATACCGTTCACAATATTTGAAGGGAGGAAACGGAAAATGAAAAAACGAATACTCTGTACCCTGCTCACCCTATGTATGGTGATGTGTGTTGCTTTACCTATTATGAGCTATGCCACTCTGGGAGTATCGGCATCCGACTCGAGTGCATACGGCACACTGCTCACACCCGACACAACCCCACCGGTCGGATGGGCAGAGGATGAAAGCAACCCGTACGGCACAAAAAAGGGTCAGCCCTTTGCCATCACCCCATGGTATGAGCCGATCATTTACAGCTATCGCAACGCAGAGGGGCAGGCGGCGCAGGATCATACCAAGGTATACAGTAAGTGGAATTTCGGTATCAACATTGCCGAATGTACACCGAGTGCCCATCGGGTTTCTGCTGTGGATAATGTTGCATTTGCTGTTGGAGCAGCTTACGACCCACTCGGCACGGGCAGAAACGATCATGCCATCTTTGTCGGTCTTTGCGATATGGATAATTCCAAGAACACTGCGAAGATCTGCTACTGGGTACAAAACCTTGTAAACAACAAGCGCTCCGAGCTTCAGAAAATTGCCGACGCTCCGATGTGGGCGTGCAAGAAACCCGGTTACGGCGAGCTGGAATATCAGGAATTCCGCCACTATTTCAATGTCACGGCGGGCGACTATGATGGTGACGGAAAGATGACCGCCGTTATCACCTACGTCGGCAATGATGATTTATGGGGAATCGCCGGCACGGGAATTGCCGGAGAGCAGGGACTTTCAAGAAAATCGTTTGTCAAATCCAAGGGCAGCGGCAATGCCTATTTCGACGGCTGGAACACGACTCTGTATGAGCGCGACCAGATCACGAAGTCGCTTGTCTCGGCGGATATTGACCGTGACGGTTGCGATGAGCTTATCGTGTACGCAGGCATTGCCGAGCCGGATAAGATCGACGGCAGGGACAAGGAGATTTCCGGCGATTCCTTCCGTAAGGCTGTTTCAAAGCTCTCGGTATACAAAGCCGAAAACGGAAACCTCAAAAGAGTGGATCAAAAGTCCCTGATGACCCTGAACCGCGAGGATGAAAAAGCGGACGGCAGCCGTTACTACGATCATATCCGCTACGGAAACCTTGCCGCGGGAGACATCAACGGCGACGGCTGGCAGGAAATCATAATTGCCGGATATTTCCGTGAAGTCAGGGAAGAAAAGAAGAAGGGCTTTATCTGGGACAAGAAAACCGACAACGAAAACATGGGCTTTGCCGTTTATTACGGTCAGAACAAGTCAATAACGAATGTGCAGAAAACCACCATGAGCGGTTATACCGCAAACGGAACAAATGATCTGGGCGTGAAGCCGAAGCCCGCTATGACAAGCGTTGCGATCAACGGCAGAGGTACGCCGGAGCAGGTATGGATCGCAGGCGGACTGTATGAGGTTCAGCAGAACGGCGCGCTTAATCTTCTGCGCGACACCGCGCGCGAAAAGAATTCAAGCGCGAGATGGTGGTGGTATCAGGATGTCATCGCAGGCAATTTTGACCACAACACGGAAGGCCGCGAGCAGGTGATCGCGCTTGCCGCCGAAAGGCAAAAGGGAAGCGGTTCGGCGCGTAAATTCGACCTGTTCACCGATGTTTTCTACGGCGAGAATTTCGGCAGCGGCACTCTTTCGGTCGCCGGGAAGTATACGGTAACAGCCGAAAAGGACGAGTTTTCCAAGCTCTGCCACGATGCCGACCTTGCATGGGATATGCCGTATAACTGCATACTGCTTGCGGCTGACGTGAACAAGGACGGTCTGTTTGCTCGCTATGAGGGCAAGGGCTACGGATATTCCGATGCACAGGTGCAGGCGGTGCTCCAGGCGGCTCCGTATTTCTCGGAGCTCGGTGACTATGATCTTGATTTCTCCGACGGCTCAACCACCTACACCTTCTCCTCAGGCTATTCGGACACGAAATCGTCATCGCAGAATACCTCCTTCGGTGCGTCCATCGTCGCACAAGGAGATCTGAAGGTATGGAGATACGAGGCGACGCTCGGATATACCATGGACTTTACCAAGAGCACAGAGGATACCCTTTCAAAGGAATACAGTGCCTCCTTCAATGCCGGCGGTAACGATTCTGTGGTGTTGTACCGTGTGCCGGCGACAACCTATTATTACTCACTTTATGACCCAGAAAAGGGCGATTTTGACTTGAGTGAGCGAAATACCATCGCCCTGATGATCCCCGGGCAGCCGGTTTACACCATGCTCGACCGAGAGTATTACGATGAGTTTGCGGTACTGTATAACGAAACCTACAAGAAAGACATTGCAGCGGGAAAGGCAAAGGCTCTGCCAATACTGAACAGCAATGTTTTGCCGGAAAATTCCGAGGGCGACCCGTTCGCCTATTGGTCGAATATCGGCTCTTCCGACGCTTCGGTTACGCAATTTGAATCGCTGAGCAAGCAGAAATATGAGCTTGGCTTCGGTGCAAGCAGTATCACGAACGACTGGACTACCACATCTGAGCACGCCGAGGGAGTTGAGATGGCTCACGGCTTCTCCGCTTCGATGAAAAGCACATGGGGCGTAGACGCATTCAATATGGGTTTTCTAATCGATTTGAGCTACAGCAAAGCAACAGGTACGGTCTACACCACGACGGAAAGCAACGGCGCCAGCGGTACGGTAAACAACATCGACCGCCGTTCGCTCCTTGCCTCCTACGGAATCGACTACGATGTTTCAAACAAATACGGCTTTACCTGGGATTTCGGTATGCGTACATGGACGGCAGGAGATCAGAAGATTCCTGTGTTCGGATATGTGCTGACCAATCTTCGTGCCGCACCGCCCATACCTACACTTACAGGCGTATCCGTAACGGACAATCAAAGCGCAAAAATCACCTGGAAGGCACCGACTGCAGACAGCAGACGCCCCTATACAGGGTATCATATCTGGATGCGCATGGATGACGGCGATTTTGTGCGTGTGACTGATGCTCCGCTGTCAGACACGACCTTTGAATATACATACGATACTCTGGAAGAGGATACCACCTACACCTTTGCGGTTTCCTCTGTCGGTAATAACGGAACGGTATCGGCATTATCCAATACCAAAACCTTCTCAACCTTTACGGGATCGGACGGCAGAGAAATAGAATTACGCAGTGACGGCAGCAGTATCCAGTGGAGATATGTGGGCGAAAGTGACGATGCTTACCGTGTTCTTGTATCACTTTCCGAGTTAAATGGAAATGACGGCGCAGATGGAAAGCAAATTGAACTGAATGTATATAATGGATTTATACAGTGGAAGTACAGCGATGATTCTGTCTGGAATAATTTGATTGCTTTGTCGGAGCTGACGGGCGATAAAGGCGATAAAGGCGATAAAGGTGACAAAGGCGACAAGGGTGACAAGGGAGAAACAGGTGCGCCCGGTCAGGACGGAAAAGACGGTGCAACGCCTAAGCTAAAAATAGGTGATGATAACTTCTGGTATATCTCCTATGACGACGGACAGACATGGGTATCCCTCGGTGTGAAAGCCACCGGAGAGAAGGGTGATACCGGTGAAACCGGACAACAAGGTGATAAAGGCGACAAGGGCGAAACAGGTACACCCGGTCAGGACGGAAAAGACGGTGAAACGCCTAATCTAAAAATAGGTGATGATAACTTCTGGTATATCTCCTATGACAACGGACAGACATGGGTATCCCTCGGTGTGAAAGCCACCGGAGAAAAGGGTGATACCGGTGAGGCCGGACAAAAGGGCGACAAAGGCGATCCCGGCACTGACGGACAGGATGGTGCCAACGGAAAAGACGGTGTTGACGGTAAGGCCGGAGATAAGGGCGGCAAAGGCGTTAAGGGCGACACCGGCAAGGACGGAACAAATGGAACAAACGGTGCAAACGGCTCTGACGGCAAAGACGGTAAGGACGGCATCGGAATAGCCAAAGCGGAGATCAACGCAGACGGCGAGCTTGTTATCACCTATACCGACGGCAAGGTAGTCAATCTTGGTAAAGTTGTCGGTGCGGACGGCAAGGACGGTCTTACCCCATTTATCGGTGAAAACGGCAACTGGTGGATTGGTGAGAAAGACACCGGTGTGAAAGCGGTGGCAGATGTAGCCGTTCCCGCAGGCTTCGGAAACATATCCGAAGGAAACATATCCGAACCCGCAGCTTCACCTGCTTTGGTTGCAATAGGCTCTGTTGCAGGAGTTGCGCTGCTTGGCAACCTTGGTTTAATATTATACATTGTACTGAAAAAGAAAAAAGTATAGTTTGAGATTGCAAAACGGAGGTGGCAAGAAATGAAGAAACGAATACTTAGCATCTTACTCGTCTTTTGTATAATGATGAGCCTTATGCCGATAAGCGTATTTGCCGAGGAGGTTGGGGCAGAGGGCTCTGCCTCGGTACAGCTTGGCACAGACGCACTAAGTAAAAATGTAAACACAGCGACCGCACCGACTGTGTATTTTGGGCAAAACCATGATAATAATCCCGCTGCATGGCGAGTTATCGGTTATGACGGAAGCGGTGTTACAAGCGCACAAGGGGATATTACCCTGCTTGCGGCAGGCGCTATGGGAGTTATACCATTTGCCGATATCATATTATACAACGATTACGCACCGAGTAATTTGAAAACCGCGATAGATGCGCTTGCAGCAAAGCTGACGACATAAGAAAATGCTGCCGTAAAGAAACGGGCGCTTACAAGCGGAAGTTACAATGGAGAAAATACCGACTGTGTAGCGGGAGGGCAGGTGGATAACGCTGTATTCTGGCCACTTTCCGCAAAAGAGGCTATTGCTGTAAACAACGATCTGCGTGCCTTGGACCCTGCACATCCGAATTGGGTGACAAGCAGTTGGTGGCTGCGCTCCCCTGGCTCCAAGACTTTTTATGTCGCCATCGTGAGTAGTGATGGTTCTGTCCAATACTCTGGGGTCTCTGTCCGCAAGAAAAATAATCATCGGACTGTTCGTCCCGCTTTTAACTTAAATCTGAACTCTGTCCTTTTTGCATCTGCCGCCGTGGGCGGAAAGCCTAACGGAGGATTGACCGCAGTCCCCGAATACAGCGGAAACGAGTGGAAATTGACACTTTTAGATAGCAGCCGAAATTTTGCCGTAACGGAAAAAACTGCCGACGGCTACCCCAACGATACCATTACGCTGAATTACAGCGGAGCGACCACAGGGGCAAATGAATATATCTCTGCCATCATTGCGGATAACAACGGCGCACAGTATTATGGCAGAGTAGCACAGCCTACTGCCGAAAGCGGAACGGTTGAAATCAAAATCCCGTCTGATATTGCACCCGGCAACTATACCTTAAAAGTTTTCAGCGAGCAGTACAACGGCGATTATAAAACCGACTACGCAAGCAATTTCACAGACATTGCGCTGACGGTGGAAAAGCAGGTGGAAGAGCAGTTTTCCCTCACCCACGGCGGCACCTATTACTTTGACCTCTCTGGCGTGAGCATTCCCGGTACAGCAAACAGCGGAACCTCATTTGGAGCGGTTTCTCTGCCGGATACGTCGCTGCACTATGTTCCCTTTACTTATGCCGGAACGATAGAAGCCTACAAACTCACGTCTGCGACGGCAACCACCGAGGAGTATGCACAGCGGGAAAAATATCCCCACAGCCTGTTTATAGCGGACTATGCCGTAACGCATACGGTAAGCTGGGATGACTTAAATACGAAAAGTCTGATTTTCGGCAAGGACTATGTCGCCGGCGGCGTGGACTATACCCTGCGCGCACCGTCTGTGGGAAGTAACTATACAGGTTCGGGCAATTCCGAACGCGGCGTGCCCCAAAGCAACGAATGGGACACGATGCTGAATAAGGACAGCGGATATATCCAAAACTGGAATAAAATGTATTCGTGGGGGCAGGATACTTTTTCTGGCGACGCGTCGCGCCGTGCGGTTCGCGGGTACGATTCGGCCCGCTACTGGGGCTACAACTATGCTGCGAACTCCGGCCCGTACGTCGGTTTCCGCCCCGTCCTTGAAGTCCTGAACCCTGACACACTGGGCTCTGACGGGATGAAGGTCGTTACCCTTGACCTGAACGGCGGCAAGCTGGGCGGCAGCTCCGAGGATATTCAAATCATCGTGAAAAGCGGCGAAAGCTTTACCGCTCCTGCATCTGACGGTCTGACCCGCCCGGACGGAGATACAGACACCTACTTTATGTGGCTTGGCAGTGACGGGAAGCTCTACGCGCCCGGTGCCAGTGTTCCGGCGGACGTTACCAAGCTCACGGCGCAGTTTGCTTTATCAGAACAGTTTTTCCTCACCCCCGGCGGCAGATATTATTTTGACCTTTCGGCGATGAATATTCCCGGAACGGCAAACGGCGGAAACTCAGATGGTGCGGTTTCTTTGCCGGATACGTCGCTGCACTATGTTCCCTTTACCTATGTGGGAACGATAGAAGCCTACAAACTCACATCGGAGATGGCAACCACCGAGGAGTATGCACAGCAGAACAAATATCCCCACAGCCTGTTTGTGGCGGACTATGCCGTAACGCATACGATTAGCTGGGGTGGCCTGAATGACGAAGGTCTGATTTTCGGCAAAAATTATGCCAGCGGCGGCGTGGACTATACCCTGCGCGCACCGTCTGTGGGAAGTAACTCTACAGGCTCGGGTGAGTCCCAACACGACACGCCGTCAAATAATGAATGGGACAGGATACTGGACAAGAACAGCGGATATATCCAAAACTGGAATAAAATGTATTCGTGGGGACAGGATACTTCTTCTGCCGCCGAGTCGTTCCGGGCGTACCGTGGGTACAACTCGGCCCGCTTCTGGTATTACACCTCGTCCTCGTTTCGGAACGTCTACCTCGGTTTCCGCCCCGTCCTTGAAGTCCTGAACTCCGGCACACTGGGCTCTGACGGACTAAAGGTCGTTACCCTTGACCTGAACGGCGGCAAGCTGGGCGGCAGCTCCGAGGATATTCAAATCATCGTGAAAAGCGG
>ENA-UEOJ01002170-UEOJ01002170.1-human-gut-metagenome-genome-assembly--contig:-NODE-2170-length-12153-cov-2.608894_pt1 | contig 12153 bp, 8 predicted proteins | sample MGYA00242885_ERZ507886 | MGnify/ENA primary metagenome ERZ507886 (study PRJEB26167, sample SAMN06115505) | human gut metagenome | host: Homo sapiens | place: China:Anhui | collected 2015-08-07 | study... | reverse complement strand
TGACCCCCATGATGAAACAGTTTCTCGACCTGAAAGCAAAACATCCCGATGCGGTGATGCTGTTCCGGTGCGGAGACTTTTATGAGACTTATTCGACAGATGCGATTATTGCGGCGGAGATATTGGGCATCACGCTGACTAAGCGTGCCAATGGAAAAGGCAAAACCATTGAAATGGCCGGATTTCCTCATCACGCATTGGATACGTATTTGCCTAAACTGATACGTGCGGGCAAGCGTGTAGCTATCTGTGATCAGTTGGAAGATCCGAAGATGACAAAGAAACTGGTGAAGCGCGGCATTACCGAATTGGTTACTCCGGGTGTTTCCATCAACGATAATGTCCTCAATTATAAAGAAAACAATTTTTTAGCAGCTGTACATTTCGGAAAAACGGGTTGTGGCATCGCCTTTCTCGATATCTCTACCGGTGAATTTTTGACGGCGGAAGGCCCTTTTGATTATGTAGATAAATTGCTGAATAATTTTGGTCCGAAAGAGGTGCTTTTCGAACGTGGCAAACGGGGTATGTTCGAAGGGAATTTCGGAAACAAATTCTTTACTTTCGAACTGGACGATTGGGCTTTTACGGAGACCAGTTCACGCGAGAAACTGTTGAAGCACTTTGAAACAAAGAATTTGAAAGGTTTCGGAGTAGAGCATCTTAAAAATGGTATCATTGCTTCCGGGGCTATTCTGCAATACCTGGATATGACGCAGCATACGCAAATCGGACACATCACGGCATTGTCGCGTATTGAAGAGGACAAATATGTGCGTTTGGATAAATTTACCGTGCGCAGCCTGGAGCTTATCGGTAGCATGAACGACGGTGGAAGTAGTCTGCTCAATGTCATCGATAAAACCATCAGTCCGATGGGTGCCCGTATGCTGAAACGTTGGATGGTGTTTCCTCTGAAAGACGAGAAGCCTATTAATGACCGTCTGAACGTAGTGGAATACTTTTTCCGCGAGCCGGAATTTAAGGAACTGATCGAAGAACAACTGCATCTGATAGGCGATCTTGAACGCATCATTTCCAAGGTGGCGGTGGGGCGTGTATCTCCTCGCGAGGTAGTGCAGTTGAAGGTTGCCCTGCAAGCGATCGAGCCTATAAAAGTGGCTTGCATGCAGGCGGATAATGCTAGCCTGAACCGGATAGGAGAGCAGTTGAATCTTTGTATTTCCATCCGCGACCGGATAGATAAAGAGGTGAATAACGATCCTCCTTTGTTGATAAATAAAGGTGGGGTTATCAAGGACGGGGTAAATGCCGAACTGGACGAACTGCGTCAGATAGCCTATTCGGGTAAGGATTTTCTTTTGAAGATACAGCAGCGTGAAAGCGAACAGACGGGAATACCGAGTTTGAAGATTGCTTATAACAGTGTATTTGGCTACTATATAGAAGTACGTAATGTACACAAAGACAAGGTACCGCAAGAATGGATCCGCAAACAGACACTTGTGAATGCAGAACGCTATATCACCCAAGAACTGAAAGAAGACGAGGAGCAACTACTATTAATGTTAAGCAGATGTTCTCAGATTCCATTGAAACCTACCGAGAAAAAGTAAACATTGTGTGTGATGCTAAGATATACAAGGGATGCGCCATTTCAGTGGCAAAAGGCGCTGACGGCGATGTAAGACTTGCATCGGCTCAGGCGGCAGACGAATTGCTGACACTTGAAAATGTAAAGGCATCTTTTGTAATTTACGAAAGCAGCGGCAAGATATGTATTTCTGCTCGCAGCTTTGGCGCAGTAAATGTGCAGATAATTATGGAAAAACTCGGCGGAGGCGGACACCAAACAATGTCTGCTACTCAGCTTAGTGATATAAATAAAGAACAGGCGCTCAAGATGCTTATTGATGTTATAGACACAAATCTTGAGGACGCAAGTTGCAAATAACAGAAAGGAACGATATTATGAAAGTTATACTTTTGCAGGATGTTAAGGCACTCGGTAAAAAAGGTGACCTTGTAAACGCCTCAGACGGTTATGCAAGAAATTTTCTTTTTCCAAAGAACCTTGCTCGAGAGGCAAATGCACAAGCTATGAATGAATATAAAAACGCAGAAAACTCAAAGAATTTTAAAATTGCTACCGAGAAAAAGCAGGCTGAGGGTTACAAGGCTCAGCTTGAGGGCAAAACCTTTGAGATGAAAGCAAAAGCAGGTCAGGGCGGCAGACTTTTCGGCAGTATTACTGCAAAACAGGTTGCCGAGGAGATTAAAAAGCAGTATAATATAAATAGCGCAAGGTTGTGCTCGAGAGCGATATTAAAGAGTTTGGCTCTTATAAAGCTGATGTAAAACTTTATACAGGCATTGTTGCCAATATTACAGTTAAGGTTTCTGAGGCTTAATTTTTATTACAGTAAATTAAAGGAGAGGTGACAGATGGCGGATAATCAGATTTCAAGCAGCTATGACGGACTTCATATGCCGTACAGTCCAGAGGCTGAACAAGCATTGCTGGGTGCAATTATTCTTGAAAGCGATGTATTTGACAAAGTAATTGAATACATTAAGTCGCCCGATTATTTTTATGTATCTCTCCATAAGCTGATTTTCAAGACAATGACCGAAATGGTCAACTTTGGCGGCAAAATCGACTTTGTTACCTTGCTTGAAAAGCTAAAGCAGACAGGCTCTTTTGATGAAACCACAGGTAAGACATACCTTTATGACCTTGCCAACAACTGCCCGTCCATTTCAAATGCAGAGGCTTATGCCGAGGTTATAAGAGATAAGTATAACACACGCAGACTCATTACCGCAGCCAGAGAGATTATTGATGACGCAACGGCAGGTACAGAGGACACCTCGGTTATAATTGACTCTGCCGAGCAGAAAATTTTTGATATAAGACAGGGCAACGAGAAAAAAGGTCTTGAAAGGATAAATTCTGTTATTATGCAGACTTTCGACCGACTTGACGCTCTCAACAGCGCTACCGATGACAGTATGAAACCTGTATCGACAGGTATCGGTGACCTTGACAGAGTTATTACAGGTCTTAACCGAAGTGACCTTATACTTCTTGCCGCCCGTCCGGGTATGGGTAAAACAAGTTTTGCGCTTAATATCGCCCGTTATGTAGCCTGTACGGCAAAAAAGACTGTTGCCTTTTTCTCTTTGGAAATGTCAAAGGAGCAGCTCGCAAGCCGTTTACTTTCATCCGAGGCACTCATTGAGGGCACAAAGCTGAGAACAGGCAAGCTCAACGATGAAGAATGGGGCAGACTTATTCCTGCAAGCGATATTCTCGGAAAATCTGAACTTTATCTTGATGATTCTCCGGGTATTACAATAACCGAAATGAAGTCAAAGCTCAGAAGAATGAGAAATCTTGACCTTGTTATCATAGACTACTTACAGCTTATGGGCAGTGGCAGACGAATTGATAACAGAGTACAGGAAATTTCGGAGATTACAAGAAATTTAAAAATTCTTGCTAAGGAAATGAATGTTCCTGTTGTCACACTTTCACAGCTTTCTCGTGCGAGTGAGCAGAGAACAGACCACAGACCGCAGCTTTCCGACCTTCGAGATTCAGGTTCTATCGAGCAGGATGCCGATATTGTACTCTTTCTTTATCGTGAGGGTTATTACGATAAAAATGAGGACGATTCTCCGCAGGGCGCAGATCAGAATTCGGGTGAGTGTATAGTTGCTAAAAACCGTCATGGTGAGGCTCGTACAGTAAAAATGCATTGGCAGGGCGAATTTATGAGATTTACAGGTACGGAGGACAGAAGTGAGTAATCCTTTTTTAACCGCTGTAAATAAATACAATTTGCTTGAAAATAATGATACTGTTGCGGTTGCACTTTCGGGCGGCGCAGATTCGGTTTCTCTGCTGCATATGCTTTATTCTGTAAAGCAGAAATATAATCTTACCTTGTATGCAATCCATATAAACCATATGATACGAGGTGCAGAGGCAGACAGGGACGAAGAATTTTGCAGAAAATACTGCGAAAAACTCTCGGTTAAGCTGTTTGTAAAAAGAATAGATGTGCCAAGCATTGCTAAGAATGAAAAAATCAGTACGGAGCTTTGTGGAAGGAATGTCAGATATAAGGCTTTTGACGAGCTTTCCAAAGAGCTTGGCTGTAAAATCGCAACGGCTCATACATTGTCGGATAATGCGGAAACCTTTATGATTAATCTTATAAGAGGTACTTCGCTCAACGGACTTTGTGCTATTCCCGAAAAACGAGATTACATAATCAGACCGCTGATTTTATGTGACAGAGCGTACATTGAAAGTTATTGCAAAGCAAATTCGCTTGATTTTGTAACCGACAGCACAAATCTTACCGATGATTACACACGAAATAAAATCCGTCACAATGTTATTACTGAACTTAAAAAAATCAATCCGAGTTTTGAAACCTCGTTAAAGCGCCTTTGCGATGATGCCAAAAATCTTGCCGAATATATGGACAAGCAAACGGCTGCCGCAATGAGTGATTGCAAGCGTGAATACGGATACAGCACTCAAAAGATTTGCGAGCTTGATAAAATAATCAGGCAGAATGTAATTAAAGAAATTTGTCTTGAGAGTACAAGCTGTATTCCTGAGCATATTCACATTGAACTTATAGAGAAAATACTCGCAAAAGGCGGAAGTGTGGATTTGTTTGGAAATTTCAGAGCGGTTGCCAAGCAGGGAATACTCAGAATTGAAAAGACCGATAATAATAATGCTGATGAAGAATTATTGTTTTCAAATATAATTGATAGGGAATTTATCTTTAATAACATAAAATATTTTGTTAAAGAAATAAAAAATACAGATATAACCGTTGAAAATCAAATTTATCTTTCTGATGAAGAAATCAATGTCGCCGTTTTGCGTACTCGCAGGCAGGGCGACAAGATATATTTTGAAGAAAGAAACCTTACTAAGCCTTTACGCAAGGCTATGAATGAATTTAAAATCCCGTCTGAGCTGAGAGATGAAATTCCTCTCGTGGCAGTGAACAGTAATGTTAAGTGGTGCAAGGGGATAAAATCCGTTCAGACTTCTTATAGTGCAGAAAAAAGAAAATTTATAATATGTGAGCAAGGGAGGATTTTTTGTGCATAAGGACATAGAAAAAGTACTTTACAGCGAAAAAGATATTGAAAATATTGTGAAATCGCTTGCAAAAGAAATTGAAAAGGATTATAATGGCAAAGACTTTATAATGGTTGGTTTGCTTAAGGGCTGCGTATCGTTTATGGTTGATTTAATGAGAGAAATTAACCTTGATTTCGGTATTGATTTTCTTGCAGTTTCAAGCTATGGCAATTCAACGGTAAGCTCAGGCAGAGTAAATATTCAGAAAGATATTTCAACCTCTGTTGACGGCAAGCACATTCTTATTGTAGAGGATATTGTGGATTCGGGCAGAACACTTGCTTTTATTTCTCAGTATCTTTATGCTAAAAATGCTGCGTCTGTAAAGATTTGTACTCTCTTTAACAAGCCTGAAAGACGAGTTGCCGATATTGATGTTGCCTATGTTGGCTCGGTTATTCCTGACGCTTTCATTGTTGGCTACGGTCTTGACTATGCCGAAAAATACAGAAACCTCCCTTATGTCGGCGTACTTAAGGAATCTGTTTATTCACACGATACATAAAATTACGCTTTTAAATTCATACTATAAAAAGGAGTGATTCCTATTGGACAAAAAACTGCGTAACATAATTATTTATATTGCTGTTGCGGTAATGATTGTGCTCGGTATTGCGTTTTTGTGGAGTCAGAACTCACCTGACAATTACACAACCTCGCAGCTTGTCAATCTTTTTAAAGAGGACAAGGTATCAAGCTACAAAATCAACTACGGTACAGGTGCGGTAGAAATTACACTTAAAGACGGTGTAAAACTCAAGCCTGTAAAGGATATCGCTACATCAGACAGCATTGTTCAGGATAATTCTAATGCAGACGGTAAGATTGATACTACAAATCCTAACGATAGAAACAACTCTAACAATACTAAAAATGTTGTTATAAGAGGTACTCTTGCCGATGTAGAAAGATTTATTGACGATGTTTCTGTTTATACTGCCTCAGCAGATGAAGCTGTTTCTTACGATTATATAAGGAGCAGTGACAACACTCTTCTCTATGAATTTTTGCCTATACTTGTAATGGGAGTTCTCCTTATTGCCGTATGGATATTCATTATGAAGAAAATGGGCGGCGGTCTTGGCGGAAAGGAAATGAATTTCGGTAAGGCTAAAATCAAAAATACAAACGATGAAAAGCGCAAGACTACATTTGATGATGTTGCAGGCGCTGACGAAGAAAAGGAAGAGCTTCAAGAAATCGTAGAGTTTTTGAAAGCTCCTGAAAAGTACAATAAACTCGGTGCAAGAATACCTAAGGGTGTACTTCTTGTAGGCCCTCCGGGTACAGGTAAAACCTTGCTTGCAAGAGCTGTTGCCGGTGAGGCAGGAGTTCCGTTCTTCTCAATTTCCGGTTCTGACTTCGTAGAAATGTTTGTCGGTGTTGGTGCGTCAAGAGTTCGTGACCTCTTTGAGCAGGCTAAAAAGAACTCACCTTGTATTATCTTTATTGATGAGATTGACGCCGTAGGTCGTCAGAGAGGTGCAGGCCTCGGTGGCGGTCACGATGAGCGTGAGCAAACTCTTAACCAGTTGCTTGTAGAAATGGACGGTTTTGGCGCAAACGAGGGCGTTATCCTTATTGCCGCTACTAACCGACCCGATGTTCTCGATCCGGCTCTTATGCGTCCGGGTAGATTTGACAGACAGGTAATTGTAAGCTATCCTGATATCAACGGCAGAGAAGCTATTCTTAAAGTACACGCTCGCAAAAAGCCGCTTGCTCCTGATGTTAAACTCAAGACCATTGCTAAAACAACAGCAGGATTTACAGGTGCAGACCTTGAAAACCTCCTTAACGAGGCAGCTTTGCTCGCCGCAAGGAAGAATAAAAAGGCTATCACTATGGAAGAAATCGAAGAGGCTACAATCAAGGTTGTAGTCGGTGCTGAGAAAAAGACAAGAGTTATGAGCGACAAGGAAAAGAAACTTACCGCTTATCACGAGGCAGGTCACGCAATCTGTTTCCATGAGCTTGCTACTCAAGACCCTGTTCACGAAATTTCAATTATTCCGAGAGGTATGGCAGGCGGTTACACAATGCCGTTGCCGTCAGAAGATAAATCCTACAATTCACGCACAGAAATGCTTGAAGACATCGTAGTAGATCTTGGCGGTAGAGTTGCGGAGGCAATCATTCTTGATGATATTTCAACCGGTGCGTCTAACGATATTGAAAAGGCTACAAAGACTGCCCGTGATATGGTTACAAAGTACGGTATGACTAAGGAGCTCGGCTGTATTTGCTACGGCAAAGACAACAGCGCCGTATTCCTCGGCAGAGATATGGGTCATACTCAGGATTACTCAGAGAAAACAGCCGCTAAGATTGACGAGCTTATTCTTGAGATTGTCAACAACGCTTACGACAGAGCAGAAACCATTTTGAAAGATAATATTGATAAGCTCCACGAGGTTGCGGCTTACCTTATCAAGCACGAAAAAATGGGCGGCGATGACTTTGAGGCTGTTATGAACGGCACATATGTTGAGCCTGTTGAGGCAGAAGATGCCGAATCCGAAGAAGATAATGCAAATACTGCCGAAAACAAAGATAACGAATAATAATTTTTATAGCCTCTCTTTATGAGAGGCTATAATTGCTAAATAAAGGAAAAAGGGGAAAGAGATGGAACACGACAAAATTATAGTAAGAGGAGCTAAAGAGCATAATCTGAAAAATGTCAATGTTGAAATTCCGAGAAATAAACTTGTTGTAATAACAGGTCTTTCGGGTTCGGGCAAAAGCTCACTCGCTTTTGACACCATTTACGCCGAGGGACAAAGACGATATGTTGAAAGCCTTTCTTCTTATGCAAGAATGTTTTTAGGACAGATGGATAAGCCAAATGTAGAAAGCATTGAGGGATTGTCACCTGCTATTTCCATTGACCAGAAGACCACATCAAAAAATCCACGCTCTACTGTGGGCACTGTTACCGAAATTTACGATTACCTGCGTTTGCTTTACGCAAGAGTAGGTATTCCGCATTGCCCTGTTTGCGGTCGAGAAATACGCCAGCAGACAGTTGATCAAATTGTCGATAAAATTATGTCCTATGACGAGGGTACTAAAATTCAGATTTTAGCCCCTGTTGTGCGTGGCAGAAAAGGCGAACATGTAAAGGTACTCGAAAGCGCAAGAAAATCGGGTTTTGCGAGAGTAAGAGCAGACGGAATTGTGTATGATTTGTCAGAAAAAATTCCGCTTGAGAAAAATAAAAAACATAATATAGAAGTAATTGTTGACCGCCTTGTGGTCAAACCTGAAATCACTTCAAGACTTTCCGACAGCATAGAAACCGCCTCAAAGCTCTCAAACGGCATTATTCTTGTGAATATTGTCGGCGGAGAAGATGTAATGTTTTCTCAAAAGTATTCTTGCCCCGACCATGGCGTGAGCATTGAAGATTTAACGCCGAGAATGTTCTCATTTAATAATCCTTTCGGTGCTTGTCCAAAATGTACGGGACTTGGTGTTTTCCTCAAAATTGACGAAAACAAAATAATTCCCGATATGAGCAAAAGTGTTCGTCAAGGCGGCATAAAGGGAAGCGGCTGGGCAATGGAGGGCAGTTCCATTGCGGCTATGTACTTTGAGGCTCTCGCCGAAAAATACAATTTCTCGCTTGATGCACCGCTAAGCGAGCTTTCGCCTGAGGTTATTAATATATTGCTTTACGGTACAGGTGATGAAACCATAACAATACACCGCAAGTCGGTTTACGGCAGCGGAAGTTATGAGCATAAATTTGAGGGAATTATAAATAATCTTGAGCGCAGATATAAGGATACTTCGAGTAATTGGATAAAGGAAGAAATCCAAACATATATGTCGGAAATTCATTGCGATGAATGTCACGGCGACAGGCTTTCAAAAGAGAGCCTTGCGGTGACTGTCGGCGGAATAAACATTGCCGATTTCTGTAAAAAATCCGTTGTGTCCGCACTTGAGTTTCTCGATACAATCGAATTCACCGAAAAAGAAAAGATAATTTCCGCTGAAATTATAAAAGAAATCCGAGAGCGACTTAGCTTTTTACAGCGTGTAGGCTTAGGCTATCTCACACTCGCTCGCTCGGCAGGTACACTCAGCGGCGGTGAAAGTCAGCGTATAAGACTTGCCACTCAGATTGGCAGCAGTCTTATGGGCGTGCTTTATATTCTTGACGAGCCGAGCATAGGACTTCATCAGCGAGATAATGAAAAACTTTTGAGTACGCTTAAAAGACTTCGTGACCTTGGCAATACGGTTATAGTTGTTGAGCATGATGAAGATACTATGTACGCTGCCGACTGCATTGTTGATGTCGGCCCGGGCGCAGGTGTGCATGGCGGTGAGATTGTTTGCGTAGGCAATGTTGATGAAATAAAGGCTTGCGAAAAGTCGATTACAGGTCAGTATCTCAGCCATAAAAGAGTTATTCCCGTACCCGAAAAGCGCAGAGAAGGCAACGGAAAGTTTATTGAAATTCTTGGAGCTGCTGAAAACAACCTAAAAAATATCAATGTAAAAATTCCGCTCGGCAAACTTGTTTGCGTAACGGGTGTTTCGGGTTCGGGCAAAAGCTCGCTTATTAATGAGATTTTATACAAAACCCTCGCTCGTGACCTTAATAAAGCAAAAATAATTCCAGGTAAGAATAAAGGCATAAAAGGCATTGAAAATCTCGACAAGGTTATCGACATTAACCAAAGTCCGATTGGCAGAACTCCACGCTCAAACCCCGCAACATATACGGGCGTGTTTACCGATATAAGGGCGCTTTTTGCCACCACTCAAGACGCAAAAATGAAAGGCTTTTCGCAAAGCAGATTTTCGTTTAATGTAAAGGGCGGCAGATGTGAGGCTTGTCAGGGCGACGGCATTATTAAAATTGAAATGCATTTTCTTTCCGATGTTTATGTGCCTTGCGAGGTGTGCAAGGGTAAGCGCTACAACCGAGAAACCCTTGAGGTAAAGTATAAGGGCAAGTCGATTAATGATGTGCTTGAGATGACCGCCGAAGAGGGAATGGAGTTTTTTGCGAACATTCCGAAAATTTACCGAAAGCTCAAAACGCTTTGTGATGTAGGACTTGGATATATAAAAATCGGTCAGCCTGCAACCACACTTTCGGGTGGCGAGGCTCAGCGAGTAAAACTTGCTACCGAGCTTGCAAAGCGCCCCACAGGCAAGACTGTATATATTCTTGATGAGCCTACAACGGGACTTCATATCGCCGATGTGCATCGCCTTATTGATGTGCTGCAAAAACTTGTTGATACAGGCAATACCGTTGTGGTTATTGAGCATAATCTCGACCTTATCAAGACAGCCGACCATATAATCGACCTCGGCCCTGAGGGTGGAGATATGGGTGGTACAATAATCGCAGAGGGCACTCCCGAAGAGGTTGCTAAAAATGAAAAATCATTTACAGGTCAGTATTTAAAACCGTTTTTAAATATGAATTAAACAGCGTTGTGGGATAATTATGGTTTAACAAACTTTTATAATTGTTTTATGAATATTTCTATAAACCATAATTCACCCCAACTATTGAAAAAACTTAATAAAAATTACTAAACAAAACGCAGGCTGATACTTAGAAATCTAAGTATTGCCTGCATTTAATAAAAAAATTCTTGACATTTATTTGTTAGTATGCTATTATATTCAAGCTGATTTCAGCAAAATACAACATAATATATGGTCTTATTGGAAACGCACATCCTCCGGATGATAACGAACAACACATAGCTAATGTTATCATGGGAGGACTTTATTATGCCAAAAAACAAACTTGAAGATGTAGTATTTACTGCCATTATGGCAACCGTTATGGTGTACGGAATGATTGTTTATAATGTTGCGCTTAACACAGGCAAGGTTGACGGAACAACTTTCCTTGCGGCAACACATGAGCTTATTTTTATGGCTCCTATTGCTTTCATTCTCGAATTTTTTATTGTCGGTAAAATTGCCGCAAAGCTCGCTTTTACTGTAATGAAACCTACTGACAAGCCACAGTTTATTACATATGCTATTTCAATCTGCATTTGCTGCATTATGTGCCCTACAATGAGCCTTATTGCTACTTGCCTTTTCAAAACACCGTCATTCGGTACATGGGTACAGACCTGGGCGCTTAATTTCCCAATGGCTATCTGCTATCAAATGTTCTATTGTGGCCCGTTTGTTCGCCTTATTTTCAGATTGATTTTCCGCAGAGGTAAAAATAAAGAAAATGCTATGCAGCCACCTCACGAAGAGGCTTGATGTATGTAAGAAAATAATTCATTAAAAAAGATATACAGTGATTTTACGCTGTATATCTTTTTGTTTATATATTATCAAACAGGCTAAGCTGTTTATTTTGACTTTCATATTTGTTTTCATATTCGTGCAGATACGAAAACACCCTTTCTATTCCAAACATAATGCCCTCTTTTCGGCATACATTTTCTATCCGTTTCATAAGGAAATCATTGTTTTTGCTTGCAACATCATATGCGTTGCCATAGGTCTTTATATACCGTTCTTTCATTGCAGGAAAATATTTGTCAAGCTGACTGTAAAAATATTCCCTGTCGCCGTTGCGTAATGTAACGCCTATTTTAAAGCAAATAATACCTTTTACACCTGCTTTTATGCAATAATCAAGCAGTGCGTCAATGTTTTCTTTGGTATCGTTTATAAATGGTAAAAACGGCGAGAGCCACACCACAGTCGGAATATTTGCATTGTGAAACTCGTTGAGAGTTCTTACTCTTTCGGCTGTTGACGAAACATTAGGCTCGATAATTTTACAGAGATTTTCATCGGCTGTTGTAAGCGTCATTTGCAGTACAGCTTTGCTTTTTCGGTTTATTTTCTCAAGAATATCAATATCACGCATAACGCTTGCCGATTTAGTATGAACAGTCGCACCAAAGCAGTGCTTTTCTATAATTTCAAGGCATTTTCTCGTAAGCATTAATTCCTTTTCAAGCGGAATATACGGGTCGCTCATAGCGCCTGTACCAATCATACAC
>ENA-UEOJ01002165-UEOJ01002165.1-human-gut-metagenome-genome-assembly--contig:-NODE-2165-length-12171-cov-2.983628_pt1 | contig 12171 bp, 7 predicted proteins | sample MGYA00242885_ERZ507886 | MGnify/ENA primary metagenome ERZ507886 (study PRJEB26167, sample SAMN06115505) | human gut metagenome | host: Homo sapiens | place: China:Anhui | collected 2015-08-07 | study... | reverse complement strand
ATAGTGAAAAACGGCAAACCATATTGTTTACGAAGAAACATTAACAGATATAAATCAAAGATTTTTGGAAACAAAAATAATGTTGTAAAAGATGAAAGCACCTATCTTACGGTAATGGAAGATCCGCAGAGATTTTCGGAGGTTACAGAACTTAGAACAAGGGGCGACAAAAAGCACCTTGATATTACCGATGATTCCGTAATGATAAATGAAAAAATGGCGACCGAATTGTCTGTCAAGGTCGGTGATACCATAAGTGTAACTGTTGATGATAAAACCGCAGAGCTTACAGTCGGCGGAATTTATGAACAGTATATAAAGAATTATGTGTTTATTTCTCCTAAACTTTATAGTGAAAAATTCGGAGAAGAACCGCAGTTTAATATGGCACAGGTTGTACTGAAAAATCCTGACGAACAGACTGCGTTCGGTGAAAAAATGCTGACGAATGATAAAGTAGCGGGTGTAACCTATCTGTCATCGGGCATAGGCGAAATTGAAGATATGCTCAATTCACTTAATATGGTTGTGCTTGTTATGATTATTTGTGCAGCGGTACTTGCGTTTGTAGTACTTTATAATCTTACAAATATTAACATTGCAGAGCGTGTGCGTGAAATCGCAACTTTTAAGGTGCTCGGATTTTACAGCAGAGAAACCTCAAGTGTTATTTATAAAGAAAATATCGTGCTTACCCTCGGAGGTATTTTGTCGGGACTTGTTCTCGGTGTTTTCCTTACAAGATTTATTATTCTGACCGTTGAGGTTGACAATATAATGTTTGGCAGAGATATTTTGCCAACATCATTCGTTTTTGCGGCTTTGCTGACATTTGCATTTGCTTTGCTTGTGAATTTTGCAATGGGATTTAAGATTAAAAAAGTAAATATGGTTGAAAGCCTTAAGAGTGTTGAATAAACAGTGCCGCACATTATTTGTGCGGCATTGTCAGAAAAGATACAAATTTTGAAATAAAAATCACACAAAATATTGATTGCTAAGGCAAATTGTGGTATAATACAAAAGAATAGGCAATTTAGCACAATATCAGTGAAAGGAACTGTAAATATATGATAAAAGCTAATCAGTATCGCACCGTTACTTGCGGTGAGTTAAGAGAAGAAAATATCGGACAGGAAGTTCGTGTTGCAGGCTGGGTCGAAAATATTCGTGACCATGGCGGCGTAATGTTCCTTGACATTCGTGATCAGTACGGTGTTCTTCAGGTAGTAGTTCATAACGATGAGCTGCTCAAGGAAATTAACAAGGAATGTACTGTAACATTGAGCGGTAAGGTAGTTAAGAGAGATGAAGAAACCATCAACTCTAAGATTGCTACCGGCTATGTTGAGGTACACACAGATGATATTACCGTTCTCGGTAAATGTAAAAATGTTCTTCCTTTTGAGGTTGCAACATCAACAAATACTTCAGAGGAAGTTCGCTTAAAGTATCGTTTCCTCGACCTTCGTAATCAGAAGGTGCATAACAATATTATGCTCCGTTCACAGATTATCACATTCCTTCGTGCAAAAATGAACGAAATGGGATTTAATGAAATTCAGACCCCGATTCTTTCAACTTCGTCACCGGAAGGCGCAAGAGATTATCTTATTCCAAGCCGTAAGCATAAGGGCAAGTTCTATGCGCTCCCACAGGCTCCGCAGATTTTTAAGCAGCTCCTTATGGTATCGGGTTTTGACAGATACTTCCAGATTGCTCCTTGTTTCAGAGATGAGGACGCAAGAGCAGACCGTTCACCCGGTGAGTTCTATCAGCTCGACTTTGAGATGGCTTTTGCTACTCAGGAAGATGTATTTGCAGTTGCAGAAGAAGTGCTTTACGAAACATTCACAAAGTTTACAGATAAAGAGGTTTCTAAGCCTCCGTTTGTTCGTATTCCGTATGCCGAGAGTATGCTCAAATACGGTACAGACAAGCCTGACCTCCGTAACCCACTCGTTATCGTTGAAATCAGCGATATGTTTGAGGAAACAGACTTCAAGCCATTCCTTAAAAAGACAGTTCGTTCTATCAATGTTCCGGGTGCTGCTAAGCAGTCTAAGAGCTGGTTTAAGAAGATGGAAGAATTTGCGCTTTCTATCGGTATGAAGGGACTCGGCTATGTTAAGGTAAGAGATGATATGACATTTGACGGTCCTATCGACAAGTTCCTTAAAGAGGGCGACAGAGAAGAGCTTATTAAGCGCAACAATTCAAATGCAGGCGATGTAATTTACTTTATTGCCGATACAGAAAAGGACGCTCCAAAGCTCGCAGGTCAGATTCGTACAGAGGTTGCTAACCGTCTTGACCTTATTGACAAGTCAAAGTTTGAGATGTGCTTTATCGTTGACTTCCCAATGTATGAGCATGACGAAACAACAGGTCAGGTAATCTTTACTCACAATCCATTCTCAATGCCTCAGGGTGGTATGGACAGCTTGCTCAACAAAAATCCTGACGATATTCTTGCTTATCAGTATGACATCGTATGCAACGGTGTTGAGCTTTCATCAGGTGCTGTTCGTAACCACGACCTCGACATTATGATTAAGGCATTTGAGATTGCAGGCTATACCGAAGACGAGCTTAAATCTAAGTTCTCTGCTCTCTACAACGCATTCCAGTACGGTGCTCCGCCACATGCAGGTATGGCTCCTGGCGTTGACAGAATGATTATGCTCATTACTGAAGAAGAGAACATCAGAGAGGTTATTGCTTTCCCAATGAACTCAAATGCTCAGGATCTTCTCCTTGGTTCACCTGGAGAGGTAACAGAGCAGCAGCTGCGTGAAGTTCACATTAAATTAAGATAACTTCATATATACTCAAAGGGCGAGTTGTTTTTATGACTTGCCCTGATTCTGTTTATACAAAGGATGGTTTCTATGGTAACAAGAGAAGATGTTGAAAACATTGCGTTGCTTTCAAAGCTGTTTGTTCCCGAAGAGGAGCTTGACAGTCTTACTCAGTCAATGCAGGAAATTATAGATTTTGCCGATACAATCAATAATGCTCCCACAAGCGGTGAGAGCTTTGACAACATAAACAACCTTTCAAATGTATTTCGTGAGGATGTTGTGGTTGAGTCATATGACAGCGAGGAAATTTTGAAAAATGCGCCTGAGCAGGCAGAGTCACATTTCCTTGTCAGAGGCAGAGAATAAGAGGTGTAAAAATGGGTAGTATTGCAAAAATTCACGAAATGCTTGTTTCCAAGCAGGGTTCGTGTACTGAGCTTACAAAAAGCTATCTTGAAGAAATAGAAAAATCAAACGGCGAGCTTAACGCATATGTAAATGTAACTGCGGATACAGCGCTTGAAACAGCAAAGACTGTTGACGAAAAGATTGCAAAGGGCGAGGAAATCGGTATGCTCGAGGGTGTGCCTATGACACTTAAAGATAATCTTTCTACAAAGGATATCGAAACAACCTGTTGTTCAAAAATTCTTAAGGGTTACAAGCCAATTTATAATGCAACAGTATGGGAAAATCTCTCCGCACAAAATGCCGTTATGCTCGGCAAAACAAATATGGATGAATTTGCAATGGGTTCTTCGTGTGAAACCTCATGCTTTGGCGGTGCAATGAATCCGTTTAATACAAAGTATGTTTCCGGTGGTTCATCAGGCGGTGTAGCAAGTGCTGTCGGCGCTAATATTGCGGCTTACGGACTCGGTTCGGATACAGGCGGATCTATCCGTCAGCCTGCAAGTTTTTGCGGTATCGTAGGTCTTAAGCCGACATACGGCAGTGTATCCCGTTACGGTCTTATCGCTTATGCAAGCTCACTTGACCAAATTGGACCTATCACAAAGAGCGTTGAGGACGCATCTATCGTATTTGACGCAATTTCACAGTATGACGAAAAAGACAGCACTTCAAAGGGTAATGTCGGCGGCGCAACTTACGGAAAGCTCAACAATGACATCAAAGGTATGAAAATCGGTATTGCCCGTGAATATCTTGACGGTATTCGTGACGATGTAAAAGAGGCAGTTCTCAATGCCGCAAAAGTTTATGAATCACTCGGTGCAGAAATAGTGTATTTTGATATGCCCGCACTTAAGTTTGCTCTTCCTGTTTATTATATTATTGCCTGTGCAGAGGCATCTTCAAACCTCGGCAGATACGACGGTATTCGTTTTGGTTATAAAACACCGCATTATAACGGCACTCATGATATGATTTGCCGCACCCGTTCAGAGGGCTTTGGTGAGGAAGTTAAGAGAAGAATTCTTCTCGGCACATATGTACTCTCTGCCGGTTATTATGACGCTTATTATAAAAAGGCACAGAATTTGCGTGGAACTATTGTAAAGGCATTTACAGATGCATTTGAGCATTGTGATGTAATTCTTGCTCCAACAGTTCCTATGACTGCTTTCGAGGCGGGTCACGCAGTTTCCGATCCGATTGAAACTTATCTTACAGATATTTGTACCGTACCCGTAAATATTGCAGGACTTCCGGGTGTATCTGTTCCTTGTGGATTTAACGCAAACGGTATGCCAATCGGTATGCAGCTTATCGGCAAGAGTTTTGGCGAGGCTGAAATTTTAAATGCAGCGTTTAAGTATCAGCAGGCTGCCGGAGAAAACTTTAAGGATACAAAGTGGGGTGTTAAGCTGTGAAATATGAATTAGTTGCGGGTTTTGAAACCCATATTGAACTTGCTACAAAAACAAAGATTTTCTGCTCATGCACAACAGCATTTGGCGGTGCGCCTAACTCACATTGCTGTCCTGTATGTATCGGACTTCCCGGTACACTTCCAAAGTTGAACCGAGAGGTTGTAAACTTCGGTATCAAGGCAGGTCTTGCCACTCACGGTGAGATTGCGGAGATTTCTAAAATGGACAGAAAGAACTACTGCTATCCTGACCTTTCAAAGGCTTATCAAATCAGCCAGCTTTATGCACCGCTTTCAATCGGCGGCTATGTAGAGCTTTCAAACGGCAGAAAAATCAGACTTCATCATATTCATATTGAAGAAGATGCAGGAAAACTTATTCATCAGCACGGCGACACATATGTCGACTACAACCGTGGCGGTGTTCCTCTTATCGAAATTGTATCGGAGCCTGATATTCGTTCTATTGACGAGGCTAAGGAGTATGTGGAAAAATTACAGCAGGTAATGCGCTATATAGGAATTTCCGACTGCCGTATGCAGGAAGGCTCAATGCGTTGCGATGTTAATATTTCTGTTCGTCCTGAGGGCAGTGAAACTCTTGGAACAAGAACAGAGATTAAGAATATGAACTCAATTACAAATATTGCCAAAGCAATGGAGTATGAGTATGAGCGTCAGGTAGATTTAATTGAGAGCGGCGGCAAAGTAGTGCAGGAAACTCTCCGTTATGATGACGCAACAAACACTACATCTTCAATGCGCAGTAAAGAGGACGCTCACGATTACCGTTATTTCAGAGATCCTGACCTTGTTACAATCAATGTCCCAAGAGATGTTGTGGAGAGCTTAAAGGCTGAAATGCCTGAACTTCCTTCTGACAAATGCAAGAGATATATTGAAGGACTTGAAATTCCCGAAAAAGATGCTCAACTTCTTACAAAATACAGAAAAATCAGCGAGTATTTTGATAAGGCTTGCGAGGGTGTAAAATCCGCAAAGTCTGTATCTAACTTTATTATCGGTCAGATTTTCCGCAGAACAGAAACCGAGGCTGACAAGGAAACATTTGATATTGCTACAACTCCTGAGCAGCTTAACGAGCTTATTAAGTTGATTGACAACGGTAAGATTCGCAATAACCTTGCTAAGGCAACACTTGAGAAAATGCTTGATACAGGTAAGGGCGCACTTGAGTTTATCAGTGAGAGCGATATGGCAGGACTTGACGAAAATACTGTAAACGAGCTTTGCAAACAGGCGGTTGAGAGCAATCCTAAGGCTGTTGAGGACTACAAGAACGGCAAGGAAAAGGCTATTAAGTCGCTTGTAGGTAATGTTATGAAAAACAGCCGAGGCAAAGCAGACGCAGTTGCCGTTGAACAGAAAATCAAAGAAATGATTTCTTGATAAAATATTTAGAGTAGTAAAAGCCACTTTTGATTTAATTCAAAGGTGGCTTATGTGTTTTTACTTATTTTAGCTGATTATCGGTCGGGCAACAAAGTAAAGCAAAAGGCAAACTTTTCGTCCCGAATATAAAAGTTTGGTCAACCTTTTCAAAGGTTGCGGGTTTGGGCAGAGCCCATAAAATAATAAAAACAAACTAAATTGAAATATAAATAAACAGTTGTAATTATATTATAGAATAACTAAACTTTAGATTGCTCAAGACTTTAGTAGAAAACAAAAGTTAAGACTAATGAGTGGCAGAGAGCAAGAGAGTTGCACTTGAATGTCAGTAGAGAAAAGATATTCCAAAGGACGCAAAAGTTTGCGTGTGTGGCTAATTTGCCCTTGAAGAGTAGTTTAGTAGCGTACTTTTTCTTTGTTACTGTCGCAATTTTAAAGGTTTACGCTATTTGTTTGTTCAAGCCGCCAAATGACAAGCCGTTTGGCTATCAGAATTTGAAAAAGCATAAAGTATTTGTGACGTTGCCCAAACCCGCAACCCTTTAAAAAGGGTTGACCTAAATTTTATATTTATACTACAAAACATAGCACTAAACCACATAAAAATCCCCCGTAGAAAACTACGGGGGAGAGAAGTAACGAAATAATTTATCTATTAAACTGTCTCGCTGTTGTTGCCATAGTAAGCATTGAGGTACATCTGCTTGATTTCCTTGAAGAGTGGGTATCTTGGGTTAGCGCCTGTGCACTGATCGTCGAATGCCTGCTCTGTCATATCGTCAAGTCTTGCAAGGAAGTCAGCCTCATCAACGCCGTACTCCTTGATTGAGTTCTTAATGCCAACTCTTGCCTTAAGGTCATTGATAGCCTTAATAAGGTTCTCAACGCTCTCAGCATCGTCCTTACCGCCAAGACCAAGGAATCTTGCAACTTCTGCATAACGAGCCTGTGTCTTTGGATGATCGTACTGTGGGAATGTACCCATCTTAGCAGGAGTATCAACAGAGTTGAAACGGATAACCTGCTCAAGCATAAGAGCATTTGCAATACCATGTGGAATGTGGTGGAATGCACCAAGCTTATGAGCCATTGAGTGACATACGCCGAGGAATGCGTTAGCAAATGCCATACCTGCCATTGTAGCACCGTGAGCAACCTTCTCACGAGCAACAGGCTCATTCATACCGTTGTCATAGCAAGCCGGGAGATACTTGAAGATAACTTCAAGAGCTCTAAGTGCAAGACCGTCTGTAAAGTCAGTAGCCATCATTGATGCATAAGCCTCAAGTGCGTGGCTGACAGCATCTATACCTGATGCAGCTGTAAGACCCTTAGGACCGCTCATCATATTGTTAGCATCTACGATAGCCATATTTGGCATAAGCTCGTAGTCAGCGAGTGGGTACTTAACGCCTGTTTCCTGATCTGTGATAACTGCGAATGGTGTTACCTCAGAACCTGTACCTGAAGATGTTGGAACAGCGATGAAGTAAGCCTTTTCACCCATCTTAGGGAATGTGTAAACTCTCTTACGAATATCGCAGAAACGCATAGCCATATCCTGGAAGTCTGCCTCCGGATGCTCATAGAGAACCCACATAATCTTACCGGCATCCATTGCTGAACCGCCGCCGAGTGCGATGATTACATCAGGCTCAAACTTACGCATAGCCTCTGCACCCTTCTGAGCTGAGAGAAGTGATGGATCCGGCTCAACATCAGCAAATGTTGTGTAAACAATGCCCATTTCATCGAGCTTGTCTGTGATTGGCTTTGTATAACCATTCTTGTAAAGGAATGAGTCAGTTACGATAAATGCTCTCTTCTTGCCCATAACATCCTTGAGTTCCTGAAGAGCAACAGGCATACAGCCTCTCTTAATATAAACCTTCTGTGGTGCTCTGAACCAAAGCATATTTTCTCTCCTCTCGGCTACTGTCTTAATGTTGATAAGGTGCTTAATACCCACGTTCTCTGATACTGAGTTACCGCCCCATGAGCCGCAGCCAAGTGTAAGAGATGGTCTGAGCTTGAAGTTGTAGAGGTCACCGATACCACCCTGTGATGATGGTGTGTTTACGAGAATACGGCAAGTCTTCATTCTTGCAGCGAACTCGTCAATCTTAGCTGTGTCATTTACAGCGTCTACATAAAGTGAAGATGTATGACCGTAACCGCCGTCAGCTACAAGCTGCTCAGCCTTAGCAAGTGCATCTTCAAAATCTTCTGCCTTATACATAGCAAGAACAGGAGAGAGCTTCTCATGAGCGAATTCCTCGCTGATATCAACGCTTTCAACCTCACCGATAAGAATCTTTGTTTCCTCAGGAACTGTTACGCCTGCAAGAGCAGCGATTGTAACAGGCTTCTGACCAACGATCTTAGCGTTAAGTGCGCCGTTGATGATGATAGTCTTTCTAACCTTCTCTGTTTCTTCATCGTTAAGGAAGTAGCAGCCACGAGCCTTAAATTCCTTCTTAACCTTTGAGTAGATCTTCTTTTCAACGATTACTGACTGCTCAGAAGCACAAATCATACCGTTATCGAAAGTCTTAGAATGAATGATTGAGTTTACAGCAAGAAGAATGTCTGCTGACTCATCAATGATAGCAGGAGTGTTACCTGCACCAACGCCGAGAGCCGGCTTACCTGAAGAATAAGCAGCCTTAACCATGCCGGGGCCACCTGTTGCGAGGATGCAATCAGCTTCCTGCATAAGCATATTTGTAAGCTCAAGGCTTGGAATGTCGATCCAGCTGATGATTCCTTCCGGAGCACCTGCTGCAACAGCAGCCTCAAGAACAACCTTAGCAGCCTCGATTGTGCTCTTCTTAGCACGTGGGTGTGGGCTGATGATGATACCGTTTCTTGTCTTTAAGCAGATAAGTGTCTTAAAGATAGCTGTTGATGTTGGGTTTGTTGTTGGGATAACGGCAGCAATTACACCGATTGGCTCTGCAATCTTCTTGATGCCGAATGACTTGTCTTCTTCAATAACGCCACAAGTCTGAACATTTTTATAAGCATTGTAAATGTACTCAGAAGCGAAGTGGTTCTTGATAACCTTATCTTCAGCTACGCCCATGCCTGTTTCTTCAACAGCCATTTTAGCGAGTGGGATTCTCATCTTGTTAGCTGCGGATGCTGCTGCAAGGAAAATCTTATCAACCTGTTCCTGTGTGTAGGTTGCGAAAATCTTCTGAGCTTCTTTAACCTTTGCTAAAGCTGCCTCAAAAGTCTCTGCGTTTTCTACGATCGGATACTCTTTTGTGCTCATTAAATCTACCTCTTATCTTGCATTTTGTATTTTATTCAGCATAAAGCTGAAAATGGATGACTTATTATTCTTCAACAGCCTTGAAAGTAAGGTTGTTGGTTTTTCCGTAGGATTTAACATAATTCTCAGAATATGAACCCTTTGGAGCATTTATAGTAACAGCGTTTTTGTTTTCACATACGCTGTACTCAGACATTTTAGTTACATTTGCCGGAATTTTGATTTCTGTAAGGTCAGGGCACTGATAGAAAACATATTCTCTGATTTCTTCAAGGCTGCCTGATTCAATAGTTACAGATTTAACTCCCGATCCCTGGAAGGTGTAAAGACCGAGGTCTGTTACAGAACCCGGAACTGTTACCTGCTCAAGTGAAGTACAGAGAAAAAATACATTATTGCCTAATGTTTTAAGATTTTTGGAAAGTGTAACCGTCTTAAGATTTGCACATGACTGGAAAGCATGACCCTCAATCTCAGTTACCGTATCGGGAATTGTTACACTCTCAATGTCCTTATCGCTGAATGCGTTAGGACCGATAGAAGTTACCTTGTAGTTGTTGTAGCTGTCCGGAATTACAATATTTTTTTCATTACCTGTGTATTCCGTTACCATAAGCTCATTGCTGTTTACAATGTAATAACCAAAGCCGTTATTAGTAAGGTCAGGCTTTGTAGCTTCAATGGTATAACCGGGTTCGTTCTTATTTGAACAACCGCAGCCGGCTAAGCCGAATACCATTGTTGCACACATTGCTCCTGCAATAAGTGCGCATAATATTTTTTTCATAATTTGAAGGATCCTTTCAAAAACTTAGTACCAGTACTGAGTTATCTAACTCTCAGTAATAACATTTTAACTTCTTTGTTAAATAATTGTCAATGTTTTTTTCGCTTTTTTTTTGTAAAAAGTAACTTTTATCGCATTACATAATAAATCGGTAGTAAGGTAATGTTATTATGACACAATCGACAAAATAGCAAGTAATTCTTGCCTGAAAAGCTTATTTAAAACACTTTGCTTTAGTGTGTTTTCAGCGTAATAATCATTAAAATTCTAATATGAAATTATCCGATTTCTCTATGAAAAAAGATAATAAACACCGTATCCAATAAATACATAAATGTATTCCAATTTGACAAAAAAATGTCAATGTATACAAAACAGTAAAAACTGTTATATTATTAAATTTTTTGTCTTGAAATTTAAAGCAAAAGTGCTAAAATATATGGTGGAAAAATTTTATATTTCCTATATAAATATGTATAGGGAGAAGGGGCGCATCTATGGATTTAATGCTTATTTTAAAAAACCTTGCCATAATCCTCGTTGCAGCTAAGCTTTGTGGACTTCTTGCCCGTAAGCTAAAAGCACCGCAGGTAGTTGGCGAAATCATTGCCGGTCTTATCATCGGACCTTCACTGCTAAACCTTGTAGTTAAGGACGATTTTATTTCAGGCATGGCAGAAATCGGTGTTATTTTACTTATGTTCTCAGCCGGTTTGGGAACCGATCTCAAGGAGCTTGTCAAAACAGGACCTGTTGCATTGCTGATTGCACTATCCGGTGTAGCTGTTCCTCTTGTAGGCGGTATGCTTGTTTATATGGGATTTGGTTTCGGTACTCCAAGCACTCAGCTTTACGAAGGCATATTTATGGGTACGGTACTTGCCGCAACATCTGTAAGTATTACAGTACAGGCACTCAAGGAAATGGGACATCTTAAAGGAAAGGTCGGCACAACGATACTTTCCGCAGCGATACTTGACGATATTATAGGTATTATTCTTCTTACCGTTGTTATCGGATTTAAGAGTCCTGATGTTTCACCTGTTGATGTTTGCATCAAGACAATTTTGTTCTTTGTACTTGCAATCGTTCTTGGTTTTGCACTTTACTTCCTCTTTAAATGGATCAGCAAGCATTGGCCTCATTCAAGACGAATCCCGATTTTCGGACTTGTTCTTTGCTTTGCGGCAGCTTATTGCTCAGAGGAATTTTTTGGTATCGCCGATATTACAGGTGCATATGTAGCAGGTATTATTCTTTGCAATATTAACGATGCAGGTTATATTGAAAGAAAAATGGATATCAGCTCATATATGATTTTCGGACCTATCTTCTTTGCAAGCATTGGTTTGCAGACAAGTTTTGATAACTTTAATATGCAGATATTATGGTTCTCAATCGCACTTGTTGCCGTTGCTCTTGTAACTAAAATTATCGGTTGCGGCGGTATGGCAAAGATTTGCAGGTTCAATGTTCCTGATTCACTCAAAATCGGTGTCGGTATGATGAACCGTGGCGAGGTTGCACTTATTGTTGCACAAAAGGGACTTGACGCAGGTCTTATGGACTCAAAGTTCTTTACAGCTGTAATCATTCTTATTATTGTTTCTTCTATTCTTACTCCTATTCTTTTGAAGGTTCTTTATTCAAAGTGGCCTGATAAAAAGGACAGTGAGATTGAAAACGAAAAGAAACTTGCTCAGGAAGGTGTAGGAGCTACCTATAATATTTCTGACAATGATTTCAAACAGACACAGAGCGAAGATAAATAATTTTATCAGATTAGCCGTTCTCTTATGAGAGCGGCTTTTTTGTTTGCTTATCAGAAGTTGAGATAAATTGTGGTTTAGTAAAATGCTTTATCAAGCAATTATAAAATTTTGGTCGACCTTTTTTAAGGTCGTGGATGTGGGCAAAACCTTTAAAAAGGCTTGACCTAAATTTTAAAATTATTTAGTCCTAATCGTGCAATAAGCCATAATTTATTATTTTATACCATTTTATTTACATTTACTTATCATTATGATAACATTATATTGAGGTGGTAGAAATGGAT
>ENA-UEOJ01002161-UEOJ01002161.1-human-gut-metagenome-genome-assembly--contig:-NODE-2161-length-12179-cov-3.976202_pt1 | contig 12179 bp, 13 predicted proteins | sample MGYA00242885_ERZ507886 | MGnify/ENA primary metagenome ERZ507886 (study PRJEB26167, sample SAMN06115505) | human gut metagenome | host: Homo sapiens | place: China:Anhui | collected 2015-08-07... | reverse complement strand
GGCTGCGGGGACGGGGTCAGGGCTTGGTGTCGGGTTATTTTCCATCATGGCGGTTCTCCTCTCTTGTTCTCTCGCTTTTTATTTTTCTCTCAATTTGAAATACGGTCACGCTCACTGGAAGCGGTATCCCTGCGCGGTAAGGGAGGCAAGGTAGTTCATAAAGTTTTCGTACTGCTCAAAGTGCAGCAGGTCGCTTGCCTCGACCTCATGGAACGAGGCGATTTTAGTGGAGGTATCCACCCACACAAGATAATCGTTCACGGTTTCGCCTCCTCGTCGGGGAGCTTTTCCCCCTCTATGTCATCAAGGGTGAGAATATTCTCGTCTTCATCGTCGTCGGAAAGATCGACGGTCTTCTCCGTGACCGCCACGCTCTCGGCCAGAGCGCGCAGGACGGCTTCATCGCCGCTGGCGTCGAGCGAGAAGTGGAGATTGCTCTCCTCGTCGATCCACTCGAGCGTGCTCCACAGCGACGGATCACTCGCAAGGAAGAACTTGCCCTTGCAGCCGTTGACGGTGACCTCGGAAATCTCGGTGTCCTCGCCCATGTCGTAATAGCTGAACGAATCGTCCTGCATGTAGATATAGCTGAAAAGGATGAGGTCGTCGCCGCTCCGATAGCAGAGCTGGCGGAAGCCGGAGTCCTCGTAGCTCATATCTTCGTCCAGCGTGTAGCCATCCGGCAGGGCGGTGATCGCGTAGAACGGCAGCTCGCCGGTGGGGGCGTCGCCCGCGTATTCATAGGAGACCTGCGAGCCCGTCCACGTTTCCACCCAGTGGATCATAGCGGCCCGCGCGGCGGGACTGGCGGCGGCAAAGCCGCTGAGCGCGAGCAGAGCGACCAGAGCGACCATGGCCGCGCGCTTGGCGAGCTTGCTCCAGAAGCTCCGCTGCGCGGGGCGCTTGTAGGTCAGGGCCTCTTCGACGTATTTCGCGCCGATCTCGTTCATGGCGTCGGAAAAAAGCTCGGGTGTCATACCAGCACCTCCTGTTCGGTCAGATAGGTCTTGAGCTGCTTGCGCATACGCGTCAGGCGCAATCGGGCGTTGCCCTCGGTGATGCCGAGGAGCTTGCCGATCTCGGCAAAGCTGTCGGCGTACCAGTAGCGGCGCATGAAGAGCACACGGTTTTCCTTGCTCTGCGTGTCAAGAAAGCGCTCGATCGCGGCGGCGAGCTCTCTGGCCGCATAGTGCTCCTCCATCGCCTGCTGGGGCGAAGCAAGAAACGTTTCAAGCTCCTCCATGCACATATCGTAATGGCTGTTTCGTTTCATTGCCGTGTTGGCACGATAGCGCGTGATCGAACAGCGGCGGACGAGCGTGCCGACAAACGCCGGAAGCGATTCCGGACGCTGCGGCGGGATCGCGTTCCAGGTGCTTAAGTACGCATCGTTCACGCACTCCTCCGCATCCTGCGCGCTTGCAAGGATGTTGTCCGCGAGCTTGGGGCAGAGCTTGCCGTATTTCTTGTCCAGCTCGCTGATGGCATCCTCCGAGCGCGCAAAGAACAGCTCGATGATCTGCGCGTCTTCCATCGTGCAGCGCCTCCTTTCCTCGTGAAAAAGTGTTTCTACTTGAATAGACGCAATTTCCGGCAAAATGCTTCACGAAACCGTAAATTTTTTTATTTTTCCTTTTTGACGGAAAAACCGGATGATTTGTTCCTGCGCGGCGGGAGAAAAAGGGAAGATATCGACAAAATTTTACCTAATAGATAAGAAAACGGCCCCATGCCGAAAGCATGGGGCCGTTGATCCTGCATTCAAAGGTGCAGCCTTGCGTGCTCGCAGATCGCGTCGTATGTCTGCTGGCTGATGTCGTGCTCGATCTTGCACGCATCCTCCTCAGCGGTCTTTTCGTCCACGCCGAGGGCGATGAGAAATTTTGTGAGCGTGTGGTGGCGGTCGAGCATCTTTGCTGCGATCGCCATGCCGCGGTCTGTCAGCGTGATGAGGCCGTCGCGGTCCATCTCGATATATCCGTTTTCGCGCAGGCGCTTGGTCGCGTAGGTGACGCTGGGCTTCGTCACGCCCAGATGGTCGGCCACGTCGATCGAACGGATATAGCCGTGCTGCTCTTTCATCATCAGCATGGATTCGAGATAATCTTCAGATGCCTTTTGGATTTTCATGTGCGGTTTCACCAACTTCGCAATAAAGTACGATAATAGGTTAACATGCTCTAACAAAAAATGCAAGCATTAAAAAAATGTTCACAAAACCTCTTGACAAAATAGGTTAGAGAGATTAAACTTACGGGCGAAAGTTAAACGACACTAACTTTGCGCCGGCGAATTGCGGATCGCCGCGGGCAGAAAAGTGCCAGACCAACAGCATGCGGAGGGACAAATAATGATGCCGCTTACACTGGCGAATGCCGGAGAAGAAAATATTATCCTCAAAGTCGGCGGGAGTGCTGAAGTCAAAAAGCATCTCGAAGATCTCGGCTTTGTGGCCGGGGGCACGGTGAGTATCGTGTCGTCGCTCGGCGGGAATGTGATCGTCAAGGTCAAGGAAGCCCGCGTTGCCATCAGTGAAGAAATGGCAAGAAAAATCATGGTTTGAGCAATTTTTCAAATAAAAGGAGAGAGATTATGAAAACACTGCGTGAAGTCAAGATCGGCGAGACCGTCAAAGTCGTCAAGCTCCATGGCGAGGGCCCCGTCAAGCGCCGTATCATGGATATGGGCATCACCAAGGGCACTGAGGTGTTCGTGCGCAAGGTCGCGCCCCTGGGCGACCCGATGGAGGTCACCGTGCGCGGCTACGAGCTGTCGCTGCGTAAGGCGGACACCGAAATGATCGAAGTTGAATAATTTATTTCTACATAAGTTAAGGAAACTTAACAAGAAGGAGCAGTAAGAAAGATGGAAAAGCAGATCAAAATTGCCCTCGCGGGCAACCCCAACTGCGGTAAGACGACGCTGTTTAACGCCCTGACCGGTTCGAACCAGTTCGTCGGTAACTGGCCCGGCGTTACAGTTGAAAAAAAGGAAGGTAAGTTAAAGTTTGATAAAGAAGTAACAATCATGGACCTTCCGGGTATATATTCTTTATCACCTTACACACTTGAAGAGGTCGTAGCAAGAACATACCTTATTAATGAAAGACCGGATGCGATACTTAATATCGTCGACGGTACCAACCTTGAAAGAAATCTTTATCTTTCAACTCAGATAATGGAACTTGGAATACCTGTTGTAATGGCTGTCAATATGATTGACATTTTAGAGAAAACAGGAGATACGGTGGACACTGATAAGTTAAGTGAAAAGCTTGGATGTACAGTTGTTAAGATTTCTGCTCTTAAGGGACGCGGAATCAAAGAAGCAGCAGAGCAGGCAGTTAAAGTTGCAAAAAAGAAAAAAATCAGTCAGGTTGTTCATTCCTTCGCAGATGATGTTGAATCCGTTATTGAAGACGTAATGGATAAGGTAACAGGTGTTGACGATTCACAGAAACGTTTTTTTGCAATCAAGCTTCTGGAAAAAGATGATAAGATTGCAGAAATGATGAAGGATGTTCCGGATGTATCCGCAGAAATCAAGAAATTAGAGGATATGAAGGATGATGATGTTGAAAGTATTATTGTAAATGAAAGATATACATATATTTCTTCAATAATCGGAGATTGTATCAAAAAAGCAGCCAAGAAGAAACTTTCAGTATCAGATAAAATCGACAGAGTTGTAACCAACAGATTTGCGGCACTTCCAATATTTGCAGCAATCATGTTCCTTGTATATTTTGTTTCAATGAGTACAGTCGGTTCATGGGCTACGGACTGGGCTAATGACGGTGTATTCGGAGACGGCTGGCACTTATTCGGAATAGGTTCATCAAAGTACAGTGAAGCAACAGATGACTGGGCTGAAGAGAACATTTTCAGTAATGATGATGTTAAGGCAGTTCTTGAAAAAGCAGCAGAAGCTGATGTTATCGGCGCAGGTGATTTATTAGATTCATTTGAAGATGCAGACTTTGATGCTTTTTCAGAAAATTACGGTTCGTATGCCGATTCCCTTGACGAAGCCGGATATTCAATAGCCGGTATGTTACCTCTTGACGAAGAAGGCGAATTTGAAAGCCCTGATCCTGCAGATTATGGAGTCTGGGTACCTGGTATACCTGTTCTTGTAGAAAAAGGACTTAACGCAATTCATTGTGTAGACTGGTTACAGAGCCTTATACTTGATGGTATTATCGCCGGTGTAGGTGCTGTACTTGGTTTCGTACCTCAGATGCTTGTATTGTTCATATTCCTTGCATTCCTTGAAGCATGTGGTTATATGGCGAGAGTAGCTTTTATTATGGATAGAATTTTCCGTAAGTTCGGTCTTTCAGGAAAATCTTTCATTCCAATGTTAATCGGTTCAGGTTGTGGTGTTCCCGGTGTCATGGCATCAAGAACAATCGAAAGCGACAGAGACCGTAAGATGACAATTATGACAACAACATTTATTCCATGCGGTGCCAAGATGCCAATTATCGCAATGATAGGAACAGCATTATTCGGTGGTGCATGGTGGATAGCACCTCTTGCATACTTTGCAGGCGTGGCAGCAATTATCTGCTCAGGCATTATTCTTAAGAAAACGAAGATTTTCGCAGGAGACCCGGCACCATTCGTAATGGAACTTCCTGCATATCATCTTCCAACTGTAGGTAATGTATTAAGAAGCATGTGGGAAAGAGGCTCATCATTTATTAAGAAAGCGGGAACAATTATCCTTCTTTCATCAATTGTAATCTGGGCAGGCTCAGTATTCGGATGGGATAACGGATTTGGTTTCCATCCTGATATGGAACTTGCAGACAGTATATTAGGACATATCGGAAACGGTATTAAGTGGATATTTGCTCCACTCGGATTTGGTGACGCAAGTGCAACAATTGCCACAATCATGGGTCTTGTTGCAAAGGAAGAAGTTGTCGGCGTATTTGGTGTTCTCGACTTCATCGGTTTAACAAAACTTGCCGGAATTTCATTTATGTTATTTAACCTTTTCTGTGCACCATGTTTCGCCGCTCTCGGTGCAATCAAGAGAGAGATGAACAGTGCAAAATGGTTCTGGATAACAGTGGCTTACCAGTGTGTATTTGCATACCTTGTATCATTTGTTGTATATAATATCGGCGGATTATTCACAGGCCTTGGATTTACAGTTGCCACAGCAATCGCAATCCTTATTGTAATTGGCTTTGTATATCTCTTAGTAAGACCATACAAAGAAAGCAATCACTTAAATGCAAATGTTAAATTAGATTAATTACCGGGATATATGGAAAAAAAGTATTTAATAGATGAATTAAAGAAAAATGGTTTCAGAATAACAAAACAGAGAGAAATGTTGTTAGACATAATCCTTGAAAACAACTGCAGCTGTATTAAAGAAATTTATTACAAAGCCCAGAAAAAAGATAAAAACATAGGTTTTGCCACTGTTTACAGAATGGTAAATATGCTTGAAAACATGGGCTTTATTAACAGAAAGAATATGTACAGGATAGCCTGCAGCGAGACCTGTAAAGCAGCACAGGGTTGTCTTATCGAATTTGATGACGATTCAAAACTGGAACTTTCCGGCACTGATTGGAATAAAGTAATATATGAGGGCTTGAAAGGGCTTCAATTACTTGACAACAGAAATATAAGAAGTATATTATCTATTCCATGCAGTGAAGGAGAATGATTTTATGAACAAAAACCTTATTATAACAATTCTGCTGCCTTTTTTAGGAACAACTCTCGGTTCGGCATGTGTTTTCATAATGCGTAATGAACTGAAAGTAAATACAAGAAAAATTCTTGCAGGCTTTGCCGCAGGGGTAATGGTAGCGGCATCTATATGGAGTCTTTTGATTCCGGCCATAGAACAGTCAGAAAAAATGGGAAAGTTATCCTTTATACCTGCATTTGCGGGTTTCTGGATTGGCACATTGTTTTTGCTTTTGTTAGATAAGGTGGTTCCCCATACACATATTGACAGTACGGATGAGGGACCTTCCACAACTTTAAAAAAAACAACAAAGCTTGTCCTTGCCGTTACCTTGCACAATATTCCGGAGGGCATGGCAGTAGGTGTGGTATGTGCCGGATGGTTAAGGAACAACGGCTCCATCAATATGCTTGGTGCACTGGCGTTATCCATAGGTATCGCAATCCAGAATTTCCCGGAAGGCGCAATCGTATCCATGCCGCTTAAATCAGAAGGCATGAGCAAGAAAAAGGCCTTTATTATGGGTACATTATCGGGAGTTGTAGAACCTGTTGCGGCAGTAATCACAGTATTGGCGGCAGGAGTTCTGATACCTGTGCTTCCGTATCTGCTTTCATTTGCAGCAGGTGCCATGTTATATGTGGTTGTGGAGGAACTGATTCCAGAGATGACAGAGGGCAGTGATCACTCCAATATGGGAACAATCTTCTTTGCGGTTGGTTTTACATTGATGATGGTGCTTGATGTGGCACTGGGATAAAATAAAATATGCAATTTATAAAAAACGGTACATATCATTATGATATGTACCGTTTTATTAATTATTCTCTTTAGTATTAGCCTTGATGTAATCCTTAATGGCAGCGTAGCTTTCGTTGCTTATAATATGTTCCATCTTACAGGCATCTTCTGTGGCGATATCCTCCGGAACACCAAGGGAAATAAGCCATGATGAGATAAAACGATGTCTTTCATAGACTTTCTCGGCGATTTCCCTGCCTGATTCAGTCAGATATATAAAGCCCGCATCAGTAACCGTTATGTGTCCGTTGGACTTAAGATTCTTCATTGCAATACTTACGCTTGATTTCTTAAAATCAAGTTCATTAGCAACATCTACCGAACGTACTACAGGTAATTTGTTACTGAGTATAAGGATTGTCTCTAAATAATTTTCAGCTGATTCGTTAATGATCATTACATTGTACCTCACAAAATAATAACACTATTTTAACATGAAAAAGTAGATTTATCAAATGTTTTACTATATAATTAAATATCATTAACATAAAAAGGTTGAAAAGATGGGCGAAGAACAGATTCATAAGAGAAGAGTACGCTATAAAGGTACTCATCCGAGAAAATTCAGTGAGAAATATAAAGAACTCAATCCTGAAAAATACGGCGATACAATAGAAAAAGTCATAAGCAAGGGCAGTACACCTGCGGGAATGCACATTCCTATAATGGTGGAGGAGATTCTTGATGTATTAAAGGTACAACCGGGAGATGTGGGGCTTGATGCCACATTGGGATATGGTGGACATTCAGGTAAGATTCTTGAAAAATTAAAGGGCAGCGGTCATTTATATTCCCTTGACATAGACCCTATAGAAATAGTCAGGACAGAAAAGAGATTAAGGGATAAAGGCTTTTCGGAGGATGTTTTTACGGTTGTAAGGACCAATTTCAAAAATATAGACGAAGTCAGTAGGACAGCCGGGAAATTTGATTTCCTGATGGCAGACCTTGGGGTATCTTCCATGCAGATTGATAACCCGGAGAGAGGTTTTTCATACAAAAACGAAGGCCCGCTTGATTTACGCCTTGACCCGTCAAAGGGAGAACCGGCTTCGGAAAGATTAAAGAAACTTACAAAAGACGAATTTACGGGTATGTTAATAGAAAATTCCGATGAGCCTTATGCAAAAGAAATTGCAACCGAGGTATTTAACGAATTCAGAAAGAAAAAAGAGATAAATACCACCACAGACTTATATAAGGCAATAGAAAAGGCACTTTCTTTTATACCTGAAAAAGAACGTAAAGATGCGGTTAAAAAATCCAGCCAGAGAACTTTTCAGGCACTGAGGATAGACGTAAACAGCGAATTTGAAGTGCTGGAAGAATTTTTACAAAAACTGCCGGATGTTATGAAAGAGGGCGGAAGAATAGCAATCCTTACATTTCACTCAGGAGAAGACCGCCTTGTTAAGCAGTATTTTAAAATGTACAAAAGAGACGGCATTTTATCGGAAATATCAGATGTTATAAGACCGTCGGCAGCAGAATGCGCCAGAAACGGAAGGGCCAGGTCCACAAAATTAAGATGGGCGGTCCGATAAGCGAGGAGAAATCTAAATTGAAGGAAACAGTATTAGGGATTGTCGCCCATGTAGATGCGGGAAAGACGACTTTGTCGGAGAATTTTCTGTATTTTGGCGGCAGTATAAGAAAACTTGGACGAGTAGATAAAAGAGACACTTTTTTTGATACGGAAAATCTGGAAAGAGAGCGTGGAATTACTATTTTTTCAAAACAGGGAAGTTTTGTTACAGGCAATACAAAAGTTACTCTGTTAGACACTCCCGGACATACGGATTTTTCGGCAGAAATGGAAAGAACATTACAGGTACTTGATTATGCCGTTTTAATTATATCGGCACCGGATAAAGTAACTGCTTATACGGTTACTTTATGGAAATTACTGGAAAGATACGGAATCCCTGTATTTATATTTGTCAATAAAACAGACAGACAGGGTATAGTTAAAGAGGATATATTAAAGGACATAAAAGAAAAACTGTCACGCAATGCCGTTGATTTCACAACAGCAGATGATGAGGAAATAGCATCCGTGAAGGAAAGCTTTATAAGTAAATATTTTGAAGGCGAAAAGATAACCGATGAAGAAATAGGGGATGCAATAGCAAAAAGAGAACTTTTTCCCGTATATTTCGGCTCGGCACTAAGAAACGAGGGCGTAAGGGAACTTATGGACGGAATTGATGTTTTTTCCGTTGCAAAAGATTATAAAGAAGAATTTTCTGCCACTGTATACAAAATATCCCGTGACAGTGACGGAAACAGGCTGACCCATATGAAAATTACGGGTGGAAGCCTTAAAGTCAGGACAAGCATCCCGGATTATGGCAAAGTAAACCAGATCCGTGTATATAACGGAACTTCTTTTGAGACCAAAGATGAAGTGGAAGCAGGCTGTATATGTGCGGTAACGGGACTAAATGATACCAGGGCAGGACTTGTTATGGGAAATGGTGAAGAACTGTTACCGGTCCTTACTCCTGTACTCAGGTATAAAGTAATTTTTCCTCCTGCGGTTTCAATACAGACCATGCTTTTTAAATTAAAAGAACTTACCGAGGAAATCCCGGAACTGAATGTCAGTTATGACGAGGAAGTTAAAGAAATCAACATTGAACTTATGGGACAGGTGCAGATAGAGGTAATAAAGCACCTTATTGAAGAACGTACAGGCATAAATGTGTCCTTTGGAACAGGAAAGATACTGTATAAAGAGACAATATGCAATAGTGTAGAGGGTGTGGGACATTTTGAGCCGCTAAGACATTATGCGGAGGTGCACCTTCTTCTGGAACCTCTTGAAAGAGGAATGGGACTTGTATTTGAGACCGACTGCAGCGAAGAGATACTTGCAAAGAACTGGCAGAGGCTCGTGCTTACCCATCTTGAAGAGAAGATTCATCGTGGTGTTCTTACCGGTGCACCTGTTACAGATATGAAAATAACGCTGGTTTCCGGAAAAGCTCATATAAAGCATACTGAGGGCGGCGATTTCAGGCAGGCAACATACAGGGCGGTAAGAAACGGACTTATGTATGCTGACAGTATGCTTCTTGAACCATTTTATGATTTTGTCATGGATATTCCGGAGAATGCCGTGGGGCATGCAATGATGGATATGGAAAAAATGTCGGGGGTAATTAATCCTCCATTAATTGAAAATGGCAGGGCAGTGCTTACAGGTTATGCACCGGTTGCACTTATAGGTTCATATCAGACGGAACTCACTTTCTATACCGGAGGAAAAGGCAGAATAACTCTACGTTTTCATGGTTATGAAAAATGCCATAATCAGGATGAGGTGGTTGAAAAAAGCGGATATATGCCTGAGAAAGATTTGAGAAACACACCGGATTCCGTATTTTGTGCCAACGGTGCAGGATACATTGTGCCATGGAACGAGGTCAGAAATAAAATGCATATGCCATCCGTTTTAAAAGGCAGCAAAGATGAGGTTTATGTACAGCCTGAAATCACCTTGCGGGACAGTCTTGATTTATCCCTGGGAACAGAGGAGATAGACGATATAATAAGAAATGCAAGCCATGCCAATGAAAAATCAAATGGCAATCAGTGGAACAGGAAAAAACAGAATATTTCCCCTGTTGTAAGAACTTATAAAAGCAGTGAAAAAAGGGAAAAATATCTGCTTGTGGACGGATATAATGTTATTTTTGCGTGGAAGGAACTTAGTGAGCTTGCAAAGGTTAATCTTGACGGGGCAAGGCTTAAACTTCTGGATATTCTCTGTAATTACCAAGGGATAACGGGAGTTAATCTCATTGCAGTTTTTGACGCATACAAAATAGCGGGGCATGATACCGAATATTCGGATTATCATAATATCCATGTTGTCTACACCAAAGAGGCAGAGACTGCGGACAGGTATATAGAGCGTTTTGCCCACAATAACGGAACCAGGTATGATATAAGAGTTGTAACCTCTGACGGCCTTGAGCAGGTTATAATAAGAGGTGCAGGGTGTACACTTGTGTCATCAAGGGAGTTTGAAAAAGAGGTAGAGCTTTTTTCAAAACAGTGTATGGAGAATTATATAAACTCCTTGAATAAGTAAGAAAATATGATAAAATAATGTAAGTTATTTAAAATGATATCGGAGGAAATTATGGATTACAATAAATTAGCAGAACTCTTATTCCCGGATGTGGTAAACGGTCCGGATTATTATGAAAAGAAATTCCCTGAAAGAGATCTTCCTAAGGGGGCAGAGGTTACAAGAATGGCACCAAGCCCTACAGGATTTATACATCTTGGCAACCTTTACAGTGCCCTTGCTGATGAAAGAATTGCCCACAGAAACGGCGGTGTATTTTACTTAAGAATAGAAGATACTGACGAGAAACGTAAAGTTGACGGAGCCGTTGAGACAATTATCAATGTATTAAGATATTTTGATATTGAATTTGACGAGGGTGCAGGATTTACGGATGCCGATCCACAGAATGCATACGGACCTTATTTCCAGAGACAGAGAGTAGAGATTTATCACGCCTATGCAAAGGACCTTGTAAAGAGAGGACTTGCATATCCATGTTTCTGCACAGAAGAAGAACTTGAAGAAGTAAGAAAAGAACAGGAAGAAGATAAGGCAATGACCGGCTACTACGGTAAATATGCCGTATGTCGCAACCTTACACTTGAAGATATAGAAGCAAAACTTAAAGCGGGACTTACTTATGTATTAAGACTCCGCTCAGCAGGAAGTCCTGACAAGGAAATCATTTTCCACGACAGAATAATGGGAGAAATTAAGCTTCCTGAAAATATCCATGATATTGTACTTCTTAAGAGGGACGGTGTTCCTACATACCATTTTGCCCACGCCATAGATGATCATCTTATGAGAACAACAATGGTAATAAGAGGTGGTGAATGGTTAGCTTCCGTACCTACACATTATGAACTTTTCCATGTTCTCGGATTCAAGATGCCTTCTTACGGACACACAGCCCATCTTATGAAATTTGATGAAGAGACAGGCGGAAAAAGAAAACTTTCAAAGAGAAAAGACCCTGAACTTTCCCTTGATTACTATCGCAAAGACGGTTATCATCCAATGGCGATGAAGGTATACCTTCTTACACTTCTTAATTCTAATTTTGAGGAGTGGTACGAGAAATTCCCTGATAAGGATATTAAAGAATTTCCGTTCAGCGTTGAGAAGATGAGCCAGTCAGGAGCACTTTTTGACAAGGACAAACTTCATAATATCTGTAAAAACGAACTTGCAAAACTTTCCGAAGAAGAAATGTATGATTTTCTTTATGACTGGGCAGCCGGGAATGAACCTGAAAAGGCGAAAGTATGGTTTGCCGATAGAGAAAAGATGCTTGCAATTTTAAGACTCTATATGGGTATTGGAATGAAGAGAAGAAGAAAAGACTTCATATACGCAAAGCAGATTTTTGAACTTATAGGATATTTCTTTGAAGAAAATAATGACGCAGAAGAATTTAAGTTTGACAAAGATACAGTTAAGGAAATCCTTAAAGAGTACCTTGCAGGCTATGATCATAATGATGATAATTCCGCATGGTTTGATAAATTAAAACAGATAAAGGCTCACCGTGCAGGATTAGTTCGCAATAAAACAGAATTATAAACGATAAAGAAAA
>ENA-UEOJ01002155-UEOJ01002155.1-human-gut-metagenome-genome-assembly--contig:-NODE-2155-length-12199-cov-4.090827_pt1 | contig 12199 bp, 8 predicted proteins | sample MGYA00242885_ERZ507886 | MGnify/ENA primary metagenome ERZ507886 (study PRJEB26167, sample SAMN06115505) | human gut metagenome | host: Homo sapiens | place: China:Anhui | collected 2015-08-07 | study... | reverse complement strand
GGCCGCCGATGTCGTGGATGTAGCCCTTGAAATCCGGCTCGTGGGTCATCCGCTCTGCTTCGGCCACGATGCTGTCGGCGCTGCGGCTGGTAACGCGTCGGCCCTGATGCAGCTGGATGGCGCAGAAATTGCAGCCGCCGAAGCAGCCGCGGTTCTGGATGATGGAGAACTGCACCTCGCGGATGGCAGGCACACCGCCCATGGCCTCGTAGATGGGGTGGTAGCGGCGGGTGTAAGGCAGGGCGTAGACCTTATCCAGCTCCCAGCGGACGAGGGGCTTTGCGGGGATGTTCTGCACGAGGTACTTCTCGCTCTGCTTCTGGACGATGATATTGCCGCTGACGACGTCCTGATTGTCCATCTGGATGCGGCAGGCTTTCGCGTAAGCCACCTTATCGGAGGCGACCTTCTTGAAGCCCGCGCACTCCACATACCGCTCGGGCAGGTGGTCGAAGTCGGTCAGGTAGCAGGTGCCGTCCACATCGGTGATGCTCTCCACCGGCTCCCCTGCCGCCAGACGGCGGGCAATTTCCACGGTCTGGTGTTCCCCCATGCCGAAGCTGATGATGTCCGCGCCAGAGTCCTCGGCGATGCTAGGCAGGACGGTGTCCAGCCAGTAGTCGTAGTGGGCAAAGCGGCGGAGCGATGCTTCCAGACCGCCCAGAATGACGGGCAGGTCAGGGTATGCCTGCTTGGCAAGTCTGGTGTAGACGGTGGCGCTGCGGTCGGGCCGTGCGCCGCCCTTGCCGCCGGGCGAATACTCGTCCTCCGCGCGGGGGATCTTTGCGACGGAATAGTGACTCACCATGCTGTCCACATTGCCGCCGCCGATGAAGAAGCCGTACTTCGGCTTCCCGAACCGCTTGAAGTCCTCGCAGTCGGTATAGCGGGGCTGGGCCAGTACGCCCACCTTGTAGCCCTCGGCTTCCAGCAGGCGGCTGATGATGGCGGTGCCAAAGCTGGGGTGGTCCACATAGGCGTCGCCGCCCACGACCACAAAGTCCAGCTGCTCCCATCCCCGCGCCTCCATGTCCGCGCGGCTGATGGGGAGAAATTCGGTGTAGATCTGGGAAGAGTTTTCCATAATGCTCCTTTTATTTTATCGTTCGTTCCGTTTCGCCTCTGGATCGCGGGTTTCCCGCTCCGGGGAGAACGGACACGTCAGTGTCTGCGCGGATCATTCATCCGGCTGGTTCATCTGCATTTCCAGCCACTGCTGGCGGCTGATGAGGACAGCGCGGGGCTTGGCGCCCTCGTAGGGGCCAATGATGCCTTTTTGTTCCATCTCGTCCATGATGCGGGCGGCGCGGGCATAGCCCAGCTTGCACCGGCGCTGGAGCAGGCTGGTGGATGCCTGACCGGCATCAATGACCACCTCGACGGCCTGCTTGAGCATCGGGTCGCTGCCGGTCTCCTCGTCGGCATCGGCAGAGGATGCGCCTTTTTTGCCGTCCAGGATGGCGTGTTTTTCCATGGCCTCGATCATGGCCTCGTCGTACTGGACCGTCGCGCTCTGCTTGATAAAGTCCAGCACACGGCTGATCTCCTCATCCCGCACGAAGGTGCCCTGGATGCGGATGGGCTTGGGGGCACCGACCGGCATGAAGAGCATATCGCCCATGCCCAGCAGCTTTTCGGCACCGGCACCATCCAGGATGGTGCGGCTGTCCACCTGGCTGGACACCGCGAATGCGATGCGGCTGGGGATGTTGGCCTTGATCAGGCCGGTGATGACGTCCACGCTGGGGCGCTGGGTCGCGACGATGAGGTGCATACCGGCCGCACGGGCCTTCTGGGCGATGCGGCAGATGGAGTCCTCGACGTCCTTGCCCACGACCATCATCAGGTCGGCCAGCTCGTCAATGATGATGGCGATGTAGGGCATCTTTTCCAGCATGGGGTCGGTGGCGGCCAGCTTGTTGAAGGATTTGATGTCGCGGACGTTGTTCTCCGCAAACAGGTGATACCGGCGCTCCATCTCCTGCACGGCGCTGCTCAGAGCGCCCGCCGCCTTTTTCGGCTCGGTGATGACCGGCATCAGCAGGTGAGGGATGCCGTTGTACTCGGCCAGCTCGACCACCTTGGGGTCGATGAGGATGAGCTTGACGTCCTCCGGGCTGGACCGGAACAGCAGGCTCATGATGATGCTGTTGACACAGACGGATTTGCCGCTGCCGGTGCTGCCTGCAATGAGCAGGTGGGGCATCTTGCACAGGTCGGCCACCTGGGCCACGCCGGCGATGTCCTTGCCCAGTGCGATGCCGAGGGGCGAGGTCATCCGCAGGAAGGCCTGGCTCTCGAAGACACTGCGGATATAGACCGGCGTCTTTTTGTGGTTGGGCACCTCGATGCCCACGGCGGGCTTGCCGGGGATGGGGGCCTCCATGCGGACGTCAGCGACGGCCAGGTTCAGTGCGATGTCGTCTGCCAGCGAGGTGATGCGGCTGATCTTGACGCCCGCCATGGGCTGGACTTCATACCGCGTGACCGACGGGCCGCGGGAGATGTCCAGCACACGGGTGCGGACGCCAAAACTTTCCAGCGTGTCCACGAGCTTCTGCGCGTTGGCCTTCAGCTCGTCCTGTGCGTTGGGGTCACTCTCCTCCGGGGCCTTTTCAAACAGGTCGATGCCGGGGTACTGGTACTGATAGCTCTCCTCAGGCTCCGGCTCCTCGGCCGGGGCGGTGGCTGCCTGTTGCTCGCCGACGGCGGGCTTTTCCATGGCAGCGGCTACCAGCGTGTTGATGTCTTTTTCCTCCACCGGCTCGCTGGTGATGCTGATCCAGCCGTCCTCGTCCGGGGCAGAGCGCATGGCCATCACGTTGTCGGCCATGACCCGCACCGGCACGGAGGGCTCGTCGGTGGTGGGCAGGGTCGGTGTCTGGAAGGCTCCGCTGCCGTCGAACGCAGGAGCTTCGGCGGGGCCTTCGTCCACCGGCTGGGCCGGGATGCCGGGCGTTACCACCGGGGCCGGTGCTTCGGGGGCCGCCGGGGCTTCCGATTTTGCAAAGAAGTCCTCAGCCGCTGTCTCGATGGCATCGGGCACCACCGGCTTCACGATGGGCCGGGGCGCGGGCTTGTGGAGCGGGTCCTGCCCGAAGGTGCCGCCGGGCCCGACGATGAAGGGCTCGATGGGCTCACTGCCGCCCTCGACCACGGGGGTGCTGTCCGGCCCAAGGTCGATGTCAAACGAGGCGCGGGGATGGGGTGTGCCCACCTGCACCGGCGTAAAGGCCGGGGCCTCCTGCGGCTCTGCCGGGGCAGGCGCGGGGGAGGGGGCAGGTGCTTCGTAGCCGAGAGAGTCGTCCACCGGTTCGGGCACGGCTTCGCCCTCCAGCTCTTTGGTCACCTTGTGGCCCCAGCTGAAAATGCCGGACAGCCAACCCGGCGCTGCAAAGCCGCCTTCCTCGTCCTCTTCGCCGCAAAGGTCCGGCTCGTCTCCGGCTTCCAGCGCGGCCGCTTCCTCCTCGGCCTGGCGGGCGGCCTGCCGCTCGGCGCGGCGGGCTGCATTCTGCTCGTAGACGGCCACGCCCTTTTCGTGGGCGCTGCCGCCCAGTTCACATATCCACTGCCACAGTTCGGCGGGGGTGATATCAAAAATGTACAGGCTGGCACAGAGCGCCAGCACCACCATCACGAGATTTGCCGCCGGACGCCCGCAGAGCAGCAGCAGATTGCCGCCCAGCAGGGCACCGATGGCACCGCCGCCCAGCCAGGCATGGACGCCGTTCTGATAGCACTCCGCTACCATGCGGGCCGCCGGGATGTCGGCGGGGATCTCGGAAAAGACGATGACGGTGCCGCTGGCAAACACAAGCCCCAGTATCAGCTTGAACATCTGGCCGATGAGGTCTTCGCCCCGTGTGTAGAGGATGGCCAGATAGCAGATCGCTGCGCCCAGCACGAAGCTGCCGCAGCCGAACAGGCCGAACAATACCTCGTGCAGGGCCTTCCAGACCGAGCTGCCTTCCACAAAGGCCAGCACGATGAGCAGCAGGCCCGCAAACAGGGTGCCCAGCCCTGCGGGCATCCGCTCCTGTGCCCGGCTCTTTCTCCGCGCAGGTGCGCGTCTTGCGGTCGTTTTTCGTTTTTTCTTTGCCATCTTTCGTTGCAACCCTGTCTCTTTCTCCCATAGTATTCGATTCTTTCATTTTATCACGACCTATGGAAAATAGCAACGAAAACCCGCTCAGCGTTCGATCTCCCGATACAGCCACGCCAGCGCATCCGAGATGCCGCCCAGCTCGTCGATGAGCTTTTCGCGCACGGCCCGGCGGCCGTCCAGCATGGTGCCCACATCCATGACCAGCTCGCCGGTGCGGAGCATCAGTTCAGTGTAGCGCTTTTCCGAGATGCCGCTGTGCGCCGCCACAAAGCCGGTGATCCGCTCCTGCATCTGTTCGAACCAACGCATCGTCTGGGGCACACCCAGGATCATCCCGGAGTGCCGCACCGGGTGGACGGTCATGGTGGCTGTGGGCACGATGAAGCTCCGCCGGGCGCTGACAGCCAGCGGGATGCCGATGGAGTGTCCGCCGCCCAGCACCACGGCGGCGCTGGGCTTGGAGATGCTGGCGATCAGCTCCGCCAGCGCCAGCCCGGCTTCCACATCGCCGCCTACGGTGTTCAGGATGACCAGCAGGCCCTCCACCGCCGGGTCCTCCTGCACGGCCACCAGCTGCGGGATGACATGCTCGTACTTGGTGGTCTTCTGCCCCTGGGGCGCTTCCACATGGCCCTCGATCTGCCCCACCACGGTCAGGCAGTGGATGGCGTGGGGGCCTTTGGTGCGGTAGACGCTGCCCAGATCCTCGATCTGCTCTTTTTCCAGCCGCTGCTCTTCCACCGGGGTGTTTTTTTCGTTCTGCTCTGCCATAAGCCCCTCCTGCTCTGTTTTTTTCAGGGTTCCCGGCGGGTCAAATGATTATGCGGCGGTTAAGATTTCTTAACTTTTGAAAAAATTGCTCCATTTTATTTGACATTCTCCACATCCGCTGTATACTTTAGATAATGAATAAGATTGACAAAGATGTATCATTATTGTGCAAAACTCTTTGAATCTGCCGGAGCGCCACGGTGGGCGCAGAGGACCGGCATCGAATGGATGAAAGGAGAACCACCTATGAACACCCCTGGTAAAGCATCTCTGCCGGTGATCAAACGCCTGCCCAAGTACTACCGCTTTCTGCGGACCTTGAAGAACGACGGCATCACCAGCATCTCTTCCCGCGAACTGGCCGCCCAGATGGGCACCACGGCCTCTCAGGTGCGGCAGGATTTCAACTGCATCGGCGACGTGAACGGCCGCCAGGGTATCGGCTACTCGGTCGAAAACCTGCTCTCCATCCTGGAGAATCTGCTGTTCGGCAACGGCGACCGCCTGCCCACCATCCTCATCGGCTGCGGCCGTCTGGGCAAGGCCGTCAGCCGGTTCATCACCACCGATACCAACGGCTATAAGCTCATTGCCGCCTTCGACAACTCGCCGGACGAAGTGGGCAGGGAGATCAACGGCATCCAGATCCTCCACATCGACCAGCTGGAGAGCTTCTGCGCCGAGCACAAGCCCGAGGTGGCCGTTCTCTGCATGCCCCGCAGCGGTGCCGAGGAGCTGAGCAGCCGCCTGGTCAGCCTGGGCATCCAGGGCTTCTGGAATTTCTCCCACTACGACCTGTCCATTTCTTACCCGGATGTGGTGGTGGAGAACGTCCACCTGGGCGACAGCCTGATGAGCCTGGGCTACCGCCTGCGCAATCAGGACTGATGTTCCGATTTCATCGTTGTTACTATATAGTATAATATGATAAAGCAACCCTCCCATCACAGCGAAGCCCGCTCGCTTCCCATAGTTTGGGTTTTGCTCATTCCGTAGAAAGTTGACCGGCTTGCCAATGGCTCTCCCTTTGGGAGAGCTGGCATCGCGCAGCGATGGCTGAGAGGGTTGCTTTTTACGAGGAGACCTTCATGGCAAAGCTATATTTCCGTTACGGCGCAATGAACAGCGGCAAGAGCACGGCCCTGATGCAGGTGGCGCACAACTACGAGGAGCAGGGGATGCAGGTGCTCATCCTGAAGCCGCAGGTGGACACCAAGGGCGGCGGCGAACTGGTCAGCCGCCTGGGGGTGCGGCGCAAAGCCGACCTGCTCATCTCGCCGGAGGCGGATATCTTCGAGGCCGTCCGCGCCGCCAGTCAGACCCAGAAGCTGGCCTGCGTCCTCTGCGACGAGAGCCAGTTCTTTACCCCGGCACAGGCTGAGCAGTTGTTCATGGTCACGGTAGACCTGAATATCCCGGTCATCTGCTACGGTCTGCGGTCGGACTTCTCGCTCAAGGGGTTCCCCGGCTCCACCCGCCTGCTAGAGCTGGCCCACACCATCGAGGAGATGAAGACCATCTGCACCTGCGGCCGCAAGGCTACCTGCAACTGCCGCAAAGTCAACGGTGAGTTCGTCTTTGAGGGCGAACAGGTCGCCATCGACCTGGAAAACGACGTGCAGTACGTCAGCATGTGCCCCCAATGCTACTTCCGCGAGCGCCGCGCCTTCTACGCCCGCCGGGCCGCGAAATAAAAAAGCGGAGCGTTTCCCGGAAGAAGCATTGCACTGCGTTCATTTTGCAGCCGTGTTCCCCAAAAAACCAGAAAAAATTTTTTCAGCGCTGCCCGGCGGGGCAGCGCTTTTTTCTGCCCGGAACAGACCGTCTCCGATAGGGTGATATATCAGTTGTATCCAACTTCGCGCGTTTATTGCACTATTGATATATCAGTTGACAAATCTCTGAAATCGTCAACGATTTCACTTATTGCATACAACAAAACCACGCAAATTTCCCGATTGGTTACAAAAATATTGCAATTTTAGGATGTTTCTCTGACTCCTTACTCCAATTTCTATGCAATCTGTTGAAGTATACATGTTGCACAGTTTTTTCGCTCAAGTTTATTCATTTCGGCAAGGACGTCGAATTGCACGCGAAAACAAGGGCAATATTTGTACGTTTTTATCCCGTATCACTGTAATTTACATCTTTCTTTTTTCGGTGGCTTTTGTTATCATAATTGTATACAAGGGGGCATGTGCAGGCCCCCTACATGAAGATGTTTTCTATTAGGAGGAGAACAAAAATGAGCAAGGCAATTTCTCGTCGTAACTTCCTGATGGCTACCGGCGCTGTCGGTGCTGCAGGTCTGCTGGCTGCCTGCGGCAGCAAGCCCGCTGCTTCTTCCACCGCTTCTTCCGCTGCTTCTCAGGCCCCCGCTGCTTCCGCAGACGAGAGCCTGGCCCTGTCTGACGGCCCCGTCAACCTGAGCATCAGCTGGTGGGGCGGCGACAGCCGTCACGCTGCTTACCAGAGCGCTCTGGAGGCTTTCCAGGCTGAGCACTCCAACATCACCGTGGAGCCCACCTTCGCCGCATGGTCCGGCTGGGAAGAGAAGATGGCTGCTGCCTTCATCGCAGGCAACGCTCAGGATGTCTGCCAGGTGAACTGGAACTGGCTGTACAACTACTCTGCCGACGGCAGCAAGTTCGTGGATCTGAACACCACCTCCAAGTTTATCGACCTGACCCAGTGGGATTCCGCTGCTATGGACGCTTGCTATGTGGCCAACAGCCAGCAGTGCGTGCCCGTCTCCATGACCGGCCGTATCTTCTACTGGAACATGACCACCTTTAATAAGGCTGGCATCACCGAGGTCCCCAAGACTCTGGACGACCTGATGAACGCAGGCAAGGCATTCCAGGAGAAGCTGGGCGATGACTACTATCCTCTGCACCTGGGCGCATACGACCGTATGATCCTGATGGTCTTCTACCTTGAGTCCAAGTACGGCAAGGATTGGGCAGACCCCACCACCTCTACCCTGAACTACACCGCTGACGAGATCGCCGAGGGCATCGACTTCATCAAGAGCCTGGTCGATGGCCACGTCATCATGAGCCTGCCCACCTACTACGGCTCCAACGGCGACAACGCTGCACACCAGTCCAACGAGTGGATCACCGGCAAGATGGCTGGTATCTTCGAGTGGGATTCCTCCGCTACCAAGTATCAGGACGCTCTGGACGAGGAGAACAAGCCCGGCTTCACCGTCGGCGAGGAGATCAAGTTCGGCGATTACAACGGCGGCTTCTCCAAGGTCTCCATGGGTCTGGCCATCACCAAGACCTGCGAGCATCCCGCAGAGGCAGCTACCCTCATCAACTTCCTGCTGAACGAGGAGAAGGGCGCTTCCATCATGGGTTCTGAGTGCGGCATCCCCGCCTCCAAGGCTGGTCTGGCTGCTGCTCAGAGCGCCGGCGCTGTCAAGGAGCTGGTCGCTGAGGCAAACGGCAAGGTCATGGCCTTCGTTTCCAACCAGCTGGACCCCCTGTTCGAGTCCAACGACCTGAAGGCTACCGGCACCGGCATCTATCAGGAAGTGTTCGACACTCTGGATTACGACAATGCTTCCGGCGCTGACCTGGTCGATACCCTGCTGGACGGCATGGAGTCTGTCGGCTACACCGTCTAATTTCCGCCTCACGGACTTTTTGCGGCCTGCACACGCGCGGTGTTGACACGGGCCGCCCCGCATAAAGGAGTCTTGCAAGGGGCATCCCTTCCACCTACGGACGGATGCCCCTTTTTTGCAAGACGGTGATGACATTTTTTTGACAAAAATGTGTCCAAACTATTGTGCGGCGTACGAGACATATCCTTATAAAAGGAGGATTCCCGGATGAAAGAAAGCAAAGCGCCCTCTCTCGGGCGTACCCCGGCCCAGAAGTTTTTTGACAAATGGCAGGGCCTGTTCTACCTGATCCCCTGGATCATCGGCTTCGTCGTCTTCAAGGCCATCCCGTTCGGCCAGTCTCTGTACTACAGCTTTACGGATATGGACTTCTTCAACGGCATCCATCAGTACGGCATCATGAACTATGTGGACGCCTTCTCCACCCCCAAGATCACCAAGGCGCTCATCACCACCTTCAAGTACAGCTTCATCACGGTGCCCCTGAAGCTGGTGTTCGCACTGTTCATCGCCTACATCCTGAACTTCAAGATCGCCTGCGTGAACCTGTTCCGCACCGTCTACTACATCCCTTCCATCCTCGGCGGCTCTGTTGCCATCGCCGTGCTGTGGAAGGCTGTCTTCCGCGATGACGGTCTGGTCAACACTCTGATCCGTATCCTGACCTTCGGTCATTTTCAGGGTCCCTCCTGGCTGAGTGACCCCAGCTACGCACTGTGGATCATCTGCTTCCTGCGTATCTGGCAGTTCGGCTCCGCCATGGTGCTGTTCCTCGCCGCTCTGAAGGGTGTGCCGGCCGACCTGTACGAGGCCGCCACCATCGACGGCGCAGGCAAGTGGCGTCAGTTCTTCTCCATCACCGTCCCGATGATCACCCCCATCATCTTCTACAACCTGGTCACGCAGATCTGCCAGGCATTCCAGGAGTTCAACGGCCCGTTCATCATCACCAATGGCGGCCCGCGCAACTCCACCACTCTGATCTCCATTCTGGTTTACAACTACGCCTTCAAGTCCAACCAGATGGGCATGGCCTCCGCACTGGCATGGATCATGTTCGTGATCGTCTGCATCCTCACGATCATCGCCTTCACCAGCCAGAAGAAGTGGGTCTACTACTCGGATGAAAGGTAAGGTGTGACAGTATGGGAATGAAAGCTTCTAACGCCATTGCGACGTTTTTCAAGTACTTTGTCCTGATCCTGGTGGGCCTCATCATGATCTATCCCCTGCTGTGGATGATCAGCGCCACCTTTAAGGACAACAGCGAGATCTTTGCAGGCATCGGCCTGTGGATCAAGAACCCCACTCTGGAGGGCTACAAGAACGCGCTGAACAACTTCGGCGGTTCCATCAACATCCTGCAGGCCATGCTAAACACTTACAGCTACGTCCTGCCCAAGGTCATCTGCACCGTGGTCTCCTCCTGCATTGCAGCTTACGGCTTTGGCCGCTTCGACTTCCCGGGCCGGAAGATCCTGTTCAGCATCATGCTGGCCACCCTGTTCCTGCCTCAGGTCGTCCTGAACGTGCCTCAGTTCCTGCTGTACACCAAGTTCGGCTGGGTCAACAGCCCGTTCTATCTGGCCATCTGGGTCCACTGCGCATTCGCAACGGAGACCTACTTCGTCTACCAGCTGGTGCAGTTCATGCGCAATGTCCCCCGCGATCTGGACGAGGCTGCCGCCATCGACGGCTGCTCCTCCTTCCAGACCCTGTACAAGGTCATCGTCCCGATGCTGATGCCCGCTCTGGTGTCCTGCGCACTGTTCCAGTTCATGTGGAGCTGCAACGACTTCATGGGTCCCCTGCTTTACGTCCAGACCCCTGCAAAGTACCCCATGTCCCTGTTCGTCAAGCTGTCCATGGACGGTGATACGGGCTTTGCCTGGAACCGTATTCTGGCCCTGTCCCTGATCTCTATCCTGCCGCAGCTCATCGTGTTCTTCTGCGCACAGGATCAGTTCGTCGAAGGTATCTCCGCCGGTGCTGTCAAGGGCTGATCGCTCTTCGCTCTGGCCTGTGAGATCCTGACGCAGCAATCAAAACGACCCCTGTGCACACGGCATAGGGGTCGTTTCTCTTTGCAAGGCTCAGCGCAGGCTCAGCCGCGGCTGCTCTTGCGGTACTGCAATGGGCCGACGCCCATCATCTCCCGGAAGACCCGGCGAAAGTGGGCCGCCGAGGCAAAGCCGGTCTGCTCGGCCACTGCGCTGATGTTCAGGTCGGTGGTCTCCAGCAGATGCTGCGCGGCCTCAATGCGGCGGCCGTTGATGTAGTCCACGATGGACTGCCCTGTCACCCGCCGGAACAGACGGCTGAGGTAGTAGGGCGACAGATAGAACCGCGCCGCCACATCGGTGAGGGAGAATTTCTGCTGATAGTTCGCGGCGAGGTAGGCGCAGATCTGCTCCACGGTCTCGTTCCGGGGGCGGGCGGTCTGCCGCTCGGCTTTGCACTCCTGGTCCACATAATGCAGCAGTAGCGAAAGGTAGATGATGCCGGGGCAGTCCGGCTCCCCGGCGGCGCTCCGCATCAGGTTCAGCAGGGTGCGCAGGCGGCTGGCCCACTGCATCGGGCCGTACAGCAGGATCGGGTCGTCTGGCTCGAACAGCGGGCTGAAATCCCGCTGCATCACGCTCTTCAGCTCGGTCAGCACCGCCGCCGGGAAGCGGCAGCCGATCAGCTCCGGGGCCAGATGCCCAGCCTGCTGAAACACGCCGCCCCCCGGCCCCAGCAGCAGCACGCAGCCGGGGTTGACCAGCAGCGAAGCATCTCCCCGCCGGAACGTGCAGCTGCCGCCGGTCACCACCAGGATGCGGCAGGTCTCCTCGTCCTCCTGCAGGCGGTACTCGCTCTCGGTCATCCGCAGCTGGAGCGCCAGCGTCTTTGCATTCAGTTTATCGCGTTCCGCTCGCATTGGCATCATTGATTCCCCGCTTTTTTCGTTTTCTCCAGTGTATCACGTCCGCCCCGCGCGGGCAAGCCGAAACCCCAAGGAGGTTTTGTTTTATGAAACTGTCACTCATCCGCTCCATGACCCGCAGCGCCGTTTTCGAGCTGGAAAACGGCCTGTGCTTTCGTCCGGCCCACCCCTTCCGGGTGCTGCTGAACGGCGAACCGGTCCGGGAGGCCCAGGACACCAACGTGTTCTCCCTCTTCTCCCTGACCCCGGCCACCGACTACACCGTCACCGTTGAGTCGGAGGGCGAGACCCTGACCGCGAACTTCCGCACCCAGGACGAGAGCTTCTTTGTGGATGCGTCCCGTTACGGTCTGGTGGCTGACGGCGAGACCGACAACACCGGCAAGCTGCAGGCGGCCCTTTCCACCTGCCCCAAGGGCGGCACCGTCTATGTTCCGGCCGGCCGTTACCGCACCGCCAGCCTGTTCCTGAAGAGCTGCACGACCCTGTATCTGGAAAAGGGCGCCGTGCTGCTGGGCGACAACGACCGCACCCACTACCCCATCCTGCCCGGCGTCCTCCCCAGCGAGAACGAGGTGGACGAATATTACCTCACCGGCTGGGAGGGCAACCCTCTGAACAGCTTCGCGGGCCTGCTGAACATCACGCAGGTGCATGACGTCGTCGTCACCGGCGAAGGCACGCTGGACTGCGACGCCCAGAACGGCGACTGGTGGGTCGACCCCAAGGTCAAGCGCATCGCATGGCGTCCCCGCGCCGT
>ENA-UEOJ01002152-UEOJ01002152.1-human-gut-metagenome-genome-assembly--contig:-NODE-2152-length-12213-cov-2.563118_pt1 | contig 12213 bp, 9 predicted proteins | sample MGYA00242885_ERZ507886 | MGnify/ENA primary metagenome ERZ507886 (study PRJEB26167, sample SAMN06115505) | human gut metagenome | host: Homo sapiens | place: China:Anhui | collected 2015-08-07 | study... | reverse complement strand
CGCACGAAAAAGCGGCGCGGCACGTCTATGCGCACGCTGAGAACCCCCCTGGGCGGAGGTGTCTCGGTTTCCTCTCCACTGGATATCGGCAGTTCCCTGATGCCGCCGGAAGGCAGATGGGCCAGCGAGAATTCCCCTTCGTTTACCGTGATGTTGGCGTTGACAAAAGGCGCTTCCAGCGTCCCCATGACGAGGCCGTCTCCGGAGAGGCTGATACGCAGATCCTGACGGCGCAGGGGCTTGAGTTTGTTCATGTTCAATGACGCCTGCATGGAGCGTGCGGTCAGATCTAGGCTGCCATCGAGCCTGATCGTGCCACCCTGGCCATCTTCACCGGACAGTGCAAGGGAAGCCTGACGCCCGGCGTCCCTTTTCGTTCCTCCGCCCTGATCTGTATAGGCGGCCCTGGCGTTGATATTCTTGAGCAGGATGCCGAGGGCGAGATCCTCAAAGGCCGCGTTGCTGAGTTCCACATTTGCGTCGATTTTCGGCTGGGAAAGCGTACCGCTGATATCCGCAGCCAGGTGGAGGCCTCCAGCCATACGGCGGTCCGCAATAGGCAGATATGCCCACAGAGGGGAAACCACTCCGTCCCAGCGCAGAGAGGCGGTCATGCTTCTGTTCCGGGCGGGAAGCAGGGTACTGCCGGAGTGTTCGAGCGGGAGTCTCACTCTGGCCCAGCCCTGACGAGCACCCAGGAGAACCAGGGAAGTGACGGGGACTTCCAGTTTTGCGTCCAGCACACTTTGTCCGCCGGGATGTTTCAGCTCCGCGTTGAGATCACATGCCAGGGGGACAAGTTCACTGCCCGGAAAACGCACATCGCGCACCTCGGCCCGCAGCGTTCCCGCCGGACGGTCAAGGGTGCCTCGCAGATTCAGAGCGGCGCTGAGATTTCCGTCTGGCAGAGAACGGACAAACATGCGCAGCGGGGCGAACTGCAGTCCCTTCAGATCCATGTCAAGATTGATCCGGGCGGGATCATAGGTTCCCCTGAGGGTCAGTTTTCCTTCTGGCGGCAACCGGAAATCCAGGCCGGGAGTGGAGAAGGAGGAGGCGGAGTAGGTCAGTTTTCCGGGGGAAAGAAGCACAATGCCAGGCAGACTCGATGGCAGCTTTTTCCTCCTCGGCACTTTTCCACCGTTCCGGACAGGACCGGGTTCGACGGAAAACTCCTTCAGTGCTACCATGCCTGGATTCCATGTTGCGTCAATACGGGTTTTGACGCCGCCTTCCGTACTGGCCGTCAAAGCCAGAGGTCCGGACAGAGAGCCGCGGATTCCGCTTGAAATGTCCTTCAGCACGATGCCGCCGGCGTCCAGACCGGAGACATTTGCAGATGCATCGAGTGTCGTCGCATTCCATATATCCCGGGCATCAAGGCTGACATGCAGTCCGGACAGTGCCAGAGCCGTATTCTCTTCGTTCGCTGTACCATCCAGGGAAAAGGATGCCGCTCCTCCCTTGAGAAGGGCGAACTGTTTTTCTCCTTCATGTTTCAAGGTCAGCTCAAAACGGGTACGGGAACCGTTCAGCGTGCGTCCCGTCAGAGCGGAGAGGTGTTTCCAGTCCTGCACTTCGGCCAGTAGTCCTCCGTCCAGACATGGGGTCTTTCCTTCCTCCAGCCGGATAGTGAATCCTCCGTCCGCCTGGATTCCCCCCCCGCGCATGGATGCATTGCGCAGCGCAGCGTCCAGCGTACCTGTACGGCCGCGCCGGATGTCCCAGTCTGTTTTCAGGTCGATACTTTCTCCCCGCAGGGAGAGACCGGCCTCGAGACCTCCGGTCAGAGCGATGTCTGAGGATTCGTCTTTCAGATTGTCCAGGCGCGCGTGAAGAAAAATATTCCGCAGTATTTTTCCGTCCATCGTCAGGCCGGGACACGTCAGATCCACACGCGCGGTGGGTGACAGGGGCGGCCCGGAAATCATCGCGTCCAACCGCGCCGGTCCTTCCAGGGTCAGGCTCTGCCCGGTCTCGGGGACAAACATGGCGGCGAGTTCCCTGCTGGGACGGGCGACGGCGTGGAGTTCGGCGTCAATGTGTGCCTCTGCAGGCGAGGCCGCTCCGGTTTTGTCCTTGTCTCCCATGGGGAAGTCGGTGTCCCTCCCAGAGAGGGAAGGCACGGAGAAGACTCCCCTGCCCTTGGCAAAGAGTATTCCCGCCTCAAGGGACAGCGCAGGCAACTCCAGTTTCATCCCTTCCGGTGTGTAGTCGGCCCTGAGCGAGAGAGCGGCATTCAGGGTATTTCCCAGCAGTACGGCAAGCCGGGCGTCTTCCCAGCGGGTTTGTTCCACGCGGGCAGAGATATCTGCGCGGGTATCCAGAGTGAGTCCGGCTTTCTTCTGTTCAAGAGTTGTCCGCAGGGAAACTTCGGCGGATACGTCACCCTGAGTCAGGCCCGGCATGAGTGCCAGCCCTTCCGCCGCCTGCCCGCTTTCCACCGTGAGATTCAGGACGATATCATGGGGCAGCCAGGGCGTATCCGTAATTTCCCCTTGCGGAGGCAGAGCAAAGGATACCTGCCCGGTCAGGGCGGCTATACGCCGGGCGTCTGGGATATTTGTCATGGTTTCGACTGAAGGCGAGGGGGGAATGCTGTTCCGTTCCCGCAGTTCCGCTGCTTCCTCACTGTCATCTCCCGTCATGGAATCGGTTTCAGGAATCGACGCCGTATCGGGGGAATTGGCTCCCGTATCGGTTGAAAGGTTTTCGCCTGAATCGTCGAGGACGATGCCGAAACTTCCTTTCCACTGATCAAGGGGCGCATGTCCCTTCAGACTGACCCGCATTTCGGGCCGCTTTGCCAGATCCGGAGGAAGAATTCGGGCCATGATGCCGGAAGGACCTGCATCCGCGGTGAGATGCAGCCCCAGGACAGCGTCGTGTGTCAGGCTGAGTGCGAGAATCAGCGTTTCACTGATTGGCCCGCCGTGTGTTTCCCTGCGGCTGAGAGCCGCTTGCGTTGCAAGCTGTGTGGGAGAAAGACTGGCCGAGGCTGTCAGGTCAATGAGCATGAGGTCGCCTGCGATGCCGGGAGCCAGTTCCAGTCCGTTCACGACAAGACGATCAAGCCTGAGTTCGGGGGTCAGAGCAGCCAGCCAGGCGGGAAAAAACTGAAAAAGATTATACGGCGTCAGAGAGAAAGAAGACGATGCGGGCTCCGGATCGGAAGCAGACTGAAGTTCGGGCATGCGCAGAAGCGCCGGGGACTCCAGACAGAGATCGGAGATCTCGATGCCGTGTTTCACCAGCGCACGCCAGTTTACTGCCAGAGAGAGACGTTCACCCCGGAACCATATGCCGTGTGCATCGCTCAATTCGATGCCGTTTACGCTGAGGGCAAAGGGAAGGTTACTGTGCAGAGCTTCCAGACGGAGCGAGAGCCCCACAGGAACAAGGGCCGTTTGCAGGGTACGGTTCAGATGAGTGAGAATCCATCGTTCTCCCTGGTCTGTGCGGGAAAGCATACAGGCCGAGGCAAAAAGCAGAACGGGAAGCAGCGTCAGCGTCAGGATTATCGTCAGCAGACGGAGGAGCAGCCGCCGGATGCGGCGGGGGCTGTCTTTTTTTTTCTGTGTCCGGCGTTCTTCGTCCGGGCGTTCTTCAGCAGACATGGGTCATGCTCCCGTTATGCCTAGAAGGATTGTCCCAGGCTGATATATATCTGGTAGTTCTTTTCCCCGGAGATTTTGTCGAGCGGCACGCCGAAATCCAGCCGCAGAGGGCCGACCGGCGTGAAGTATCGCAGGCCGATGCCTGCTCCCCAGTCCATATCCCTTCCCCAGTCGGGCTGGGCGCTTTCATAGACCATGCCTCCATCAAGAAAGGGAACGATTCCGATGTGTTCAGTTACCTTGAAACGCATTTCCAGATTGACCTCCTGAAAGGAAGTCCCTCCTGCCGGGTCGTTGCGAGAGTTGCGCGGGCCGATGGCCTGATAGGCATACCCCCTCACCGATCCTCCTCCCCCGACATAGTAGCGCAGGGTAGCCGGGATCTCGGTGGATCGTGCTCCGAACATGCCCCCTGCCGCCACCCGCGCTGCCAGAACCAGCCAGTCGGAACGGAACGGCCTGTAATAGGTGGAAAAATCGACGCGCGGCATAAATGCGCTGAATGCTTCCGACATATAACGGCCTTCATATGGCGTCAGGGTAAGGACGAGTCTCGACCCGCGCGTGGGGTTCATGGGATTGTTCCGGGTATCGCGTCTGATACCGAACTCCATGAAGGCGTAATCATATTCTTCCGTGCCGTAGCCTTCGTCGATTTCACCCTGTACGAATCCTCCTCTGGCGCTTCCCCACCAGAACGGAGCGAGTTTGCGTTCCAGGCCGGCTGATATGCTTGCCTCGCGCGCGGTATAGGCGTCTGTGACCTTGCGTCCGGCGTAGCCGCCCGCAAGCAGGTTTTGATCCGCACGGAGAAAGGCGGGTTTTTTGAAATCCAGCTTCACACCCTGCTCATCTTCAGCCACAGTACCGGCAATAGTCAGTTTTTCCCCGTTTCCAAAAAAATTGCGGTGTTCCCATGACCCCTGTACGCCCATGCCCTTGTCCGTACTGTACCGCAGGCTCGCACCCACGGTACGGAAGGCCATTTCGCCGAGATCGACGGCCACAGGAAGTTCAAGAGGCGCATCGGAGGGAGAGGAAGGCGACGCAGGGGGAAGAAGAGCGGAATCGGGAGAGGGGGAAGATGCGGTGGTTTCATGACTGCTGTTTTCCCTGGCGGTATATTCCAGCTCGTCCAGACGCAGAGGACGCAAGTCGACGGAACGGAACAGGCCGGTTTCCAACAGAGAGGTGCGGTAACGTTCCAGCATGCGCTCACTCCAGGGCATGCCAGGCTTCCAGGGGACAAGGCGGCGCAGGTATTTCTCTCCCACGCTTTCCAATCCGGAAAAGCGCACGCTTCCCATTGTTGCTGCCGGTCCGGGCTCCAGTTTTGCCTGAATGTTCAGCGAACGATGCTCTTTGTCCAGGAAGTAGCGGCTGGAACTGACCCTGGCGAAGGGGTAACCATAGTTTCTGAAACGGGTCGGCCAGTTTTCCACTGCATCCAGAATGGTTCCTGCGGAAACGGGCATGCCTTCTTCCAGCCCCCGTATGCGTGAGGGAAAGGAGGGCGGAGGCTGCTTATGTTCCTCTTTCCAGAGGAAGCCCGTGGTAAAAGTCCGGTTCCGGAATGCATCCGGTATCACCGGGGCGGGATCGTAGGTAATGTTCAGAGTACCTACTGTATAACGCATACCGGGAATAAGATCAAAAACCACTTTGACGGGGGAACTCTCCCTGTCCAGACGGTATCGAGCCCTTCCGTCATAGAAGCCGAATGAATGGAGGACCTTGAGCGCCACATCGCGATCGGAGCGCGCCCGGCGTTCCAGTCCGAGCAGACTGTCGGGAGGCTGGGCCTTGAGTTGTTCAAGCATGCTGTTGGAGCGCATGAGAGAAAGGATTTCATCGTCAGAAACATCCGGAACGCCATCGGCGGCGACATCATTTTTTCCTGCTTCTCCTTTCCGGCGCGAGTCATCTGCAGGGGCAGATGTACTGTCTGAAGCTTGTCGCTTGTTCTGACGGATGACACGAAAAGTGACGGAATACGGCACGGGGTCACCGGCAAACAGGGCATCTTCATTTTCCTGGGCCTGTTGTGTGCCCGCCGCACGGGAAAAAAGGCTGCATCCGCTTACCAGCAGCAGAAAGACCAGACAGAAGACAGCAGACAATCTGGTGTCTGAAAAAGGAAAAAGAGAGAGGAAGGGACGGCGCATGTCTTTTTATACCTGGATGATGACGTACGGACAAGGTTGATATACGGGGCGCGCGCAGTCAGTTCGTCAGGGCATACCATGCGCGCCGGCAGAGGCTGAAGAAGAGTCGATGAGGGCGGAAGGAAACGTCGTTCAGCCTCCCCGGCAGTAAAAAGTCTGGATGCGAAAACGCAGAGGGAGGAGAAAGAGGATAAGACAAGTGCTCAGGAAAAGCCTGCGGCAATCCTCTTTTTTGCGCTGTATCCCATAAAGGAACCTGATCGGGGGAAACGCCGAACAGGTGGTATATGGCGCTGTCTGCCGCCATGGCGTCGGGCGATGCGGCAAGAAGTCCCAACGGATAGGGTTTGCCCCGAACCGGACCGGTGACATGCATGGCTGTCACGCCGTCCAGAAGAGCTGCGGAAGGAGGAAGTGCCCGATAGAGTTCAAGGATGCACGCGGCAAAGGCGACAACATTTTCGCCTTCCAGCGTATGCGCCCATGCCTTGCGCAGGCCGCGTACCGTTCCGAACAGATTCTTGACCGCAAGGCTCAGACGCATCATGCCATGTGCCTTGACCTTGGGGAGAGAAAGCAGTGCGTCGCTTTCCAGAGCCAGACGGGATACTCCCCATTTAGGGACTCTGTTTCTTTTTTCGCCTACAGCTATGGGTACGGGATTATCCATTTCGCAAATTTCCAGACCGAGAGGGCGCAGGGCATCTTCAAGGCCGATGGCACGAGCGACGCCTTTTGCTGTGCCGAAGCCCGGCGAGTCAGCAACTGTGACATGAACACCTCGATCCAGCAGCCATGTTGTGGCTCCCTTTATTACAAGTGGATGCGTACAGGCCAGAGGCACGGCCCGAATGAGATTGGGCTTCAGCAGAACCCTGTCACCCCGTGCGGGTGACCAGCCACAGGCGTCCAGCGCTTCACCCACGCGGGAAACAAGCGGAGCTTCGCCATAGTCGGCGCAGGAGCGCAGGGCGACGGGAAAATCAGGCATGAGCTTCCCCAGATGAGATATGTGTAATGGCGGAATGCTCAGGGCATGTTCAAGATAAAAATGCTCCCTGAGTCGGTCGGAGCGGGACGACTCGTCTCTGCTTTCCTTGCGCGCTGAGTTACATTTTTTCCATCAGCTTTTCCACGTAACGGGATCGGAGCTGCTTACGGGCCAGATTCCGTGCCACAGGCGGCAGCTTGAGTATTGCTCCCAATACACCGGCCATCAGCCGGTGGCTGAACATGACCTGATTGTCGAAGATGAGATCCTGAAGGTTTCCACGTTCCGCCGCCATGAGTACCACCCGGTGCGTCGTGTTGAGCGGGGTGATGGTGCGATCGGGGCGAGGTTCGAGAGTGAGGCTCCTGGTCGGGCATCCGTTGACGCAGACCCCGCAGCCGAGGCAGATATCCCTGTTCAGTTCGGGAATATGGCGGAGGGGTTTTCCAGCCTCATGGGGGGTATGTATCCGGCTCTCTTCCGGTTCGTGCAGGGCTTTGACCGGACATGACTTGAGGCACTTTCCGCAGCCGATGCAACTCTCCTCATCCAATCTGATGATGAAATTTGAATGGATGCTCTGGGTAATGCCGAAACGCTGCACGGCCAGCAACGCCTCACAGCAGCAGCCGCAGCAGTTGCAGATGAAGTTGACGCCTTCCCGATTGTTCTCGCCAAACTGCACCAGGCCATGATCATATGCCTGATGCAGCAGATCGACGCATTCTTCCTTGCTGACGGAACGGGCGTGACCGTGTTTGATCAGGGAATGCGCCGCAGTATTGAAGGTCATGCAGATATCCATGGGGGCATCGCAATTTGTTCCCATATGCCACTTTTTATGGCGGCAGTAGCACATGCTGATGCCAATTTCTTTTGAGGTGTCAATGATATGTGTGGCGCGTTCATAGTCGAGAATTTCCAGCCGATAGGGATCTCCCAGCACGTCTTCTCTGACGAAGACACGCCCGAGACCGGTTTCTCCCTGCACAAAGAGATCGCGCATGAAGTCTTCTTCAACATTGATATATTGATGATACAGTTCGCTGAGGGCTTTCTGGTCAATGTCATCCCGCACACGCATAAGGGCAAACTCGAAAAAGCCCGCCATGGGCGGGGGAAGACAGTAGGTCTGCTCTCCGCGAATGTCCATATCCAGCAGAACGGCGCGCCCGGCCAGCTCGTCCAGAATATTCCTCGCCTGCGCGAGAGGCAGCTTCCATGCCGCTGCGGCCGTCTGTGCGGTAAATGGCTTGATGGGAAGCTGCGCTACCAGCCCGGCCTCCTTTTCGGAAAACAATATCTTGAGAATACCGAACAGCATGTCGGAGGCAGGCGCGCCCTGAGGGAAGCGGTTGAGGCGGTCGGTCAGGCGGCCATAGGCGGAATTATTATGGTGATGGGCCATTGCTTGTACCTCAGAAACGAAAATAATCAGGAATTGGACGCAGTATATTCTCCACAGGAGAAGAGGGCAAGGGCATGAGAGTAGCTGCAGCTTGCTCCCGCTCCTCACTCTCAGACGTGAAACCAGTCAATCTGCGGCAAGAACTGTCTGAAAAACTGAAAGCCGACGTTCGCTGGAACGCCGGCTTTCCTGAGGCAGTGTGAAGCAATGGAGAAAGATATTACAGTATCTGATTCAAAAACTGTTGGAGTCGTGGGTTTTTCGGGTGATTGAAAAGCTGATCGGGAGACCCCTGTTCCAGAATAGCTCCCTGATCCATGAAAATGACTCGATCTGCAACTTCACGGGCAAAGCCCATTTCATGGGTTACACAGACCATGGTCATGCCCTCCTGGGCAAGCGAAACCATGACGTCCAGCACTTCGCCGATCATTTCAGGATCGAGGGCTGACGTAGGCTCGTCAAACAGCATGATGTGCGGCTGCATGGCCAGAGCCCGGGCAATGGCCACACGTTGCTGCTGTCCGCCGGAAAGCGTATTCGGGTAGACATTGACCTTGTCGGCCAGTCCCACCTTTTTGAGGAGAAGAAGGGCACGCTCTTCGGCATCAGCCCTGGAAAGGCCTCGCAGCTTCATGGGCGCGACGGTCAGATTGCGCAGAACCGTCATATGCGGGAAAAGATTGAAGCTCTGAAACACCATGCCAAGATTCTGGCGCATGGCGTTGATATCGTGTTCGCTGCTTGTGATGTCCTGGCCTTCTACATAAATCGTTCCCTTGTCCACGTTTTCAAGGCGATTGATGGTGCGCAGGCAGGTAGACTTGCCTGAGCCGGAGGGGCCGATAATGACAACTTTTTCTCCGGGCATGATATCAAGACAAATATCCTTCAGCGCAGCCAGCTGTCCGAAAAATTTCCACACGTTGCGGATGGAGATGACAGGCTTGCCGGAATTGTTTTCAGCGGTGATGCTCATAGCGCGACAGTCTCCCTTCCACCATGCTCAGCACTTTGGAAAGCAAAAGTGTGATAATGAGATACACCAGAGCGATAACGGTGTAGGTTTCAAAGTATTCAAAGGTCTGTGACGCATATTCGCGGCCGCGTCGAAGCACATCGGCCACAGCAATGACTGAAACCAGGGAAGTGTCCTTGAGCAGGGCGATACTTTCGTTGCCCACGGGGGGAATGATGGTACGCAGAGCCTGAGGCAGAATAACGAGTGTCATTGTCTGGAAACGGTTGAAACCCAGTGAACGGGCGGCTTCACTCTGGCCCTTGGGGACGGAAAGGATTCCCGCGCGGAACACTTCCCCCATATAAGCACCGTAGCAGATGCTGAGCGCGGCAACTGCTGCTACGGTGGGGGAGACCTTGAGCATGCTGCCGAGTGCGTAATAAATATAAAAAAGCTGCATCAGCAGCGGGATGCCTCGAATAATCTCCACATAGGTGGAGGCCAGCAGGTTGATCGGTCTGCAGCGGGAAAGTTTGCCAAGCCCGGTGAACAGCCCGATGGGAATGACAAAACAAAGGGAGATGATGGTGATCTGAAAGGTAACCAGCAGGCCGTCAGGCACAAATTTCATCACTTCCCAGTAGGGATCGGGCTTATAGAAACACAGACCTGCCAGAGTCAGAACTGCGGCGAGAAAGGAAAGGCTCCAGGCGTTGAGAAGAGACTTCTCTCGCGGGTTGGGCATGGCCGGGCCTTCGGTGACGATGATGGCCGGAGCCTGTTCGGTGTCAATGGGGTCGTTAGAAGTGGACATTGAAAGCTCCATCCATACGATGCCGGACGGCATCGGAGGCGACAAGGTTGCGTTTTACCCGTGCAGGAAGCACGGTGAACAGAACTGCCAGCAGCGCAAAAAGAAAATGCTTGCGCATAATTTTCCCCCTCTTGCGGCGGTAATGCCCGGTGAGAGCCTCAGCTTTCGACCTGAATTTTTTTTCATGAATCAACGAGGTTAGCTTGTCAAGACAAACTTTGCATACAAGGCGTTCCTTCAGCAGGACAGAAGCGTGTGTCATGGAATATTTTGAAATTTTTGAGGCTGTTTTGCCTTCAGTCTTCGGCGGAATGTATTCCCGGCGCGGAGGCGACTACCCCGCCGCATGTCTGTGAATCGATTTTTCGAAGGCTGTTAAAGTTTCCGGCTGATACAGCAATCAGAAGTCGTTCATCCGCCTCTGTGTCAGCGGAACATTCGCTGCCGTGAAGGCGGCCGCACTTCCAGCGCGGTGAAAGGCTCCCTCCGGCAACGGCTGACAACGCTTCGTCTCGCGCGGCTTCGCCGTTATCGACCGCGCTTCGCGAGACATTCGGCCGCTCCTCGCCCCCTCCATGCCGCATTGCCATGCGGCGGGGGACGCCTTCAAAGCTCCCTGACGCTCGCTCCTACGGCGGTTAAAGGAGCATACTTCTCTTTGTCAAGCGTAAACTTGAACAGAGTCTTTTCGAAATATTCTCCTGACGGGACATGCATCTGTTTGACAGGCCGACAGGAGCGAGACTATCATCACCGTTTACGAAAATTTATGCAGGTATTGTCATGGAATGTCCTTTTTTCGTTGCCGGGTTCCGGCAGGAAGCATATGACTGAGGCATATATCGGACTTGGTTCCAATATGGGAGATTCTGCGGCATATCTGAGCCGCGCGGTGGAGCAGATCGCCTTATTGCCGGGCATCCGGGTCGATGCCGTTTCATCTGTCTTTCATACTGAGCCACAGGGCAGGAAGGAGCAGCCATGGTTCTGCAATGCTGTTGCAAGACTGCTGTGCGAGACAATATGGACGCCCCAGGCTTTGCTGGGGGAATTGCTCATGCTGGAAGAGCGCATGGGGCGTATACGAGATCCGTTTGACCGGTTCGGACCGCGCGTCATTGATATTGATCTTTTGCTTTTTGGAAAAGAGGCAGTGCATATTTCCAGCGAGCCGGAGCTGGTTCTCCCTCATCCTCGCCTGCATGAACGTGCGTTCGTGCTGATGCCCTTGCATGAAATCGCTCCCGGGCTTATTCTTCCTGACGGACGCACCGTCTGCGCCCTGCTGGCAGATCTGCCCCATCGGGTGGAAGAAGACAGAATATACCAGTAAAGAGTCTCCCAAAGGAGTCCCGCATGATTTTCAAGGTGGTCATTTTTGCGCTGGTCGCCTACGCGTTGTATCGCATGTTCATGAACGACAGAAAGAAGAAAGAGGAAAAGTCGACCAAGGCTCAGGAAAGTCGTGTGGCATCCGGCGAAATGGTTAAAGATCCTGTCTGCGGTGCATATGTGGAAAAAGACAGCAGCATCACTGTGCGTAATGGTGAAGTTGTTCATCATTTCTGCAGCTATGAATGCAGAGAAAAATATCTGAAGCAACTTGAAGAACAGGGAAAGATTGAGCGCTGAAAGTTCTTCTTGATGTATCTGCCGGATACAAAACCATATTCCGTACATGGAAAATATTCCCCGAGAGTTTTTTCGGGGAATATTATTTTAATGAATGTCTTTCGTGATGCGAAAAAGAGATTTTACGGAATGAATATGATTCTGACGTGATATTAATTATTCGAGCATTTTTAAGTCGAAAATGTTCACGGAGTTGAACGAAGAGAGACTCCGCCGCTCCGATGGAGGCGTGAAGCCTGCGGGCCGGAACACAGGACCCGGCTGGCAGATATTTTCCAATAACAAAACGCTCTGAGGAAAGGAAGCACTTCATCATCAAAACGTTCTCATGAGCAAGAGGAGTGAAACTCCATCGCGACCTCCCCTTTCTCCGGCGTACCAGGGCTTGCCAGCGGCGCTTGAAGTCGGTTTCAGGCGTGAACCCTGCATGGGAGAATATAGGAGGGCTGGTGAATACCTTCTTCACAAGCTACTTCCGGCTTGCTGAAATGCAAGCCAGGACGCCGGGTGTCTGACTGGCAGGTGTTGCGCCGTCAGTCCCGGAGACATGAGATGGCGGCGATGAATATCGTTATGTCACTGATGCAAGAGTTTTCGTGACTGTATTGCGCTGAAGTGTTCGTTC
>ENA-UEOJ01002149-UEOJ01002149.1-human-gut-metagenome-genome-assembly--contig:-NODE-2149-length-12216-cov-2.920422_pt1 | contig 12216 bp, 6 predicted proteins | sample MGYA00242885_ERZ507886 | MGnify/ENA primary metagenome ERZ507886 (study PRJEB26167, sample SAMN06115505) | human gut metagenome | host: Homo sapiens | place: China:Anhui | collected 2015-08-07 | study... | reverse complement strand
CGGAACGGCCGGAGTAGTCCACACGCTTACCGAGCAGGTTCTGGCGGAAGCGGCCCTGCTTGCCCTTGAGCATGTCGCTCAGGGACTTCAGCGGGCGGTTCGAAGCGCCGGTGACCGGGCGGCCACGACGACCGTTGTCGAACAGGGAGTCGACTGCTTCCTGAAGCATGCGCTTCTCGTTGTTGAGCATGATTTCAGGAGCGCCGAGCTCGATCAGTCGCTTCAGACGGTTGTTACGGATGATGACGCGACGGTAGAGGTCGTTGAGATCGGAGGTGGCGAAACGGCCACCGTCGAGCTGCACCATCGGGCGTAGATCCGGCGGAATGACCGGGATCACGTCGAGCACCATGGCCTCCGGCTTGTTGCCGGTGGTCAGGAAGGCGTTGACGACCTTGAGGCGCTTCAGGGCCTTGGTCTTACGCTGTTCGGAAGCGTCCTTGATCTCCTCGCGCAGTTCCTTGGAGATGGTCTCCAGGTCGAGGGACTGCAGGCGCTTCTTGATGGCTTCGGCGCCCATGCAGCCTTCGAAGTAATCGCCGTAGCGGTCTTCCATCTCACGCCACAGGTCGACGTCGCCTTCCATGTCGCCCGGCTTCAGGTTCTTGAAGCGGTCGAACACGGCACTCAGACGCTGGATCTGCTCGTCGAAACGAACGCGGATGGCGGCCATTTCACGCTCGGCGCTGTTGCGCAGCTTGGCGCGTGCGGAGCCCTTGGCTTCGCCTTCGGCCTCAAGTTCAGCCAGATCGGCTTCGACCTTCTTGGCACGCTCTTCGATTTCCGCGTTGCGACGCTTCTCCAGGTTGGCGATATCGTTGTCGAACTCGTCCTGCAGACCAGGAAGATCCTCATGACGCTGTTCCTCATCGACGCTGGTGACCATGTAGGCGGCGAAGTAGATGACCTTTTCCAGATCCTTCGGAGCGATGTCCAGCAGGTAGCCCAAACGGGACGGAACACCCTTGAAGAACCAGATGTGGGTCACCGGAGCGGCAAGCTCGATATGGCCCATGCGCTCACGACGAACACGGCTCTTGGTGACTTCCACACCGCAGCGTTCGCAGACGATGCCCTTGAAGCGCACGCGCTTGTACTTGCCGCAGGCGCACTCCCAGTCACGGGTCGGGCCGAAGATCTGTTCGCCGAACAGACCGTCCTTCTCAGGCTTCAGCGTACGGTAGTTGATGGTTTCAGGCTTCTTGACCTCACCGTGGCTCCAGTTACGGATGTCGTCGGCGGTGGCCAGGCCAATCCTCAGTTTGTCAAATGCGTTGACGTCCAGCACTTGTTAATCCGTTTCTGTTCTTGAGACCTTCCCAAGCTCCCCTTGTCAGGGGAGCTGTCAGCCAAGGCTGACTGAGGGGTAGTGCAAACCGGAAAGGTCTCTGTACGTTATTTATTTCACGTTGGCGGAGCTACACGCGGCGTATTGACCGCATGCAGCCCGAGGGATCACTGGTATTCGGGCTCTTCGGCCTTCTGGTCTTCCTTGGCGGCCGCGTCGGGGCGGGCGCCGATGTTGAAGCCGAGGTCGTCAGCGGAGCTGGCCGGATCGTCATCCTCATCCTTCATGTCGATGGCCACGCCTTCGGCGTTGAGCACTTCGACGTTCAGGGACAGGGACTGCATTTCCTTCAGGAGCACCTTGAACGACTCGGGGATGCCTGCCGGCGGCAGGTTATCGCCCTTGACGATGGCACCATAGACACGCACACGGCCGTCGACGTCATCGGACTTGGTGGTCATCATCTCGTGCAGCGTGTAGGCGGCGCCGTAGGCCTCAAGGGCCCACACCTCCATCTCGCCGAAGCGCTGGCCGCCGAACTGGGCCTTACCGCCGAGCGGCTGCTGGGTGATCATGGAGTACGGGCCGGTGGAACGAGCGTGAATCTTGTCGTCGACCAGGTGGTGCAGCTTCAGCATGTACATGTAGCCAACGGAAATCGGCTTGGTGTACGGTTCACCGGTACGGCCATCGAACAGGGTGGCCTTGCCGTCGGGGCCGACCAGACGGTCGCCGTCGCGGTTCGGCAGCGTGGTGGACAGCAGGCCCTTCAGGACCTCAGGCTTGACACCGTCGAACACCGGGGTGGCAACCGGGGTGTTCGGCTCGGCCTTCTCGGCACCGGACGGAATCAGCTTCTTCCACTCGGCTTCCAGATTCGGATCCAAAGAGATGTCCCAACCGGAGTGAGCAATCCAGCCAAGGTGCAGTTCGAGCACCTGGCCAAGGTTCATTCGGGAAGGCACACCCAGCGGGTTCAGCATGATGTCGACCGGAGTACCGTCAGCCAGGAACGGCATGTCCTCTTCCGGCAGGATGCGGGAGATGCAGCCCTTGTTGCCGTGGCGGCCGGAGAGCTTGTCGCCCACCGTGATCTTACGGTGCTGGGCGATGTAGACGCGGATCATCTGGTTGACGCCGTTGGGCAGCTCGTCGCCGTCCTCCTCGGCATCCTCACGGGTGATCTCCTTGACACCGATGACGGTACCGGTCTCGCCGTGGGGCACGCGCAGAGAGGTGTCACGCACCTCGCGGGCCTTCTCGCCGAAGATGGCGCGGAGCAGGCGCTCCTCAGCGGTCAGCTCGGTCTCGCCCTTCGGGGTGACCTTGCCGACCAGGATGTCGCCGCTCTTGACCTCGGCACCCACGCGGATGATGCCGCGCTCGTCCAGATCCTTCAGGGCATCCTCCGAAACGTTGGGGATGTCGCGGGTGATCTCTTCGGGTCCCAGCTTGGTATCGCGGGACTCGGTCTCATATTCCTCGATGTGGATGGATGTGTAAACGTCCTCACGGACGATCTTTTCGTTCAGCAGGACGGCGTCCTCGTAGTTGTAGCCCTCCCAGGTCATGAAGCCGATCAGAGCGTTCTTGCCCAGAGAGATCTCGCCGTTGCGCATTGCGGGGCCGTCGGCCAGCACCTGACCGGCCTTGACGGTCTCGCCCACCTCGACGATGGGGCGCTGGTTGATGCAGGTGCCTGCGTTGGAGCGGGCGAACTTGATCAGAGCGTAGTTGTCCACTGCTCCCTGTGCGTTGCGCACCTCAATGTGGTCTGCGTCCACCTTCTCGACGATGCCGTCGGCCTTGGCCAGAACAGCGGTGCCGGAGTCGGTCGCAGCCTTGTACTCCATGCCGGTGGCAACGATGGGCTGCTGCGTGACCATCAGAGGCACGGCCTGACGCTGCATGTTGGAGCCCATCAGAGCACGGTTACAGTCATCGTTCTCCAGGAATGGGATGCAGGCGGTCGCGACAGAGACCATCATACGGGGCGAGACGTCCATGTAATCGACCTTCTCGGCGTCGATTTCCAGAATGTCGTCGCGGCGGCGGGCAGAAACGCGGGGACGGATGAAGTGCTTGCCCTCGTCCAGCGGCTCGTTGGCCTGGGCGACGACGTATTCGTCCTCGACGTCAGCGGTCATATACTCGACCTCGTCGGTAACGACCTGATCGATCAGACGGCCGTTCTCGTCGTAGGTCTTCTTGACCTTGCGGTACGGAGCCTCAACGAAGCCGTACTCGTTGATCTTGGCATAGGATGCCAGATAGGAGATCAGACCGATGTTCGGGCCTTCGGGCGTCTCGATGGGGCACATACGGCCGTAGTGGCTGTAGTGAACGTCGCGGACTTCGAAGCCTGCGCGGTCACGGCTCAGACCGCCGGGGCCCAGAGCAGACAGACGGCGCTTGTGGGTCAGCTCCGCCAGAGGGTTGTTCTGGTCCATGAACTGAGACAGCGGCGAAGAACCGAAGAACTCCTTGATGGCGGCGACGACCGGGCGGATGTTGATGAGGGCCTGCGGGGTGATGACGCTCTGGTCCTGGCTCTGCAGGGTCATGCGCTCACGGATGACGCGCTCCATGCGGGAGAAGCCGATGCGGAACTGGTTCTGCAGCAGCTCACCGACGCTGCGGATGCGGCGGTTGCCCAGATGGTCGATGTCATCGGTGGTGCCGATGCCGTGGCCCAGACCGTTCAGGTAGTTGATGGAGGACAGGATGTCGGTCACGGTGACGGTGCGGCCGATGAGCTGGTCGTGGTTGCGGCGCAGCATCTCCTTCTGCTCCTCCACATCGGAGGTGGTGTCGAGGATCTTCTTGATCTCATCGAAGGAGCAGCGCTCGTTGATGCCGCACTCCTTGACGTCAAAGGAGAAGAAGCCCTGTGCATCCACACAGCCGTTGGTGATGACCTTGACCTTCTTGCCCTCGATGAGCAGGACGACGGTATCGACACCGGCGTTGTCGGCCTTCTCGGCCAGCTCGCGGCTGATCTTGCCGTTGGCCTCCACGATGACCTCACCGGTCAGCGGGGCAACGATGTTCTCTGCGGCCACAAAGCCGGTGATGCGGCGGGCCAGAGAGAGCTTCTTGTTCATCTTGTAGCGGCCGAAGCGGGACAGATCGTAACGGCGCGGGTCGAAGAACAGCATATTGATCTGGCTGGTAGCGGACTCCACCGTGGGAGGCTCGCCGGGGCGCAGCTTGCGGTAGACCTCCAGCAGACCCTCTTCCTGGTTCTTGGTGGTATCCTTCTCCAGCGTAGCGAGGATGCGCTCATCGTCGCCGAAGAAGTTCAGGATATCCTCATTGGTGGACAGACCCAGTGCACGGCACAGCACGGTGACGGGCAGCTTGCGGTTCTTATCGATACGAACGTAGAAGACGTTCGCTGCATCAGTCTCGTACTCCAGCCATGCACCGCGGTTGGGGTTCATGGTGGCGCTGTACAGATCGTTGCCGACCTTATCTTTGGCATCTCCGTAGAATACGCCGGGAGAACGAACCAGCTGGCTGACGATCGCACGTTCTGCGCCGTTGATGACGAAGGTGCCGGCGTCGGTCATCAGGGGGAAGTCTCCCATGAAGATCTCCTGATCCTTGACCTCGCCGGTCTCCTTGTTCAGCAGACGGGCCGTCACGCGCAGGGGGGCAGCGTAGGTCACGTCGCGCTCCTTGCACTCCTTGATGCTGTACTTCGGCTCCTTATCCAGCCGGAAGTCCACGAAGCTCAGTGCCAGATTGCCGGTGTAGTCCTCAATGGTGCCGATGTCGTGGAAGACCTCTTTCAGGCCCTCGTCCAGGAACCACTGATAAGAGTTCTTCTGGACCTCGATGAGGTTCGGCATACTGATGACTTCGTCGATGTGGGAGAAGCTCATGCGCTCGGTCTTGCCGAGCTTGACGGGCTTGACTTTCATCATAAAATCAACCACTCCTTACTTTTATACTCTACGGATGTTGCGTTCTACGGGTCAAATTTGAGCAGACGCACATAAATCGACCCGTATCCTCCGAGGAAGTTCGGCGTTTTTCACAAACTTTTCATGTCTGCCCCTTGGGCCGACCGAACCGAAGCTCCCTTTTTGGCGCACTAGGCCATTATGTGATACTAATGCAGTATACACCGGGAAAGCCCTGTTGTCAAGCCATTTTTCCTATTTCGGGCCGATTTTTTTGTCAAGCCCCCGCTTTTGTGGCACACCCGGTTCCGTGTTCGCTTTGTGCGTTTTGGGTATTGCTTTTTGAGTTTTGCACGTTCTCACCAAAAACACCCTTGTGCATTTTGTACAGGTTTGCTCTTGTGCTTCCGGGCAGACGAAAGGGGCACCCGGCGTGATGGGTGCCCCTTCGGGAGCTTTATTCCAGATAATCCCGCAGCCGTTTGGCCCGGCTGGGATGGCGGAGCTTGCGGAGGGCTTTTGCCTCGATCTGGCGGATGCGCTCCCGCGTGACGTTGAACTCCTTCCCCAGCTCTTCCAGAGTGCGGGGCCGGCCGTCGTCGAGGCCGAAGCGGAGCGTGATCACCCGCTCTTCGCGGGGCGTCAGACTCTTGAGCACACTCATCAGCTCCCGGCGGAGCAGCTGGCGGCCCGCTTCATCCACCGGGATCCCGGCTTCTTCGTCCTGAATGAAATCTTCGAGGTGGGCGTCTTCTTCCTCGCCCACCGGCGTTTCTAGGCTGACCGGCTCCTGCGCCAGCTGCAGCAGTTCCCGCACCCGGTCCGGCTCCATCTCCAGCCGGACAGCGATCTCCTCCGCCGTGGGCTCGCGGCCATTCTTCCGCAGCAGCTCCCCTGCCGTCTTCCGGACCCGGTTGATGTGCTCCACCAGATGCACCGGGATGCGGATGGTCCGCCCCTGGTCGGCAATGGCACGGGTGATGGACTGCCGGATCCACCATGTCGCGTAGGTGGAGAACTTGAAGCCCCTGTCCGGCTCAAACTTCTCCGCTGCCTTCATCAGGCCGAGGTTGCCCTCCTGGATGAGGTCGAGGAAGGGCAGCCCCCTGCCCGCGTAGCGCTTGGCCACCGAGACCACCAGCCGCAGGTTCGCCTCGCTGAGGCGTCGGCGGGCGTCCGCATCCCCTGCTCTGGCGGCGCGGGCCAGCGTCTGTTCCTCTTCTGCCGAGAGGAGCGGCACCTGCCCGATCTCCTTCAGATAGGCTTTCACCGGGTCGTCCAGCGCCACGCCCTCGGCAGAAAGCTCATGTTCCAGTCGGCCGATCTGGGCATCGTCCAGCAGCGGGAGGTCGGCGTCCTCTTCCTCCACCCGGATGCCGCGGGCCTCCAGCGCCTCATACAGCGCGTCCAGCCCGGCGACATCGTACTCCTGCTCTTCCATGGCGCGGCTGACCTGCTCCGGCGTCAGAAGGTGGTGCCGGGCACGGCTCGCCAAAATCTTTGCAAGTTCTTCCGTCTGCGACAATTTCCGCATGATTCCTTCTCCTTCCAGCTCCAGCCGGGAGGAAAGGGAGCGCTCAGTCTTCTGCAGGGAGAGTTCCCTGTTTCTTTTCTCGCATCGACTGGAGATACTGCTCTAAGTCTTCATTGGACATCTGGGCCGCCTTCTTCGCGATCGGGGTGCCGCGGGCGATGCGTTCCAGATAAAAGTTGATATCCTCGGTGGTACAGTTGACATCGCTGTATTGTGCCGCAAGGCGGCTTAGTTCATTCAGGGCCTCTTCGCTCTGTACAAAGCCGCGCAGGGTGGAAAGGCTGACCTCGATGCCCTGCGCCTGACAGTCCAGCATGGCCTGATACAGCTCCTTCTGCTGGGGCAGGAGGAACTTTTCCGCCGGCAGTGCGGCCCGCACCCTGGGGATGTAGCTTGGCTCCCGCAGCAGTGCCGCCAGCAACCGCTGCTCAGCCGAGGCCACACCCAGCGCCTGCGAGCCGCCTGCGCTGTAAGGAACATTGATCTGATCCATCTCACCGGAGTGCAGGCGGGAGCGGTTCTCCTCCCGTCGTCGCTTGCTGCCCGCTTTTTTGACAGCGGTGCCCAGCTGGGTCAGGATGGCGGTCTTGGAGATGTTCGTCTCCTCGGCCAGCCGCCCGGCGTAAACCTCCTGTTCGGTGGGGTTGGAGCGCTCGGCCAGCAGATCCACGGCATCGCGGATGTATTCGAGCCGCTGGGCGTCCTGGGTCAGGTCGTATTGATCCCGCAGGCGCTTGAGCCGGAAATCCAGTGCGTTGCCTACGCCGTCCAGCAGGGCGCGGAAGCGGTCGGCACCATAGCGCTTGATGTACTCGTCCGGGTCCTTTGCGCCGGGGATCTGAAGCACCCCCACCCGCACCGTGCTGTTCCGGAACAGTTCCAGCGAGCGGAGGGTGGCTTTCTGGCCCGCCTCGTCGGAGTCGTAACTCAGGATGACCTCATCGGCGTACTCACTGATGAGCCGCACCTGCTCCGGCGTCAGGGCCGTGCCGCAGGCGCAGACGGCGGTGTCGATGCCCGCCTGCTGCATGCTGATGACATCCATATAGCCCTCGCAGAGGACGAACCGGCGGGAGGCGCTCTTTTTGGCGATCTGCAGCGCGAACACCGTCTCGGATTTGTGGTAGACCAGCGTTTCGGGGCTGTTGACGTATTTGGGCTTGGAGTCGTCCAGCACACGCCCGCCAAACGCGATGATGTTGCCGCGCAGGTCGAAGATGGGGGTCATGACCCGCTTCCAGAACAAACAGTAGATGCGCCCGGAAGCGCTGCGCTTGAACAGGCCGCTGGCGTCCAGCTCCTGCTGGTTGTAGCCCTTATCCCGCAGGAACTGATAGAGGGCCTGTCCATCGTTGGGGGCATAGCCGAGGCCGAACCGCACGATGGTCTTGTCGTCCAGCCCGCGGCGGCGCCAGTAGGCACGGGCCTGCCGGGCCTCCTCGATCGTCGAATTCAGGCAGGCGTGAAAGAAGCGGGCCGCTTCGCGGTTCATCGAGAGGATGCGGCTGCGCATCCGCCCGGTCTTGTCGTCCTCCTGCGGCTCCGGCATCCCGGCGCGGGCTGCCAGCATCTTGACAGCCTCGCCGTAGTCGATGCTGTTGATCTTTTTGGCGAAGCTGATGGCATCGCCGCCCGCCCCGCAGCCAAAGCAGTAAAAGCTCTGGGTGTCCGGGTAGACGTAAAACGAGGGGGTCTTCTCGCTGTGGAACGGACACAGGCCGCCATAGAGGCGGCCCTTCCGTTTCAGCTGCACATAGCTGCCCACCAGATCGACGATGTCGGTGCGGCGGTTCAGCTCTTCAATGTACTCGTGTGGGATCATGGCTCTTTTTTCCTGCTTCCTTTTATAACACGTGCCACTTGCGGGGCACGAACACATCCTCAAAGGTCCGGATGGCGAACTCGTCGCTCATGCCGCTGATGTAATCGGTCACGGCGCGGTCACGGCCCTCCTGATAGGCCAGCTGCAAATAGAAGTTGGACATCTGGTCGATGTGGGTCAGGTAGTATTCGTACAGTTCCGTGAGGACCTTTTCCACTTTCTGCTCTTCGCGCTTGGCGGTGCGGTCATTGTAGACATTGGCATACATGAAATCCTTCAGCGCAAGGAAGGCTTCCTCTTCCTCCGCGCCCATGGCCACATCGCCGTCGCTATGGGCGAGGATGCTCTGGATCATGGTCGTGATGCGCTGGGATTTCGTTTCGCCCAGCACGGCGGTGCATTCTCTGGGCAGGATCGCCGGGTCCAGCACCCCGGCACGGACGGCATCCTCGATGTCGTGGTTGACGAACGCGATCTGGTCCGCCATCCGGACGATGCGGCCCTCCGGGGTCGCCGCCCAGGTGCCCTTGGTGTGGGTGATGATGCCGTTCCGCACTTCCCAGGTCAGGTTGAGGCCCCGGCCGTTCTGTTCCAGCTTGTCCACCACCCGCAGGCTCTGGCGGTAATGCTTGAAGCCATCCGGACAGAGCTTGTCCAGTGCGCTCTCCCCTGCGTGGCCAAAGGGCGTGTGGCCCAGGTCATGCGCCAGACTGATGGCCTCGGTCAGGTCTTCGTTCAGGCGCAGGGCGCGGGCGATGGTGCGGGCGATCTGCGCCACCTCCAGCGTGTGGGTCAGCCGGGTGCGGTAGAGGTCGCCCTCCGGCGAGAGGAAGACCTGCGTTTTCTGCTTGAGGCGGCGGAACGCCTTGCAGTGGATCACGCGGTCCCGGTCGCGCTGGAACACCGGGCGGATGGGGTCCTGCGGCTCCGGCCGGGCCCGGCCCCGGCTTGCATCGCTGAAGGTCGCCCAGGGGGCAAAGGTCAGCCGCTCGATCTCTTCGGTACGCTGGCGTACATCCATCCGGTATCCCTCACTTTCATGCTGGTTCCTGCCCCCTTCCCAGCGCAGCTGCGCCCGCAGCTATTGTAGCAGAATTGCTCTGTCGAAGGGGGAATCTTCCTGTCCTGTCCAAAATTATCCTATAAAAATCTCTCGGTGCTGCTCCCAGAGCGCAGCGGCCATGCAGCCATGCAGCCGACTGCCAATGGCTCCCACTTCGGGGGAGCGGACGAGCGAATGCGAGACGGAGAGGGGCATCAGAACGGCGCATAGAACGGCTGCGAGACGCTCACCTCGGCCCCGCCCCGCGTCAGCTCCCGCAGCTGTTCCAGCAGCGGCGGCTCGGTGCCCTCCGGCATCTGCCAGTGCAGGGTCACGCGGTCGGTGAACTGCGGGTCGGCGAGTTTGGCCCCGGCCGCATGGATGAGCAGCGCAGCCCGCTCGTAGAGTGCGTAGTCCACCGTCACTTCCAGCTCCACCACGCTGCGCACCGTGACGACCTCGGCGTTTTCCAGTGCGCGGGCGGTCGCGGTGGTGTAGGCGCGGACGAGGCCGCCCGTGCCCAGCAGCACCCCGCCAAAGTACCGGGTCACGACCACGATGAGGTCGGTCAGGCCGCTGTGCTGCAACACTTCCAGCGCCGGGGTCCCGGCGGTCTTGGCAGGCTCGCCGTCGTCGGAGTAGCGCTCCCGGTTGCCCTCCCGCAGGCGGTAGGCGTAAACGTTGTGCCGCGCGGTGCGGTTGGCCGCGCGCACCTGTTCCAGAAAGGCCACGGCCTTTTCCTCGCTGTCTGCAAACGCGAGCTGCGCAATGAAGCGGCTCTTCTTCTCCTCATATTCGCCGATGGCTGTGCCCCGGATGGTGCGGTAATCCTCCACGCTGACTCCTCCTGTTTGTGGTGTTCCTTGCAAAACAGTATACCATAAATCCGGGGAAAGAAAAAGCCCGACACAAGCATTGCTCGTGTCGGGCCTTCCCCGGATTTATTTGAAGCACGGAGATGTCATTTTGAAAGCGCTCTCGCTCAGACGAAGAGCTGCACCCACTGGTTGCCCCAGCCGAGGTTCTCGCCCTCGCCGGTTTCCTGCATCGGGCATTCCTCTTTTGCGTGACCCCATGAAATGAAAAAGGTGTCGATTTGCCGAGGCAAACTCGGCAAATCGACACCTGCTGTTCAGATGAAGGTCGCTCAAAAGACGGTTACACATCGTGCCCGATTTGAGAAGCAACTGGCTGCCATTTTACAGGCCCTATAGCTTTGCGTCACAGCCTTTCGACTGCTTTGCCGAGAATATTCAATTCAGTAGATCTTGCATCACAGTCCAGCCGCCGTTCGTGCGGCTCCCTGACTACTTTTTTATTCTATCATGTTTGTCTTCATTCGTCAAGATTCTGCGGCCGGTTTTTTCCGTTTTTGCAGTTCTTTTTCATGCCTCCCGGCTGCTGCTGTTTTGTTCCGGCCCGTTTTTCTGCCGCCTCGCCCTTTCTGCCCAAAAAGCATCCGGCTCGACGTCGCTTGCGTGAGCTATCGCAAAAAAGGGGATTTCTGGAAATTTTCCCATGTTTCACGCAGGAAACACCCCCATTCACGCCGAACAGTCTTGCGTTTTACCCCCCCCCCCCCGCCTATTTTCCCCTGCACCCGCCCCCCGTGCTATATTTGGCTTAGCAAGCAACCTCTGTTTTCTGGTTTCTCAATCCATGTTGTGGTACGAGTTGGAAGGGACGGCGGCGCACCGCCCTGTCCGGTTCCAATATATTATAGAATATATGTAATAGGAGGTATTCTCAATGGTCTCTTATCGCAGACTCGCCATGCGCGTCCTGGGGCATGTTCCGGTGCCTTTCGGCAAGAAAAAGGCAGCTCCCCCTCCCCGCGTTGCCGCACAACGGATCGCAGCTCTCGCTCTCGCCTGTGCCATGATGACCGGCATGGCCCTTCCTGCTTTTGCTGCTACGTATGATATTGCCAGCGGCTCCATTGATATCCACGCTACGGAAAACGGCAATCTCATCAGCCAGTGGTTTATGAATGGGGAACAAAAGGAATACGCCAGCGACAGCAGCGGATACATCAAAGATCGTGAGGACAACGACATCACCATCACCGGCACAAGCACGGGAAACACGGTCACCATCGACGCAGACAAGGACCAGACGGCCAATGTCACTTTGGATAATGTGGAGATCAACGCCAGCTCGACAGCCCAGGCCGCTGTGGATGTGACCGGCAGCGGCAATACCAACATCGAATTGAACGGCGACAACACGCTGACAAGCGGATATGGCCACGCCGGTCTGGAGCATAACAAGACTGACGACAGCGGCACGCTGACGATTCAGGACGAAAAGAATGATGATGGCTCCGCAAAGGGAAGTGCGTCCGATACTACTGGCAGTTTGATTGCCAACGGTGGTTCCCACGGTGCCGGCATCGGCGGCAGTGACGGACACGACGGCCAAGCGACCATTACGGGTGGTGAGATCATTGCTAACGGTGGTAGTCAGGGTGCCGGTATTGGCGGCGGTGCCGGTGACACGGACGCCGTCGGCGGTGACGGCGATGTGACAATTTCCGGCGGTACGATCACCGCTACGGGCGGCAGTCTGGGTGCCGGTATTGGCGGCGGTGCCGGTGACACGGACGCCGTCGGCGGTGACGGC
>ENA-UEOJ01002144-UEOJ01002144.1-human-gut-metagenome-genome-assembly--contig:-NODE-2144-length-12254-cov-3.136487_pt1 | contig 12254 bp, 7 predicted proteins | sample MGYA00242885_ERZ507886 | MGnify/ENA primary metagenome ERZ507886 (study PRJEB26167, sample SAMN06115505) | human gut metagenome | host: Homo sapiens | place: China:Anhui | collected 2015-08-07 | study... | reverse complement strand
AAACTGTTTCATTATAAACCAAAGCCGCCGTGCAGGGGTCTGCGCAGCGGCTTTGGTCACAGAAAGGAGAATAATATGAAAAAGCAGAAAAAGTCGGGTTAACCCATGGTCACCTGCACCGTTACCTCAGTCCCGGCGGCAGCCAGCGGCAGAACGTTGCCGGAGATGGCCTTGCCGTCCACGGTAACGGCCTTGATGCCGTGCTGCACCCCGGCGGCGTTATCCACCGTGATGTGGTACACAGCACCGCGGAAGCGGCGGGTCACGGTGAAGCCGGACAGGGTGTGAGGGATGCAGGGGTCTACCTTCAGGCCATCCAAGGTGGGCTGGATGCCCAGAATGTACTGGCTGATGTTGAAGAAGGTCCATGCCGCTGTGCCGGTCAGCCAGCTGTTTTTGGCTTCACCAAAGGTGGGGGCGTCCTTACCGGCTACCATCTGGCTGTAAACGTAGGGCTCGGTGCGGTGGATCTCGGAGATGTCCTCGATGTAGGCGGGGCAGGTCTTGCGGTACACCGCAAAGGCGCGGTCACCGTGGCCGAGCGTTGCCTCGGCGCAGCTGATCCACGGATTGTTGTGGCAGAAGATACCGGCGTTCTCCTTGTATCCCGGAGGAGAGCTGGAGATCTCGCCCAGATTGAGCTGATAGCTGGTGTAGGCGGGCTGCAGCAGCACCACGCCGTATTTGGTGTCCAGCCGCTCCTCCACGCTGGCAAGCGCCTGCGCGGCCTGTCCGCTCTCCTTGCCGATGCCGGCCATGACACACATACCCTGCGGCTCAATAAAGATCTGACCCTCGGTGCACTCCTTGCTGCCGACGGGCTTGCCGAAAGCATCGTAGGCACGGCGGAACCATGCGCCGTCCCAACCGGCGGTCAGGGTGGCCTGCTCCACGGCATCAATGTGCTTGCGGGCGGCAGCGGCCTCCTCGGTCAGATTCAGATGGTCGCACAGCTGGGCGTATTCGTGGCCGTACTTGACGAACATACCGGCAATGAAAACGCTTTCGGCCACAGGACCCTCGCTGGGGCCGGTGATCTGGAAGCTCTCACCCGGGTGCTCGGAGAAGCAGTTCAGGTTCAGGCAGTCATTCCAGTCGGCGCGGCCGATGAGCGGCAGACCGTGGGGACCCAGATGGGTGCAGGTAAAGTTGAAGCTGCGGCGCAGATGCTCCATCAGGGTCTGCGCCTTGGTGGCGTCGTTATCAAAGGGTACCTGTTCTTCCAGAATAGACCAGTCGCCGGTCTCCCGCAGGTAGGCGGCGGTACCGGCAATGAGCCACAGCGGGTCATCGTTGAAGCCGGTGCCGATATCCCGGTTGCCCTTTTTGGTCAGGGGCTGGTACTGGTGGTAGGCGCTGCCATCCTCAAACTGGGTGGCGGCAATATCCAGAATGCGCTCCCGGGCGCGGGAGGGGATGATGTGCACAAAGCCCAGCAGATCCTGACAGCTGTCCCGGAAGCCCATGCCGCGTCCGGTGCCGCTTTCGTAGTAGCTGGCAGAGCGGCTCATGTTAAAGGTGACCATGCACTGGTACTGGTGCCAGATATTGACCATGCGGTTCAGCTTTTCCTCGCCGGATTCCAGATGGTAGGTGGACAGCAGCTGCTCCCAGTGGGTGCGCAGGGCGGCGCGGGCGGCATCGACCTGTGCATCGGTGGCGTAGCGCTCCATCATGGCGTGGGCGCGGGTCTTGTTGATGACGCCCGGGGCAATGAACTTCTCCTGCTGCGGGTTCTCGATGTAGCCCAGACCAAACAGGATGCTGTGGCTCTCGCCGGGGGCGAGGGTCAGGTGAATGTGCAACGCACCCACCGGTGCCCAGCCGTGGGCAATGCTGCCGGAGCAGTGCCCAGCGCGGACGGCCTGCGGGTCTGCCGGGCCGCCGTACACGCCGCAGAAGGCATCCCGGGTGGTGTCAAAGCTGTCCACCGGGCAGTTTGCCCAGAACACGGCGTAGTGGTTGCGGCGCTCGCGGTACTCGGTCTTGTGGTAGATGACGCTGCCCTCTACCTCTACCTCACCGGTGGAGTAGTTGCGCTGGAAGTTGGAGCTGTCGTCCACGGCATCCCACAGGCAGAACTCCACATAGCTGAACAGATCCAGCTCCTTGACAACAGTGCTGCCGTTGCACACTGTCACCCGGTCCAGCTCACAGGCATCCCCCTTGGGGACGAACAGCTCCTGCCGGGCGGTCACGCCGTCCTTTTTGCCCTCCAGAATGGTGTAGCCCAGACCGTGGCGGCAGCTGTAACTGTCCAGCGGGGTCTTGGTGGGCTGCCAGCCCGGGTTCCATACGGTTTCGCCGTCCTTAATGTAGATCCGGTGGCCGTCCATGTCCAGCGGGGAGTTGTTGTAGCGGTAGCGGGTCAGGCGGCGCATCCGGGCGTCCCGGTAAAAGCTGTAGCCGCCCGCCGTGTTGGAGACCAGACTGAAGAAGTCCTCGCTGCCAAGGTAGTTGATCCAGGGCAGGGGCGTCTGCGGGGTGGTGATGACGTATTCCTTGTTCCGGTCATCAAAATATCCGAACTTCATAATGCTTCCTCCTTAAAACTGCGCCTTGTCAGGCGGGCAGTGCGTTAATGGCGAAAACGATTAAGGCGCTGCGAAAGAAGCAATCTCATCACGCTAAGCATACCGTATCCCACCCAAAAATGCAAGAGCTTTTTGCAAAAATCTCAACGGAAATTTTAAAATAATCTGCGAAGTCCCGGCGGTTTTCGGGGACTTTCGGCACGGCGTACACCGGCGAAAGGGCGAACGAAAGACCCGAAACCCCATTTTAAAAGTAATATATACATACGGCCTCCGGCACCGAAAACCATAACGAAACTGCAACGAAAATTTTTTCGTTTTAATCGAAATGTAACGAAAGTGAATCGAGATGCACAATTCTTACAGGTCATATTGGAACAAAATGCCAAAAGTGATGCAGCTGAGCTAAAACTTTTACGTTTTCACTTGATTTTTGGTGCAGAATGCGATATATTGAGGCTGCGAAAACGATTAAGGAACTTGCGAGAAACATCCCGCTGCTCCTATCCTCGGAAGGAGGCTAAAAGATGCCGTCCCTGAAGGATCTGGCGAAAGAATGCGGCGTATCCGTTGCAACCGTCAGTAAGGCGCTGAACGACCAGCCGGACATCGCACCGGCCACGCGGGAGCGCATCCGTGCAGCGGCCCGTCGCATGGGGTACCTGCCCAACGCAGCGGCCCGGGCGCTGAAAACCAACCGCACTTACAATCTTGGCGTTCTGTTCGTAGATGAAAAACAGAGCGGCCTGACCCACGAGTACTTCTCCGCAGTGCTGGACAGCTTCAAGGTAGAAGCGGAAAAGCGCGGCTACGATATCACCTTCATCAACCACAACATCAGCGGCAAGTCCATGAGCTATCTGGAACATTGCCACTACCGGGGTGTGGACGGCGTGGTGATCGCCTGCGTGAACTTTTACGATCCGCAGGTGGTGGAACTGGTCAACGGCGATGTGCCGGTGGTGACCATCGACCATGTGTTCAACAACCGGATGGCGATCCTTTCAGACAACGTGGTGGGCACAAAGGCTCTGGTACAGCAGGCATGGGCCTGCGGACACCGGCGCATCGCTTTTATCCACGGCGAAAAGACCTCGGTCACTGAAAACCGCATCGCCGGCTTTTATCAGGCCTGTGAAGAACTGGGGCTGGAGATACCGGAAGAGTACGTCCGCGACGGCGTGTATCACGATGTTGAGCGCTGTGCAGAAGAGACCCGGGCGCTGCTGGCACTGCCGCAGCGGCCCACCTGCATCATCTTCCCGGATGACTTTTCCGCACTGGGCGGCTACAACGCCCTGACCGAAGCGGGGTTGAGCATCCCGGAGGACATCTCGGTGATGGGATACGATGGCATCTATCTCTCCCGGGTAGTCAAACCCTCGCTGGTGACCTACCAGCAGAACACAAAATCCCTTGGCAGGCTGGCAGCGGATAAGCTGATCGAGCTGATCGAGCATCCGCGTGTGACTCTGCCGGAGCAGATCCGGGTGTCCGGCAAACTGCTGGACGGCGGCTCCGTCCGCATCCTTTAACAAAGACCCATGACTCCCAGCGCGGAGTTTTTGAGAATGAATTTTTTAATTGGAAAACCATGAAGGAGGTTTACCCTTATGAAAAAGATCTCTCGTCGTAATTTCCTGCTCGCTTCCGGTGTCGTGACTGTTGGTGCTGCTCTGGCAGCCTGCGGCGGCGGTTCTTCCAGCAGCACTGCTGCTTCCTCTGCCGCTCCTGCATCCTCTGCAGCTGCTTCTGCTCCGGCTGCTGCCGAGGGCAAGGTGCTGAACATCTGGTGCTGGAACGATGAGTTCCAGAGCCGCTTCAACGATTACTACCCTGAAGTTGCCGAAATCGCAGCCGATAAGTCCACCACCACCCTGAAGGACGGCACCGTTGTGAAGTGGACCATCAATGCCAACGAGAACAACAACTATCAGAACAAGCTGGACGAAGCCCTGCTGAATCAGGAATCTGCTGCTGATGACGACAAGATCGACATTTTCCTGATCGAGGCTGACTACGCTCTGAAGTATGTGGATTCCGACTACGTTCTGGATGTCAAGAAGGATATCGGCCTGACCGATTCCGATCTGGCCGGCCAGTACCAGTACACCAAGGACATCGTTTCTGTGGACGGCAGCCAGCGCGGCACCACTTGGCAGGCTACCCCGGGTCTGTTCGCATACCGCCGCAGCATTGCCAAGGATGTGCTGGGCACCGATGACCCCGCCGAAGTGCAGACCTACCTGTCCGACTGGGATAAGTTCAACGATGTAGCTGCTAAGGCTGCTGCCAAGGGCTACAAGATGCTGTCCGGCTTTGACGATGCATACCGCACCTTCTCCAACAACGTCTCCGCACCTTGGGTCACCGGCACCACCGTTACCGTGGACGAGAACCTGATGAAGTGGGTGGACCAGACCAAGGAGTACACCGACAAGGGCTACAACAACAAGTCCAGCCTGTGGGACAGCCAGTGGGCTTCCGATCAGGGCCCCACCGGTAAGGTGTTCGGCTTCTTCTACTCCACTTGGGGCATCAACTTCACCCTGCTGGGCAACTCTCTGGCAACTCCTACCGCTGAGGGCGGCAAGGAAGAGGTTGGCAACGGCATCTACGGCGACTACGCTGTGTGCGAAGGCCCTCAGCCCTACTACTGGGGCGGCACCTGGATCTGCGGCGCAGCCGGCAGCGACAACCTTGAGACCATCAAGGACGTTATGCTGAAGCTGACCTGCGATGAAGCCATCATGAAGCAGATCACCATGGATACGCAGGACTACACCAACAACGAGAAGGCTATGAACGAGATCGCAAACAGCGATTACAGTTCCGCTTTCCTGGGCGGCCAGAACCACATCGCTCTGTTTGCAGAGGCTGCAGCCAAGATCGATATGTCCAACGCCGGTCCGTACGATCAGGGCATGAATGAGAGCTTCCAGAATGCGTTCAAGGATTACTTCACCGGCAATGTGGACGAAGATACCGCAAAGGCAAACTTCGAGACCTCTATCAAGGAGAAGTATCCTGAGCTGACCGACGTGGTGTGGCCCGCATAATAGCAGCTGACCCTAAAACGGAAAAGTGAATACGCAGGGGCGGGCCGGACGCTGTTCCCGCCCGCCCCTGTTCTTTCCGCAAATTTATCAGGAGGCGATCCTTATGGGAGAAAAGAAAAAGAAAGGGTCGATCAGCTACGCGAAATGGGGCTACATCTTCATTGCGCCGTTCTTCATCATCTTCGCGGTATTCCAGCTGATCCCTCTGGCATCCACCATTTACTACAGCTTTTTTGAATATTACCGCAGCGGCCTGAAGATCATTGGCCCGAACTTTGTAGGCCTGAAAAACTACATTACCCTGTTCGCAACCGATCTGCCCAAGTACTTTGGCAACACGCTGATCCTGTGGATCATCGGCTTCATCCCGCAGATCGCCATCTCCCTGCTGCTGGCAGCATGGTTCACCGACCTGCGGCTGAAGCTGAAGGGCCAGACCTTTTTCAAGACCGTTATCTATATGCCAAACCTCATCATGGCCTCGGCTTTCGCCATGCTCTTCTTTGCCCTGTTCTCCGACAATGGCCCGGTGAACGCCGTGCTCATGAGCATGGGCTGGACAACGGAGCCCATCAGCTTTCTGAACACGGTGTGGGGCAACCGCGCACTGGTAGGCCTGATGAACTTCCTGATGTGGTTCGGCAACACCACCATCATGCTGATGGCCGCCATCATGGGCGTGGACCCCACCCTGTATGAGGCCGCCGAGCTGGATGGCTGCACCCCGAACCAGATGTTCTGGAAGATCACCATCCCGCTCATCCGCCCCATCCTCGTTTACGTCATGATCACCTCGATGATCGGCGGCTTGCAGATGTTCGATGTGCCGCAGATCCTGACCAACGGCAAGGGCGGCCCGGACCGCACCTCCACCACCATGATCATGTACCTGAACAACCACCTGTTCAGCAAGAACTACGGCATGGCAGGCGCGGTGTCTGTGGTGCTGTTCCTCGTCTGCGCAGTGCTCTGCGTCGTCGTTTACATGAGCCTGACCAGAGAGGACGATGGCCGCAGCAAGGCAGAGCGCAAGGCTCTGAAAGGAGGGAAAAAGTAATGGCTCACACTGCATCGACAAAGTCGGAAAAAGCCACACTGGCGGCCCGCCGCACCGGGTGCTACATCGCGCTGGTGCTCATCAGCTTTCTGTGCCTGTTCTTCTTCTATGTGCTGGTCATCAACTCCACCCGCACCCACTTTGAGATCCAGAAAGGCTTTTCGCTGCTCCCCGGCAAATCCCTGATGACCAACCTGAAAAACGTGCTGAACGACGCGAACATCCCGGTGCTGACCGGTGTGCGAAACAGCCTGATCGTCTCGGCCTGCTCGGCTGCGCTCAGCGTCTACTTCTCGGCCCTGACGGCCTACGGCATCTACGCCTACAACTTCCGGTTCAAGAAGGCGGCGTTCGCCATCATCCTGCTCATCATGACCATGCCGACGCAGGTGTCGGCTCTGGGCTTTTTGCAGCTCATCACGAAGATGGGCCTGAAGAACTCGTTCCTCCCGCTCATCATCCCCAGCATCGCAGCACCTGCCGTCTTCTTCTTCATGAAGCAGTACCTTGACGCCAGCCTGCCGATGGAGATCGTGGAAGCGGCCCGCATCGACGGAGCCGGAGAGTTCTACACCTTCAATAAGATCGTGCTCCCCATCATGAAGCCCGCGCTGGCGGTGCAGGCCATCTTCGCCGTCGTGTCCAGCTGGAACAACTACTTTATCCCCGCTCTGGTCCTGGATACCGCCGATAAGAAGACCCTGCCAGCTGCGCAGTGCAGACTTCCTGAAGTTCGATATGGGCAAGGTGTATATGATGGTCGCCATCGCCATCCTGCCCGTGATCATCGTCTACCTGCTGCTCTCGAAGTTCATCGTCCGCGGCGTAGCACTGGGCGGCGTAAAAGGCTAAAATTTCGACCGTTCCCGATTCTCCTTCCATATCATAAACAGCAGACAGCCCGGAGACGACCTGCTCCGGACTGTCTGCTGTTTTTTCCGCTTTACAAAACTGAACTGAACCAGTATAATAAAGTACGAAGTATAAAACACAGGAGGAGACCCAGTTGATTCATTTGATTGAAACGGTCTACCGTTTTCTCTGGGGCGATTTGTTTGTGCTGCCCATTGCGGGCGGCGTGGGGATCTCGCTGATGGTGGTGTTGCTGCTCATGGCGGGGGTGTTCTTCACCCTGCGGACGCGTCTGCTGCCGGTGCGGCTGTTCCGGGATATGATCTCGGCCGTCTGCGAGAAAAACCAGAGCAGGGACAGCCTTTCGTCGTTCCAGACCCTCATCGTTTCCACGGCCACCCGCGTGGGCATGGGCAATCTGGTGGGCGTTGTGGCGGCGGTGTCTGCCGGTGGCGCGGGCGCAGTGTTCTGGATGTGGGTCACGGCCTTGCTGGGCGCGTCCACCGCGTTTGTGGAATCCACCCTGGCCCAGAAGTACCGACAGTCCGACCCGCTCTACGGCGGCCAGCGCGGCGGCCCGGCCTATTATATCCACGTGTGGGCGGAGCGGAAGCGGAAGAAACCGCTGCGGCGATCGGTGGCCGCGGTGCTGTTTGCGCTGTCGGGCCTCATCTGCTGGTGCGGAATCAGCCAGGTCGTCAGCAACTCGGTGAGCTCGGCGTTCAAGAATGCGTTCCACATCCCGCCCATTGCAACGACGGTGGCACTGGTGGTGCTGGCGGCAGTCATCGTGCTGCGCAAGAACGCCACCGTGAAAAGCCTGGACGTCATCGTGCCGGTGATGGCGGTCTGCTATTTTGTGATGACGCTTTATGTCATCGCGACCAATATCACCCACCTCCCGGCGGTGCTGGGCAGCATCTTCTCGGAAGCCTTCGGCCTGCGGCAGGTGGCGGCGGGCGGCTTTGGTGCCGTTCTGATGAACGGCATCAAGCGCGGCCTGTTCTCCAACGAGGCGGGCAGCGGCTCGGCACCCTGTGCGGCCGCAGCTGCCGAATGCGATGACCCGGTCAAGATGGGATTGGTCCAGGCACTGGGCGTCCTCGTTGATACGATCGTCATTTGCAGCTGCACGGCCTTCGTCATGCTGCTGGCCCCGGAATCCGTCACGGCGGGCCTGACCGGCATGGACCTCTTGCAGGCGGCGGTGCAGTACCATCTGGGCAGCTTCGGCGTCATCTTCATCGCTGTGACGCTGGCGCTGTTCAGCTTTTCCACCTTCATCGGTATCCTGTTCTACGCCCGCTCCAATGTGGCGTATCTCTTCGGGGACCGCTGGCTCTGGCAGACCCTTTATAAGGTATTGGCGCTGGGAATGCTGCTGGTGGGCGGTGTGCAGGCCTACACGGTCGTGTGGGACCTTGGCGATGTGGGCATCGGCCTGATGACCATCTTCAACCTCATCGCGCTCTATCCGCTTTCCGGCGAGGCCATTGAGGCCCTCCGGGACTATGAGCGCCGGAAACATCTGGAACCCTGAGCAGGGGAGACGCCCCGCTCCATGAATCGTTCGCAAAACGGCGCAGCCGGAGCGGAGAATTTCCGCCAAGCTGCGCCGCTTTTTTGTCCGCGAAAAAAGAAGCTGAAAAAATGCGAAAAAACGGTTGACAAATCCGCTTTTGTCTGCTAAAATAAACAAGTCGTCCGGCAAGGATGTAAACAGAATCTGGGCGTGTTCCCGAGTGGCCAATGGGGACAGACTGTAAATCTGCTGCTTTTCAGCTTCGGTGGTTCGAATCCACCCGCGCCCACCAAAAAACCTCAACGTATGTAAGTACGCTGAGGTTTTTGTTTTGCAGTAAGGTAAAACTCACCGGGCGGGCGGATTCGAACAGCTGCGGCGCTGTCGCAGAAGACAGCGCAAAAACAGCGCGACTCGCGACATCTACCCGCACCCACCCATCTGACAGCTCCCGTGTGCCAACACACAGGGGCTGTTTTATTTTTGTCTGCGCATGGTGCAGCAGCATGCAGCACATCCTCGAAGTTGAGAAAAACGGAGCATTCGTCACAAACTTATCACAAAAAGGTTACAAACGGCCTTTTTCTCCTCGAAAAGATTGTGAAACGATTGTTTATCTGGTATCATATCGGGGTGGCTGGCAAATGTGCCGGTCTGCGAGAAGAAATGAATCAAGATCAAGGAGAAGTATCCATGAAGAAAAAGAACGTTCTGGCTTCGCTGCTCCTGGCAGGTGCGATGTTCCTGACCGCATGCGGCGGCAGCGCATCCTCCACCAGCGCAGCAAGCGGCGTGTCCGGCAGCTTTACCGGCACGGCTAAGGGCATGGGCGATGTGTCCGTCACCCTGACCCTGACGGACAACGTCATTACCGACTGCACCGCCAAGGGCGACGAGGAGACCCCCGGCATTGGCTCGGTGGTCATTGAGCAGTTCCCCGGCGAAGTCGTGGAAGGCAACACCATCAACCTCGACAGCATCAGTGGTGCGACCATCACCTCCAATGCGTTCGTGGAGGCTGCCAAGGCTGCTCTGACCGAGGCCGGCCTGAACCCCGACGATTACATGGCCAAGGCAGACAAGACCGCCAACGGCGAGACCGTCAGCTATGATGCCGACGTCGTCGTCATCGGTGCAGGCGGCGCAGGCATGACCGCTGCCATGACCGCTGCCGATGCAGGCCAGAAGGTCGTCATCCTGGAGAGCCAGGCCATGGTGGGCGGCAACTCTGCCCGCGCTACCGGCGGCATGAATGCAGCCAAGACCGTCTATCAGGACGAGAACGAGTTCGATCAGGCTGCCGGTGTGGAAAAGACGCTGGCAACGGCTGCTGAAAAGTATGCCGACAATGAGACCATCACCGCACTGGCCAAGACCGTTTCCGAGCAGTGGGCAGCCTATCAGGCCAACCCCACCGGCTACTTCGACAGCGTGGAGCTGATGGAGCTGGACACCATGGTCGGCGGCAAGGGCATCAATGACCCGGAGCTGGTCAAGACCCTGTGCGAAGGCACGGCAGACGCCATCGACTGGCTGGATGAGAACGGCATCACCCTGCACAACGTCTCCAGCTTCGGCGGTGCATCCGTCAAGCGCATCCACCGCCCGGTCAACGAAGAGGGCAAGGTCGTCTCCGTGGGCGCTTACATGATCCCGCTGCTGCAGGAGAACTGCGAGAAGCGCGGCATTGACATCGTGCTGAACACCACCGTCGATACCATCCTGACCGATGCCAACGGCGCAGCCGTGGGCGTTTCCGGTACCGATAAGGACGGCAACACCGTCGTCGTCAACGCCAAGAGCGTCATTCTGGCCACCGGCGGTTTCGGTGCCAACCTCGATATGGTCACCCAGTACAAGCCCGAACTGGCAGGCTTCATGACCACCAATGCCGCTGGCGCACAGGGCCAGGGCATTGAGATGGCGACTGCCATCGGCGCAGGCACCGTGGATATGGACCAGATCCAGATCCACCCCACCGTCGAGGCCAACACCGCCGCCCTCATCACCGAGGGTCTGCGCGGTGACGGCGCGATCCTCGTCAACGCCAACGGCGAGCGCTTCATCGATGAAGTCGGCACCCGCGACGTGGTCTCCGCTGCCGAGATCGCACAGCCGGGCAGCTACAGCTGGCTGATCGTCGATCAGGCCATGGCCGATGCGTCCAGCGTCATCCAGGGCTACATCAAGAAGGGCTACACCGTCACCGGCGCTACCTACGAGGAGCTGGGCAAGGCTATGGGCGTCGATGCAGCTGCCTTCGCAGAGACCATGGAGAAGTGGAACGGCTACGTTGAGGCCAAGAACGACCCCGACTTTGGCCGTACCAGCTTCGCCAACCCCCTGAACACCGCTCCCTACTATGCCATCAAGGTCACTGCAGGCGTCCACCACACCATGGGCGGTCTGAAGATCAACCCCAACACCGAGGTGCTGAACGAGAACGGCGAGGTCATCCCGGGCCTGTTCGCAGCCGGTGAGGTGACTGGCGGCGTCCACGGTGCAAACCGTCTGGGCGGCAACGCTGTGGCCGACTTTACCGTCTTTGGCCGCATCGCCGGTGCTGCTGCCAGCGACTACGCTGCATGAGCATCCGCAAGCAGCCTGAACCGGCCAAAGGCGGAAAGCGCCTGAGCTGGAAGGCGAACCTCCTCTTCGCCGCCGTCGTTTTGACGGCCGCAGCCCTGCTGTTCTGGCTGCTGCGTCCCCGCAGCAAGGCCGAACCGCTGGAAGCAGTCGTGGATTTCGGCGACGGCATCACCGAGGTGCTGCCACTGGACAAGGACTACGATTACCTGTACGAGGTGGGCGGCTATGTCGTCCATCTACAGGTGAAAGACGGCGCGGTTGCGTTTCAGGACAGCCAGTGTCCGGACCATGTCTGTGAGCAGTTTGGCTGGCTGAGCGAGGAGGGCGCATGGGCGGCTTGTGTCCCTGCCGGGGTGTATGTGAAGCTGGCCCCGCAGAGCGAGGCCGACACAGCATCCTGACCGGTCAAAAGGAATGAAGACACCCGCAAGACTCTGCAAAGAGCCTTGCAGGTGTCTTTTTTTGCGCAAAAATGACCGGATATTTTGTAAATAATGGGTGAAATGAAATTTGGACGCTTGTGTATTTCAGAAAAATGCGATACACTACCAATAACGGATTTTTCGTGCAAAGGGGTCACGCTACCCTTTTGCATACCATAGGAGGAAAAGCATGAGCTGGTAAAAGAAAAAGTATGCGTC
>ENA-UEOJ01002135-UEOJ01002135.1-human-gut-metagenome-genome-assembly--contig:-NODE-2135-length-12294-cov-3.581730_pt1 | contig 12294 bp, 13 predicted proteins | sample MGYA00242885_ERZ507886 | MGnify/ENA primary metagenome ERZ507886 (study PRJEB26167, sample SAMN06115505) | human gut metagenome | host: Homo sapiens | place: China:Anhui | collected 2015-08-07... | reverse complement strand
GTTTTTACAAAGTGAACGTCTCCCCCGTTTAGGCGCTTTGCCCTCTTTTTACGCTTGCCATACACGCACCGTCAGTATTTCTTGGGAAAATTCGCCTTTCCTAATTGCCAGAGATATTGGTCGATTTCCTTTACGGTATATGATTCCAATTTATAAAACCGTTGAAAATCATGCAATACTGCAATGTATCATATATTTAATCTTATTACAAGCCAAGACAATAGCCAAGACAAGACAAATCCATCATAGCCTCCATCGCCATATCCTCTAACTGGCTTTTCATTGCATCTATGAAACTGTTCTCACCTTCTGCACGGTGCATGTCAATATCAAGCCATGACTCCCAGAAAAACCACCTGTAGTTGTCTGGATCTTTGTATTCTGCAACAAAATCGATCAGATCCTGAATGTCCTTCTTCGGCTCTTCTGTTTTTGCTTTCTCTTTCAGCTTCTGAAACTGAATTATCGTTGCCTTCTGATTGCACGTGCCGTAGAAATAGAAAATCATCAGCTGTCTTGCATTAAACATCTTTTTGTCCTCCTTATGATCCAAAAATAAACTTTAGGCACCACGGAATTGCGTTGCCTATGTATGTGAAAACCGCCCACCATAGCTGGCAGACGGTTCTCAAAATCGCATTGAATTGTACTTGTGTTAAGATTGAATGAAATCATTCACGCATGACCGTAGAATGTCTACTATCGTCAATGCTCTGACTGCCACAAACGGCAGTAATCCAGTCCGTTTTCATCATGCGTCCATAGCGATAAGTTCTTCTTCATCCTTCTGCTCCTTCCTTTGTTTTGGGTGATAATAGATGCCCTTTGCCTGATCCTCGGCACGTATGGCCTCCTTGGCTGCATCCATTTTTTCTTTCCGTGCCCGCTTATTTTTCCAGTAGTAAGTGGCCTGCCAGCCTGTTGACTTCCTGCGAAGATATGTCTTGTGCCGTTTCTCCCGAATTTTCTGCCGTTTCTCCATCAGCAGAATCTCCTCCGGCGTCGGCCCTTGCTCCGTGGCCGGTGCCTCGAACTTGCCAATGAAGTTGAAATAGAACTCAATGGTCTGCGGCGAATCAACGGAGCCTTTAATGTCACGCTCATTTGGTTTTCAAGGTACATGGAGGGCGTGTGACCCTCTCACCCCCCTACTACAACATTCAAGGCCCGAAAGCGAACTTATTTTTCGAAAAATTTGAAAAAATTTTTTATGGCCAAACCAAGGTGCAAAAAAACAGGGTGTCAAGCTGCCACCCTGTTCAGCATGTCGAAAAAGTCCGGCGGCCTTGAAAAGTTCCCCGTTCAGGTATATAATAGAATTTAACCTATAAAAGTCGAGACCGCACGGCCCGTCTGCCTCTCTCTCGGAAGAAGCGGAACAGGAGATCCCATGCCGTGCCGCGGCAGCCGCCGCAGAAAGAGAGAGACGCTATGCGTGTAGTGATTCAGGAGGATTACCGGAAGATGTGCAAGTGGGCGGCGGACTATATCGCCGCCAGGATCAAGGCGCACGGGGAGGACCGTCCCTTTGTCCTCGGCCTGCCCACCGGCTCTTCCCCCATCGGCGTTTATCAGGAGCTTGTCCGGCAGAACCGGGCGGGGGAGCTGTCCTTTGCCAACGTGGTCACGTTCAATATGGACGAGTATCTGGGCCTGCCCCAGGAGCATGACCAGAGCTACTGGTACTTCATGCACAACAACTTTTTCAACCATCTCACAGACATGAAGCCGGAAAACATCAACATTCTCAACGGCATGACGGACGATCCGGAGGGCGAGTGCGCCCGCTATGAAGAAAAGATCGCCTCCTACGGCGGCATCGACCTCTTTCTGGGCGGCATCGGCGTGGACGGCCATATCGCGTTCAATGAGCCGTATACCAGCCTCGCCTCCCGCACCGGCGTGCGGGATCTCACAACGGATACCCGCATCGTAAACAGCCGCTTCTTCGGCAACGATCCGGAAAAGGTCCCCGCTCAGGCCCTGTCTGTGGGCGTCGGCACGGTGACGGATTCCAAAGAGGTTTTGATCCTCATCAACGGGCACAATAAGGCCCGGGCGCTGGCGGCAACGGTGGAGGGCGGCGTGAGCCAGAAGTGGACCTGCTCCGCCCTTCAAATGCACAACGGCACCATCATTGCCTGCGACGAGGCGGCCTGCGGCGAGCTGACCGTGGATACCTACAAGTATTTTCGGGACATCGAAAAGAATCAGCGGCTCTGAGCTCGGACCGTATCCGTCAGCCGCCACCGAAAAAACAACGGCAGAGGACATATGTCCTCTGCCGTTGCTTGTATAGTGCAATGCCTTTACGCCCATTGCCACCAGGGGGGCGCAGCTTTACCGCCCGCAGCACTTCTTGAACTTTTTCCCGCTGCCGCAGGGACAGGGATCGTTCCGGCCAATCTTCTTTCTGCCGGTCCCATCCGCTGTCGATGCGCCCCGGTAGTAGAGCGCGGCCAGCTCGTTGGGCGTGTGGCCCTTGTTGGCCCAGAGCCGGGTGTTGTTTTTGACGGACATCATCACTTTCACGAAGGCTTCGACAGCGCTTCTGTCAAGTTCCATGTCATAGTCGCTGAGAATATCGAAGATCTGCTCCATGCCAGCCTCAATGACGCAGGCGTACTGGATTTCTCCGGCGATCTCCTCCGCGTCCCGGCGGGACTGGTGCCCCTCGTTCATCAGGAAGGCGGTCAGCGCGTCCATCTGCGGCGTGCGCTCATAATAGTTCCAGTCGGCATAGCGCAGCAGCTCGTCCTTTTCCGGAACATACCGGGGCTTGCCCCCGCACTGGCGCATCAAGTCCCGCACATCCTCAAAGTCGTTCTCTTCGAACTCCCCGCAGACGATGTACTCCTCCCAGAAGCAGTAGGGCGCGCCCACGGCTACATGGCGGAGCAACGCCGGGAACAGCTCCTCCTCTGAGGTGGGCTGACTGTTTTGCCGGTTGAAGATGTCTACCAGATCCGGCTGGCTGATAGCGCCGTACAGATGGACCGTGGCCATGGCATAGCTGTCCAGCAGATCATAGCGCGTCTTTCTCTCCGTGAAGCCCTCCCGTTCCAGCTGATGAAACACCTCGCTGATCTCGGCGGGGACCGTCACGATCAGATCCTCCTGAGAAGCGTCGCAGACAAAGTAGCCAAGATCCTCCAACAAACTGCACTGCTCAGGCAGGGCCTTCTTCACCTTCACCGGCTCCCGGCTTCTTGCCGCCCGCCTGAACAGCAGGAAAGTCGGATGGTCGATGATGTAGAGAAGCTCCTCCATGCGCCCCGGCTCCCGGAGGGCGGCGCTCACCGCCTGTACCAGCGCGGTCTTGTTCATTTTGGAGTAGCCCTTGACATAGTAATTCTTTGCCAGTTCCTTCAGCTTCGCCGCGCTTGCTTCCGCCAGCACCGCTTCAATGGCAGGCTTTTCCACTTTACTCAGTACCATATTGCTCTCCCTCATCCGATTCCCGCGTTTTATACTGTCTCTGCGGACCAAGGCTCCACTCTATTCAGTGTAGCACATTTTTCCAGAAAATGAAGCGCAAATTCCATAAACCGCCTTGTTTCATGATGTCTGCTCAAAAACAGTGGCGCACCTCCGCAAAAGGGAGATGCGCCGCTCCTGTTTTCTATCCATTCTTTTATCTGCCGTTCAGAGCCTCGACGATCTCGTCTCTCTGCTTCTCCGTCAGGCGGGGATAGTCCTTCAAGACCTCGGACAAATCCTCGCCCCGCTCCACTCTGCGCCGCACAACACGGCACAGCAGCTTCAGCTTCAGCGTCATGCTTCCTCACCTCCGAACATCAGCGCCGCCACCAGCTCCTCCAGTTCCTCCAGACGGGTCTCCTGTGTAGGATGCGCCGTGCGGTAGTTTGCCCGCAAAGTTTGTGAGCAGTCCGCCCTGCCGGACAGCTCATAGCCCTCCGCCAGCGGCGCGTATACCGCCCCATCTGCCGCCAGGATGCTGTCCGCCGTATAGTTCCGCGCGTTTTCGACGGTCAGCGCGGGTGTATCCGTCCCGATTTTATACACATACCAGGTCATGTCGCTTCACCTCATATCAATTTGCCGGCTTGGATGATCGTGCCGCCGGAGTTTTTATAGTTGGCCGGAGCGCCCAGCGTAGCCGGAACCATGTCCCCCAGCATCACCAAGCCTCCGCAATGGGTATACACACCCGTTTCGTTGCCGCTGTAGTTCAACGCTTTGCCGCCTCCGGTTATGTCGATCTGACCGAATCGAAAACAGTTTGCCGCGATCTCAAAATCTTGAATTTCACAATCATACAACTGCAAAAAAGCGTGGTTGATCGTTGTCACGCCGCGCCCGCCCCGCTTTCCGTCCTGAGGTATATAGCCGATAAAGGAACACTCTAACGCCATGACCTCGCCGGAGGAACAGACGATGCAGCTTTCGTTTTTCGGCGCACCCGATCCAATCACCCACTTCAGCTTTTCCACAGTCACCGGCACGCCGCAATTCTCTACGAAAACGCCCCTTGTAAACACGCAATCGCCTAAGTTGTCCGCGCGGAGCGTGAGACTGCCGCAGCCGTAGAAGCCTTTCATATAAACGGCCTGCGAACACGTTCCGCTGAGGGTGATGATATGATTTTCAGTCAGCAGGCGGGGGAGGGCGTCGAGATAATCTTGCAGCTCCGACGCTGGCATGGTGACATAGCGTTGGGGCGCACCGGTAGCCAGCACCATCTTTCGCACCGGGCCGCAGTCGCTTTCGGTAATCAGACCTGAGGGGGAGCAGAGCACCTGTGCGCCGCCACCCTCGCTGACGGTCTGGCGCAGATAAAACCGCAGCACCGTGTCGCTCCCGGCCTGAATGGTCACCGGCTCGTCCAGCCGGTAGACGCAGTACAGAATTTCTCCCTCATTGGGATCTTCCGCGTAGACGCCCAGTTCCGTCAGCGTATATGTGGACCCCAATTCTACCGCAGCCAGCGTCACGGGCAGAACGGCGGTGCTGCCTGCGCAGCGGGCCTCGCCCACCGCCAGCGTCTGCCGGATCTCCGGCAGCGCCGCGGCATTGAGGACGTCCGTGGTATGTCCGCTGCCGCCCACCACGCGGCTCACCCGCAGACAGGCGCCCACGGCGGTTTTCGCCGTCAGCGCAAGGCCCTTGTTCGTATATGTTCCCTGAATATTCATAGCCCGTCTCCTATCTCAGCCGCCGGATGCCCCGTCTGGGACGCTGGGGCAGGGGAGCCGTCACCACCGGCGCGGAAGCGGGCAGACGGCTTTTCACGTCCTTCGCCAGAGACGCCTGATACGCCGCGCGGAATTCCTCCGTCCGGCGGTCCGTGTCGCCGTCGTCGCCCCCCGCCAGCAGCGGCGCGAAGGACTGGGGCACGCCGCCCCGCTCCAAGGCGGCTCTGGCCCGCTCCACCTGCTCCCGGCGGAGCTTTTCCGCCCGCAGAGTTTCCAGTTCCTGCTTTTCTTCTTCGTTCATATATTATTCCTCCGTCTCCATGGTTTCCTCGGCCTTGCGCCGCAGTTCCTCCTCCGCGTCCTTCACCCACGGCAGCTGTTCCAGAATGGTGCGCTTGGACAGCAGGGGAGAGAGGGAGAGCAGCGTGCTCGCCAGCGCCGTGTGATCCTGCGGCAGATTCTTGTAAAACGTGACCCGCCCCTCTTCCAGCGCCACCGGTGTCCCCAGCAGGGCAAAGCCGCCGGAAAGTGCCGTCAGCAGCCGGTGCAGACCGTCCATAAAGCTGCGCTCCTTGGCAAGGCGCACCTGCTCGATGCCCCACAGCTTGTACTGCATCGCCACGCCGGAGGCGTTCCCGGCGAAGCGCTCATCGGAGAGATCCGGCGTCATGCTCAGTTCCAGAATACTACGGCGCAGATTGCTCTCCAGTTGGGCGAGGGCCTCGTGGTTCAGATTCTTCACCACGAATTCCGCCCGGCCTCCCTCCGCCAGGGAGAGGATGCGGGTGCGGTTGGCCTCGTCGATGTCCCCCTGGGTCGTTCCCTGCATCCCGTACAGGGCAAGGAAGGCGTTGGCCACCGACTGCATATCGTCCATGGCCCCGGAGAGCAGCAGGTTGTAGGCGTCCAGCAGGCCCGTCACCATCTCGAAATCGCCGCAGGTCTGGCAGTTGTTGTTGAAGGGCACCAGCGCCAGATGCCCCGGCAGATTTTCCTCCGGCGCGCCCAGAGCCACCCGCTGACCGTCCCATGTGAAGGGTGTGACCCGCTCCTCCTCGTAGAGCATCCCGCATACGGTGTCATCCGGGCGCTTGAACAGCCGGACGGCGGCGCGGAGCGGCTCCCCGGCCTCGCCGCTGCGGATGCCGAAGCAGGTGAGAGGGTCGCACCGGCATACCCGCACGCCGGACTGCTCCAGCCACACCAGCGCAAAGCCCTCGCCGCAGATGCTCATGTCCCGGCCGATGTCAAAGAGCAGGTGATCCATGGGCAGATCGGCATAGATCCGCCCCTCCTCCGGGCGCTCATAGGAAAGGGTAGGGGGCACGCCGAGGAAATACCCGGTCTGCACCTCCGTGATGTAGCGGGGGAAGGGGACCCGCAGCAGATTGTTGGGCCGTCCCCGGACGGCCTCGCCCTTGGGCACGGGCTGCTGGCCCTCGTAGTAGTCCCACAGCCGCTCCCTGTGGGGACGGACCCGGTACAAAAAGTCCGACACAGCCCCGGTCAGAGCATCCTCCGTCAGCGCCCCGGCGCAAATGTAGTCCTGTTTCAAATACGCAAACCTCCTCGATCGCAAAACCCGGCCGGAATATTCCGCCGCGCACCCGTTTCACCGCGATCAGGCGGCAGCCTTGGCCCCGCCCTGTATGACTTTCTTCGGTGACGGTCTGTGCGCGGCCCGGTGAGCAGACAGTCTCGGATACCCATAGGTATCGCCATGACCCCGGCGGCGATGCCCGACGGCCCGCCGTCCCGGAAAGGTCCTCTCCGTTCCGTACTGTCGCCTCTTCCGGCCCTATACTTCTATTGTAAGAGCCTCGCCTCACCCTACGCACCGGAACCGATTCCGAAAAACAGTTCCGCTCTCCGCAACGCCTTTTTCCATGTCCAATACCGCATATGCGGCTGATGTCAGGCAAATAGGCAGCATGGCTGCGCGAGCAGTTCTTTCGGTATGTTTTCCTTGACTCCATTTTCGAATTCCGTCTCTACATACCCGGAGTGAGAAGAATATCTGAGAGCAATCCGGAAGATTATTTGCGTCGGGCGTAACTAACCGCCAGAGGGATGGGGATGCAGACAAAGGCCATCGGCAATAACACCCCTCTGCTCACCGTGGGCCTCGCATTCGTAACGGCGGACCTAATTCCCCGTGATGGTGGACTTCTTCCTCCGTGCAGGTGGTGCTCACGCTCCGAAATTTACAAATCATTGATTTTCGGGCTTTTCGCATGCCAGGTACACGTCCGTCACGTCTGCCCGGCCGTGGCCCAGCAGCTTGGACACCTCCAACTTTGCCCGGTACTCTGTAGCCCCGCCATCCAACGCTTCCCGATACTGCCGGGCCGCATAGCTGTGCCGCATCCCGTGGTGTGTCAGCGGCCGGGGATTCGTCCCCTGGTCCGGACGGTGCTCCCGAAGGAACGCCTGAAAAGCATGAATATAGGCATCCGTGGCCACATCGTCCGGAACAAACAGCTTGTGCCCACGCTGGACGGCAGCTTTTCGATCCCGCAGTGCCTGTTTGGCTGCTGCCGCCGTCACAGGCACGCTCCTGACACGTCCACCCTTGCCCTTGACCGTCAGCAGTCCAGACCGCTCCCACGCCTCCACGGCAGCCGTATCAAGACGGCAAGCCTCATGGATGCGCAGACCGACATAAAAGGTGAGTGTGGCAATATCTGCATAGTCAGTCCGGCCAGCTTCCCGGCAAACCGCCACGAAGGCCGTGAACTGCTCCGGTGTCCAGTGCCGGTCAGTCCCCTGAAGCTTTCGGCGCTCCAACGGCGCCTGATCTGATAGATCCCCGTTGGAGGGCAGCTTATGTTTAGTATTGGAAATTTGGTCATGCCAGAACCGAATCGCCGCCAGCTCCGTCTTGATGGTGCTGGCCGCCTTACCGTTCTCCTGCAGGTGGCGAACGTAGGCAACCAGATGCTTGCCGGAGATGTTGGCCAGCTTCTGTAGGCGGTACTCCTCCGCCAAATAGCGGCAAAACCGCTGCATGGCCTCATAGTACCGCTGCCGGGTCTTGTAGCTCTCCTGCCGGTTGTGCCGGGCCAGCTTGTCCAATTGGGCGATGAGGGCGCGGTAGATGCCCTCGTTCTGAGTGTGGATCATATGCAACTTCCTTTCCAAATGGGTATAGTACCCCCAATCGTTCGCGGTCCCTGTTTCTGGTTTTTTTCCAACTTCCAGATGCGTCAAAGCCTTGCCGCGTAAGGCTCCGTGGGTGACGCTTGCCCACTGTCTCTAGTTGGGGTTGGTGAGTAAGACGCCGCATGGGACGCACAAACGTCCTGCTGTAGCCAGTGGCCACAGCGGCGGCAGGCACTACCGTACAGACGGATGCGGCCAGCGGCCGCGCGTGCCATGTGCTGCCGGCAGACAGCAATGCTTGGGGCAATCTCCCGCCCTGCCGGGTGCGGAAGGCGATCATGATGATCTGCATATTCTCCACCTCCTTTCGCACAAAACAAAAAGAGCTAAAACAACCTAAGGGATTTCCCTAAGGTTTGTCTTAGCTCTTTGTTTTATAAAAATACTCTCTTTGTTGAAATGAACTCTCTTGTTTGGTTATTACTTCATAATCTACGGTAAGGATACCGCAAACCGTGAAGAACGTCAAATTAAGAAACGACCGCCACTAAGGGCGGAGAAGAGACGAGCCCTGACGGGCGATGAGAGACATTTACAATATGATTATACGGCGCGCACTTTCAGAAGTCAAGAAAAAAATTCGCCCACGGCCGCAGGGCGGTTCTCGTTTTGGTTTTAAGCCGGGTCCGGGTAGCCGGGCTGGGGGCAAAAACCTTTATACAGGGTCACGAGCGTCGCACAGCTGGCCGCTTTGCAGAGGCCGAAACCGGCCTCCCGGAACACCCACCAGACAAAGACCATAGCCATTGGCGATGGCGGCGGTATCGGCCTTGGCCGCTGCGATCTCTTCGGCGGTCAGCTCATGCTTACCGGGTTCCAGGCGGATATTGGCATTCAGCTCTGCCGGGACGACGTACTCCGCCAGACTGCCAGCCCCCTAATGACGTACCATACCGTCATCCAAATGAGGCAGCGGATGCGTGTTTCTTCTTCATTTTCTGAGCAAAAAAGATGTGGAGAACGCTCCGCTCATTCTTAATTTTCCTCCGATTTTCGTAACTGCGGAGCATCAAAACAGGGGAGAGCTCCGCAGTTGAATTGCATCAAACTCAGTCAGGAGTACTCAAAAAAAGAGACGGCAGAATGTGTTTTTTTGCTCACGCAGGACGCGCTTTGCGACTCACGCAGGACACATTCCGCCGACTTTTTTCTCTCGTAAAAGGGCCGATAAATAAAATTTTCCGATGAGAATTCAGATACTTTCAGTCATCTTTATAGCGTGCAAAGTAGCTAAATGCAAAGGCAAAAACGCTGATTGCGAGCGCAAAATCATCAGAAAAAAGCCGCCATCGTTGGCGCGCTTGAGCGGAAATTCCGCAGCATTTTTGCCAGCAAAACAGCTTGCATATCGTGCGCGCAAGCAGCCGCAGATGCGCCGCTCAGCGGTCGAACTGCGCAGATCGCACAGCTTCATTCCGCTGAAAGCAGCGTCAATTCCGGCGAAAAACCGGCTGGGTTCTATGAAGAACTCACTCAAAAAACAGAGCCGAAATTCGTAAAAACGAGTTCAGTTTTCTTCGAAACCGACGATATTTTTCGTGCGTGTTTCGCTATAACTCATCTCTAAAAACAGAGGACTGCCGTGTCAGAACCGTCGAATAATTTGCGATTTCTCATTAAAAAAAGCGGCGAACACGCCGCCGGAAACGCTTGAAAAAATTGAAAACACACATCTTATTTATATCAATTTTATCTGCCAGTGAGCTTTCAGAAGCACGAATTGCATTGCCGTTCTTTCAGCGAAATTGCCGCACGCAGCAGCGCCGCCGCTTGATTGTGATCGCGTAATTTTTCTATCATTGCACAATCAAATTGACAAAGAGAACTATTTTTGTGTCTCCTTTTTTGACTGCCACACAGTATCTGCCGGCCACCTGACTTACACAAAAAACAGGAATGTCCACCTCGGACATTCCTGCCTGTTCCACGCAAATTGAAATTTTTTCCCGCCGCGCGCGATGGCCCGATGCGGGTTGCACGGCCTATCAACAAGTGGTATAATGACGATGAAAACAAAATAGCACGGCAGCGGCAGGGTGTTACCAGCACCCCACCGCCTGCAGCAGGCGACGCACCGCCCGAAGCAGCAGAGACTCTGCACCGCAGGGATATTATACCCATTTCGCCCCCCCAAGGCAAGAGAATCTTCCGCACTGCACGGGACTACTATGGCCTGTGCAGTGCTTTTTTGTCGCCAAATATCTTTTATGCGAGGAGACAAAATCATGAAAAAGCGAAAGCAGAACCTTCCCCGTCCCGCCGTGCACCGTATGGAGCTTTGGTGGGCAGCCCTGCCAACTGTACCAGGCCACGTCCAGCGCGGCACCCGCCCGGTCGTCATCGTCAGCAATGATCTGGGCAACGCCTCCAGCCCTGTCGTGTCGGTAGTACCCTGTACCACTCAGCGCCACAAGCCCGCGCTGCCCACCCACGTATACCTCCGGGGTTACGGCCTTTCCAGCGGCAGTATCGCCATGTGCGAACAGGTGATGCCACTGGACAAGTCCTGTCTGCTCCGGCACATCGGCACAATATATGGCTGGTATGACCGGCTGGCTATCCAGCACGCTCTGGCCACGCAGCTTGGCATCGACCTCTGTATCAATCTGGCAGCATAAAGGGGCAGACTCATGCGCAGCATCAGCATGGCCTATCCAACCATTGACCTTGCGGCTACCGGCGCACACATCCGCCAACTGCGGCTGGAGCAAGGGTACTCCGTTCAGGACTTACAGGCCTATTTAGGACTCGAACATCCGCAGGCGATCTACCACTGGCAGCACGGGCGTAATCTGCCCAGCGTGGATAACCTGTATGCCTTGAGCAAGCTCTGGGGCGTCCCCATGGACAAGATCATTGTGGAACAGGCGCCATAGAGCATAATGAAGGCCGGGAATGGATCGTTCCCGACCTTCATTTTATACCATAGGTTTAATGTTTGCACGCGTCCGCCGTGGTATGCTGAACTCACATAAGGAGGCGAAATCATGGGCATTGAGAGTCAATATTTAGGAGAAATCAACATCCCGGAGGAACACCGGGCGGAATACGCGCAGCAGGCGCTGAAGCTCCTGCGGGCAGGCGGTATGGTGACAGTGGAATCGGTACAGCTATACGGACACAAGCTGTACCTGCTCTCTCCGCCGGAGCTGGACGAGGAGGACGGCAAGGCCGTCGGCCACTACAATTATCTGGACGAAAACAGCGGTGAGCGGTGGTGTCTCAACGCGAAAGACGGCTGGTTCGGCTGCGGCAAGATCATTGGAAGCTGCTACTATTCCACAGTCGCCGCCGTGCATATTTTAACAACGCTCTGGAGCACATCCTATGCCGCAACGCTCATCGACGGCTGTCTGGTGCGGGAAAAGCTTTATATCAGATGGATCAACTATGTGCTGGGCACACAATATGAACCATCGGGCGACGCAGCTATGGGAGATCGGCAAGCTGCTTCAGCTGGACAATGGTTACTGGGCCCATTGCAACCCGGATCTCGGCCATTTACTGGAGGACTATCCGCCAGAGTGCGCGGACCGAGATCAGACGCTGTCGTGTCTGGCTGCCTACCATTTTGACGAGCTGTGCAGCATCCTCCCGCCCCTCACAGATGAAGATTGGGAGGAGCTAAAGCAAAGCAAAATGCTCACCATTCAAGCGATTTATGATTGAAATGCGTATTTACGGCATCGTGCCCGACGAGGGGCCGCAGGTGTACAACATCGCGCCGAACCTCATAGCAGAGATTCTGGACGGCTGCATCCCGCAGAGCTCCTCGGAGTTCCGTGACGTGTACGCAGCGTGGATGGATCGGTACGCACCGGGAGCTATGCCGCCTGAGGAGTGGACACCGGACCGCGTACCGCCGGAGTGGGCCGAGCAGTTCGAGCCGGAGGGCAAGCTGTACTTCTCTAAAGGCTCCGCTTTGATTGCCATGTGCCACAGGGAGGGGATCCGGGTTGTGCCGAATGTATGGGGG
>ENA-UEOJ01002133-UEOJ01002133.1-human-gut-metagenome-genome-assembly--contig:-NODE-2133-length-12301-cov-3.431037_pt1 | contig 12301 bp, 10 predicted proteins | sample MGYA00242885_ERZ507886 | MGnify/ENA primary metagenome ERZ507886 (study PRJEB26167, sample SAMN06115505) | human gut metagenome | host: Homo sapiens | place: China:Anhui | collected 2015-08-07... | reverse complement strand
GCAGGTTGTGTAAATTGCAGGAAACGACATACTCGCTCTTACGGCAACATCAAGCGGAACATCTGTAAGATAGTGTATATGCTCCCTTTCAAGATGCTCGTCATAGGTTGTAAAAATACATTCGTCTGTTGTCATTGTGTCAACGGTACAGACAGAAAGATTAATCGGCAAAGACTTAAAATCATTTTCAAGTCCCTTTGAGGCAAGCACTTCTTTTACAACATCAGAAATTATTTCGCCGTTTTTAATGCCGTTTTTCTGAATTTTTTTATAAACAATAAACTGTGCAAGTGCCTTAAATATAAGTCCGTTGTCGATTTCGGCAAGGATTTTCCAATACTTTTTGGCAACCTCATGCATTTCCTTTGGCTCAAGTCCCATAGCAACCAACATTGCCATAATAGAGCCTGAGCTTGTGCCCGACACATACTCGGGTCTAATGCCAAGCTCATACAAAGCGGTTACCGCACCGATGTGCGCAATTCCCTGCAAGCCGCCGCCCGAAAAAACAAATCCAGTCGAATCTTTTCTGTCTTTCATAATTTTGCTGTCCTTATCTTTAATTAATAAAATTTGTAAACATTACAGTAAGACTCGGTTTCTACAAAGTAATCGTACCAGTTGTAGAACTCATCAAAGCTGTAATCCTCGGAAATCAACTCATAATTTTTAAATTTTGTGTTGTCCGTAATATACTTAATTACCTTGTCTTTGTCGGCAAGTCTTGAAATATAAACGGTAATTTCCTTTTCATTTGCAAGCTTTTCATCTGTTTTAAGCGCCTGCATACTGTCGGTTTTTTCCTTTTCACTGCCGTTGTTCATATAGCCGTCCATAAACTCGGTAATCTTGCCGTTCGTAATTACTCCCCTCTTCTCTGCAAAGTCCTCAAGCTCATTTGCAAGGGTAGGCGAAAAGTCGGGTGTCTGAACAATCATAGTTTCGTCATAATTTGCGAGTTTGTCTATACTCTTGTTCCACTCAAGCATAGCAGTGCCGACAAATACGCATTTATCGGTTTGCGGAGTGTAAAGCTCGGTTTTTACGCCATACATATAGTAAGGCTTTACAGTGATATAGCCGATTGCGCAGGTAATTGCAAGGCAAATCGGTACGGCTGTTGTAAGCCACTTTTTGCCTGTAATTCTTGTAAACTTAATGAGCGCAAGCACAAACATAGCAACAAGCATTGGCAAAGATGCCATAATATAGCGGTCGCTGTTGAACGGTGAAACAAGTGAAATAGCCACAAAATATACAAGCGACGGCACAAAAGCCATATACGCTGTGCGAGAAAGCTTTTCCTTTCTGACAAAGCGGAGGTAAATCAAAAAGCCGATAAGAGCAACACTGCAGAGAACAAGCAGCCATATTTGATTTAAGAACACATCTTTTGCCAGCACCTGAATATATGTGCAAATCTTATAAACAAAGTAAGTAACAATAGTAATCGGATCAATATTAATGCTCAGCGAGCCAAATCCACGATTGCCGCCGAGTACATTTGTAATAATGTACGGATAAATGCAAAGTGCCGCCGCACTGCCGAGAATTGCTGTAACTATGTATTTTACCAAATCCTTTATGTTCTTTTCTTTAATTTGGAACACAAGCATAATAAGACCTGTAAGTCCCTCAAAGAGAATAAAGTAATACTGAGTGAGCGTGCCGAGCAGGGTTATAAGTCCCAAAATCAAGAAATCCGTCAGCTTTGCCTTGTTTTTGCTCTCAAAAATTTTGAGATTCATATAAATCATTGCAAGCACAAAGAATGTAAGTGTAGCGTACATTCTCAGATAAATAGTCATTGTTGTGCAGGCAATGCTGAACGCAAAAGCGCCTGTCGCTATGAGAGCATAAAGATTATTTTTTGTAATTCTCTTTACAATTTTAAAGAGCATAATCAAAATGCCTGCCATTGCAAGAACATTTACAGAAAAAGCAAAATATCTTGAAAACTGATTAGGAAACAATGAGCATACGGTATGCACAAGTCCGTAGTAAAAAGGCGGATGCGATGCGTCTGTTATCTGATTTTCATACACCTGAGCATAGTTAAAACGGTCGCCGTCCGATACCGAAAGATAGTCCGTAAAGTCAGCACCGCTGTTCCATTCGCCGTTGGTTTTAAGCGTATTTGCCGAGTTTGCGAGATTATAAGTCAAAAGCTCGTCCTCGTGGTAGCCCTGCTTGTTCATCATAAAAACAGTGCTGAGTGCAAGGCTTAAAACTATGACAACCGCAAGAAAAATTCTTGATTTTTTGTCTGAAATATTCATATTTTACCTCATCTTTTTATCCGTTCTGAATTTTAAAAAATATTATACCAAAATTTTACCATATAGTAAACATACAAAACATTGGTTTTTATATGTAATTTTTTAAATATTTACTGTGCTTTAGCTAAACAAGAGCAAAAACAATGTACCATTATTTATTTTAACGAACGAATGTGACTTTTGTGTTACAAAGAAAAAAATTATTTTGTATAAAAATCAAGTCAACACAGATGTTTTTATTTTAACGGTTAAATCCCGTTTTTCAAAAAACACTTAATAAATTCTCTTATATGAAAAACTCTTTCATTGCCGCAATCATCTTATCCATTTCCTCATCTGTGCCAACGGTAATTCTAAGGTGATTATCAATGCGTGGAATATTAAAATATCTGATAAAGATTTTCTTTGTCTTTAAATATTCAAATATTTCTTTTGCGGAATATTCTTTATGAGTGGCAAAAAGGAAGTTTGTCGCACTCTTTTTCACATCAAAGCCAAGTGCGATAAGTTCTTCCCTTACCCTCTCTCTTGTGGCAATAACCTTACCCACGCACTCTCTGAAATACTCTTCATCATTCATAGACGCAGTGCCGACCTCAAGTGCAAGGCTGTCCATTACATATGAATTGTAGGAATTTTTCACTGTTTCGAGTGTCGCAATCAATTCCTCACTGCCTATGGCAAAGCCTATACGCATACCGGCAAGCGAGCGTGACTTTGAAAAGGTTTGAGTAACAAGCAGATTATCATACTTCTTTGTAAGTTCCACCGCCGACTCGCCGCCAAAATCAACATACGCCTCGTCAATAATAACAACGCTGTCTTGGTTGTGCTCCACAATGTCAATCACAAAGTCAAGCGGTTTGCAAATGCTGGTCGGCGCATTAGGATTAGGAATAATAATTCCGCCGTTTTCCCCGTAATAATCCTCTGCGTGAATTTCAAAATTATTGTCAACAGGAATGGTTTTATACGGAATTTTTATAAGTGAACACCATACAGGATAAAAAGAATAGGTAATATCGGGATATAAAATCGGCTTATTCGAATTAAAGAAAGCCATAAACGACAAAGCTATTACATCATCAGAGCCGTTGCCAACAAACACATTGTTTCTGCCGACATTGTACCTTTTTGCGATTGCATCTTTTAAAATAATCGAATCCGAATTAGGATATTTCTTTAGTCCCTCGCTGTTTTCGGCATACTTTTCAAAAACCTTTTTTACCTGCGGTGACGGCGGATAGGGATTTTCGTTTGCGTTGAGCTTAATCATATCCTTATCGTTTGACTGTTCGCCTGCTACATACGGCTTTATTTTTATAAGATTTTCTCTCCAACTTCCCTGCATTTTGATTTCTCCTTTATATAAAAGTCCGGTCAGCATAAGAAACTTGACCTGAATTTTTATTATCTCTTTTTGGTATAGAGCATTGATAATGACCTGTTTTTCTTAAATTCCAAAACAGGTCACGAAAAACTCGTGACCTGTAATTAACTGTTGCGTTGTAAACAGTGAAAAAGCGTTAAGCCTTTGCCTTAGCGTCACTCTTAAAAAGTGCTGTAAGAGTTTTAGTATCGGCAGTGCCCGACTGAGTAAGACCGCTTGCTTTCTGGAACTCCTTTACAGCCTTCTGAGTAACCTCGCCGTAGTAACCTGTTACATTTCCCTTATCGGTAATGTAACCAAGGTCAAACAAACGCTGCTGCATAGCTTTTACATTATTATTTTCATCGTCAAGTTTAAGTGTAAGACCACTTACCTTTATATTGTACTGACCTTCAACCGAACCGTTTGACGCAGCGGCACCTGTTGTGGTTTGTGCACTTGACTCTGCCTTTGTGGCGGTAGTAGCGCCCTCAACTGCTGACGGTACAACCGACTCAGAGGTATCCTCTGAACTTTTCTTTACTCTGTCAGGATACATAAAGTTCATAATCTTGTTAAGAGTAAGCAAAGAGGTTGTACCCATTCTGCTCATTTCTTCCTTTGTAACCATAAGAGTTTGTTTATTTTTCAAAGCCTTTAAGCCTTTAAGATCCGAATCATTCTGAATAAACTGCAAAGTTTCCTCGTCTGCATACAGAATATAATCAGGATTTGCAACCTTTAAAATCTTTGTGTCAATCTCGCTTTCAGACACATTTACAGCCGCATTTACCGCACCTGTATATCCTAAAAGCATATCGCCGTATGTTCCGCTGTGCAAGGTGTTGAGCTTGTCGCCGTTAAGATACAGGTAGCAAATTGTTTTGGTTACATTGCTGTTTGTTTCTGCCTTGCAGGTTTTCATAGCATCAATGAGCTTTTTGTAAGAATCCTCACCTGTTCGTGCGCCGTCAACTGTGCCGCCGAGAACCTTGCCCAGTGTGAGATACGCTGTTTCAAGCTCTGTTGTAGTTTCGGGCGATGCAATGGTAAGAACCATAATGCCTGCGTCTGTAAGCTGTTCCTTGCAGTTTTCATCAAGAGTATCATCTGCAAAAACAATATCGGCAGCATATGATTTAATTTTCTCAACATCAGGAGTTTTTGCCGAACCTACGCTCGGAGCAACCGACAAGAAATTCTGAGTAACCTCGTCACTTCTGCCCACCATTTTTGTAGCATATCCTAAATAAGAAATAATGTCTGCGGTTTCATCCGAAAGCACAACAATGTCCTTTGGCTCTGTTTCAATAGTAATATCGGCAACAGAAACAGGATAATTTTTATTGTCACCATCACAACCTGCAAGTGTTGCACAAGCCGATGCGGCAAGTGCCGTTGCAAGAAAAACTGAAACGATTTTTTTCATATTTACCTCCGTTTATCAGCAAAATAGAGATTCAATGTAGTGCTTTGCACATCTTGGCGAACGACCGCCTCTTGAAAGTGCAAAACGCTCAGCACCTGCCTCAAGCTCTTCTTGTGAAAGTTTAACTCCGTTTTCCTTGGCAAGTGCAAATACAATATCAAGAAATTCTTTCTTTGACGGAGCAGAGTAGCAAACCGACAAACCGAAACGGTCTGAAAGCGAAAGTGTTTCCTGCATATTGTCACGAGTATTTATATCGTCATCTGTACGATCCGCAAAGCTCTCTTTTACAAGATGACGGCGGTTTGAAGTTGCATAGATAAGTGCATTGTCAGGACGAGCAGCAATGCCGCCCTCAAGCACTGCCTTAAGGGTAGTGTAGCTCTGGTCTTGTTTTTGGAAAGAAAGGTCATCAATAAATATGATAAACTTCATCGGCAATGTTGCAATTTTGTCAACAAGAATCGGGAAGTCAATAAGTCTTTCCTTAGGAATTTCAACAATTCTCAAGCCGTCCTTGCGGAATTCATTTGCAATAGCCTTAACGGTAGAGCTTTTTCCTGTACCCATATCACCGTAAAGCAGGCAGTTGTTGCAAGCCTTACCCTCAATAAATGATTTTGTATTGCCGACAACAATATCACGCTGTCTTTCATAGCCTGTAAATGAATCCATATCAATTTTGTCAGGGTGCAAAACAGGCTGAATGTCACCGTCACGCCAAATAAACGCTTTGTAACGGGCAAAAATACCACAGCCGTTTTCTTTATAATATTTAGCCACTTTTTCAAGTGAGCCGTCAAACATCTTAAAGCTCTCGGCGCACTCGCCGCACTCCCATTTTGGAAGATGCTCGGCAACACAACCCATATCGGCAACCGTAGCAAGATCATTTGACGCACAATAGCTCTGAATAAGCTCCTGCGAGGTGAGTGACGCAGCATTTAAAATCGCCTGACAATCACGCTTTACCGCCTTTAATAAATTGTCGGGAAGTGTGTTGTACTTGCCTGCTGCCGCAGCTCTTGTAAAGCAGTTCTCATCAAAGAGAGCAGCCTCGGTAAACGCATAAGCAAGGCGGTTGCTGCAGCCTCTTTCGCTTATAAGCGAGAAAAACTCGCCGTATGCGCTCAAAAACTCCTCAGGCTTTTTATCCATAGAACTTAATAATTTGTAATATGCTTTTGGTACGCTTCTGTTTAAAATTCCTCTGAAAATTGAGAGGGACGAAAGCGAAAATAAAATTTCTTTTGCTTTATTCATAATTCATCAGTCCATTCGTATTAATTGTACGACTTTTTTGGTTTTAAGTCAATATTTCCGCAAAAAATATGGCGTTATATTTCTCTTAAAAAACTAAAATTAAACAAAAATCCCGTAAAACTCGGATTTTTAAAAAGTTTTTAAGAAAAAATTAAAAAATTTCAAAAAAAGTGTTGACAAAGCTATCTTTATGCTGTATAATATCAACTGTTCTCTTGAGAGAGCGCAAACAAAATAGTTGGTGTTGATGACGCTGAGGGTCCACCTGTTCCCATACCGAACACAGAAGTTAAGCTCAGTGGTGCCGAAAATACTTGGCTGGTGACGGCCTGGAAAGATAGGGAGATGCCAACACAGGCGAAACACTTAATCGGGTGTTTTGCACTATATTCCTCCATAGCTCAGTCGGTAGTGTGAGTGTACAGAAATGTACCGGAAACTATTACTTAGCCTGAGGAACAACTAAATATGTTGTTTAAATCCACTACCGGGGATTTAACTAACAAAAAAGATTGCTTTTATGCAATCTGAACAAAAAACTTTGAGTAAAATCAAAGAAAATTGTATAATCCTCCATAGCTCAGTCGGTAGAGCGCATGACTGTTAATCATGATGTCACTGGTTCGAGCCCAGTTGGGGGAGCCATAACAGAGTAGTTTTATAGCTACTCTGTTTTTCTTTGTTCAAAATCTTATCTAAATTACTATTGTGTAACCGTCAAATAAAGCACACCTACACAAACCGCCCGAAAAGCGATACAATAACAGAAAACTAGTGATGAGCAAAACGCAGGGATTGAAAACGAAGTATATAGCATACGGGATAAAAAGCAAACACAAGTGCACAGCAAAGCAAGCCTTGAACAAAATGTTCAAAACTTACCTTGAAATATTGAGTTTTTATAGCTAAGCAATTCTTTTAGCAGATTTTAAGCAACGAACAGAATGATTCAATTTAGTGATGAAAGCAGCATAAGCAACGGCGAGCAAAGCAATATGAGCAACGGTATTGAGATTTGTAACAGCATTTTCACTGTGAACCCAAAGTCGCTCCTGACCGGTCTGTTTGAAACGAGCATTGTATCGTTCAGCTTCGGTTCTAAGCGAATAAATTTTCTTAAAAGAGATACAGTCACGGTCAATAGAAAGTCTGTAATCATCAGGTAAGGTAATGTATTTTGTGCAGCCTTTGTTTTTCTTGCCATTGTTCCAGTTTTTATGATTGCAGGGACAACAGCCGGATTTTGAATTTCTGAAGGGACAACAATATTTTTGTCTGATTCTTCCTTCACTGCGACACTTTCCGTCCTTGTTCATAGCTAAACCGGCTTCACAGATAGGATGACCTGCCAGAAGCTTTTTAGGGTTAATCTAAAAGTCTTTCCCTTGATAACGCAATATTTCTATTGTTAATCAAAACTTCAAGAAGCATAAATTTTCGGTTTGTCAGTTCAACCTCTGTATTATTTACTCTGACCTTTATTTCCAATATGTTGACAGAAACATTTCCAATTATAAATTCTGACTTAAAAAATTTTTGTGTTCGTCGCAATACTGCATCGACTCGTGCAATTAATTCAACCGCTTCAAAAGGTTTGGTAATGTAATCATCAGCACCAAGGTTCAGCCCCTTTGCTTTATCAGGCACAGAATCCTTTGCAGTCAAAAAAATAACAGGCACTTCTTTAAATATCTTTTCTTGCATTAAAGAAAATCCATCCCTATATGGTATCATAACATCTAACAAAATCAAATCCGGATTACACTCATTCAAAACACTTAACGTTTCATTTCCGTCAAAAGCCTGGCTACATATATGACCGACTAATGACAAATTCATTAAAATTAAATCATTTATTGACTTTTCATCTTCAACAATTAAGATTTTAGCCATTCTTAGCCCTACTTCCTTTTTTCATTTATTTAAATATAACATTTACTTGTTATAGAGTTGTAAAATATCATCTGCAAAAGCATTATCATATCTTGAGTTTTTAGGCGGAAACTTTATATAGTTGAGTTTCGATATTTTACGAATATAACAAAACATTTTATTATAGCCCCTTCGATTTTACCATAGAACTTTCTTTTTTAAATTGCTAACTTTTTATGGGTTGAGCAATTTTGAGAAACTTATATATGCCTTTGACTTTTTCATTGGTAGTCATGCTGTATGCAGTAATATTAATAATAATTAAAAAATTAATACATCGGTGCGGAGAAAAATTAATTACAATGCGGCAGGGCAGAAACAGGAGAACAACGATTGATTTCTTTATTAATAAATTTATCGTCTGTTGCATTGTTGGTGTTCTAATTATATATTAGTTAATAAAATTGCATAAAATACAAATGTAATATTACGGCAATAAAATTAATATTATATTTTGGTTGATAAATTGTATACGGAAATTCCAATGTTGGTGATATTATGTCGAATATATGCTAAAAACAGTTGATTTTAAAAACTATTGTGATATAATAAATGTGTATTTGGTATAATTTTACTTATGATTTTTAATTTCTAAGAACAATATACTATATTAAAAGGGGAATACATATGAAAAAATGTTTGAAGTGTAACGCTATGATGCCTGATAATGCGGCATTTTGCACATCTTGCGGCACAAAATTTGAAACTCAGTCTTTTGATCAGACGACAGTTTTGGATCCGTCACAAAATCCATATGCAAAGAGAAACCAACAGGCTGCTAATTCACAGCAAAATGTAAGCAAATCTAAGCAGGCAAATAATTCTTCTCAAAATCAACAGCAGAATGTAAATGTTGCTCAGCAGGCTCAAAATTTTTATGCCGGCGCTTACTCTAATGTGAATAAAGCTCAGCAAGTGCAGCAGCCAATCAATTCTAATGTTAATTCGCAAAAAAGTGCCGGCTTTGCTGTTGCGGGTGCAGGTAATTCTTATAATCAGAATAATAAAGCTAATGTTCAGCAGAATACACAGGGCAATGCAAACAACACAAATTATGTTGCAAAGGTTGCTAACGGCAATTCGCCTATGCTCAAGTTGCCAACAGGCAGAGGATTAATTAAATTTATTTTATTAAGTATAGTGACATTAGGTATTTATAATACTGTAGTTTGGAGCAGAATGTCAACAGAAATTAACATTTCGGCAAGCCGTTATGACGGTAAGCGTACTATGCCTTATTTAGGTATGTTAATGCTTTCAGTAGTCACATTAATGATTTACCCTTTGTATTGGTTCCATCAGTTTTCTAAGCGTGTTGGTAACGAGCTGACAAGACGAGGCATTGATTTTAAATTTGGTGCTTTTGATTTTTGGATTTTCAATGTACTACTTTCTTTAGTTATTGTAGGTCCGTTTATCTATGCATACAAGCTTTTGAAAGCTATGAATTTAATTAACGAAAATTACAATATTAACGGTTAATATTACAAAGAAAACCCCAAGTGCAGGTTCAGGAGAACATACACTTGGGGTTGTTTTTTAGTATCCAAAGATTACATTCATAATCAGCATAATTGCAGGCTGGTGGGCGAGGTAGATTACGAGGCTGTATCTGCCTATTGTATTGAGAATTGGAATTTTGAAGTAAAAATATTTTTCAAGATTACTGTTCTTAATAATTTTCCATAAAAAGATTCCGAATATATATAGGAATATCCATGGAATAATTGGAAAATAGTCGCTTGATACAAAGTCACTTGAGCGAAAGCCTATGAACGAGAGGTATTTGTAACTGTATAAGGCTTGCGGAAGTTCAAAAATAGATGCGTTTAGAAATCCTATGTATCCGTTTTGCACTCCGTAGGTAACGGCATAGACTAAAAAACTTGCTGTTGCTCCCAAAGCAGGAGGAACGGCATTTATTAAATTTTTCAGTGCCGAGCAAATCAGCATTGATATACCTAAAAGATTGAGTATGCCAAACCATACAGCCTGTTCCGGCATAGCCAAGGCAGTTACAATCGTGACGAGAAATCCGCAAAGGCTTACGATAATTCCGTTTCTTACCGTATGATGAGAAAAATTAAAGGACACTCCCGAAATAATAATAAACGATACGCAAATGAATCTTTCCCACACCGTACACCATGGACTTGTGAAGAACGAACCGTCGCCGTATATCATAAATATATCGTACAATGTGTGAAAAATAACCATATTTATGATTGCAAAGCCACGAATCGAGTCGATGAGTTCATATCGTTTTTTATTTTTCAGAGTATCCTTAATCATTAGCAAAATCCTTACTTATCCTGTTTCATTCTGCGGTTAAACAGTAAAACAGCACAAGCAAAAATTACAACAGCATATCCTGCCACCCAAAGCAATTCGGGGATTATTTGCGAGTAATCGCTTTCAAACACTGCTCTCAGCGCATTAACGCAATGAATAAACGGAAGAAATCCTGCGATTTTTTCAAATGCACCGCCAACAAGCGATATATCGAACCATATATTTGAAAGCCATGCCGAAAGGTTTGTGAGTACCGCACCGCATAATACACCTACCATTTTATCACTAAATGCCGTACCGCACAATAGTCCGACTGAAATATATAAAAATCCCGGCACAATGCTTACAACCGAGGCGAGTAAAATATTTGCCGAAAATTCAAGTCCGAAAATCAGCGCAGAAAGCGAGGTAACAAGTGTTTGCAATACAGCCATAGGAATTAGCGGAAGTGTGTAGCCGATTATGTATCCGCTCGGCTTTAACGGCGAGGTGTAAAGCCTGATAATAAAGGCTGTGCATCTGTCTTTTGCTACCAAAAGGGCAGAGAAAAGCGACAAAAACACAAGTCCGAACGCACAAATTCCGCCTGTCAGACTTTTTATTTCAAAAAGCATCATATGCGCCTCTTCCGGAATACTTGAGTTGATTATTGATAACAAAACGAGCAAAACAAGCGGAAAAGCGATACCGAAAATTGAGGTTAAAATATCTCTTTGCAGTTCTTTTGCGTTTCTTGCCGCAAATGCTAAGGTTTTCATAATTACTTACCTTCTTCCGCAATTTTTACAAAAGCGTCTTCAAAAGTATTTGCATTAACGCTTTGTTTAAGTTCTTCTGCCGTACCCTCAGCTATAAGATTGCCCTTGACCATAATACCGATGCGGTCAGAGAGTGATTCCGCCTCTTTGAGGTAATGGGTTGTAAGAATAATCGTAATTTTTCCCTTGAGTGAGCCGATTTTATTCCACAATTCCCGTCTTGCGAGCACATCAAGTCCTAAGGTTGGCTCATCAAGAAATAAAATTTCAGGATCACTTATGAGTGCCATTGCAATGCTCAATCTTCTTTGCCAGCCGCCCGACAAGGTTTTTGCCTTTGATTTGGCTATATCGCTCAATTCAAAATCTTCTATCATTTTTTGAGCTTTGCTTACTGCATCTTCATTGCCAAATCCGTAAATTCTCGCCATTAATTCAAGGTTTTCTCTTACGGTAAGGTTAGGGGCAACTGCGGTTTCCTGTGGCGACACATTTATTATTCTTTTAACCTTTTCGCTGTCGCTTACTATGCTGTTGCCGTTTAAGAGTGCATCTCCGCTTGTAGGCTTTATCAGGCAGGAGAGCATTTTTATTGTTGTTGATTTTCCTGCACCGTTTACTCCGAGCAACCCGTAAATTTCGCCTTTATTTATAGAAAAATTAATTGAATTTACCGCAACTTTATCTTTGTATTTTTTTGTAAGATTTTCAGTTTTTATCGCTAACATAAATAAAACCTCATTCCTCAAACACAAAATCACTTGCAATAGAACGGCTTACCTTGCCTATTCCCAAGCCACGCTTTATATCCCCGACAACGAGCAACTTATCTCCGGGTTTAATGTCAAAAACATCTCTTGCGTGTTTAGGAATAACTATCTGACCACGCTCGCCTACTTTTACAATGCCGAAAACATATTTTCCGTCCTCCGAATTTGTCGATTCCTCTTCAACGGATATTTTATCGTGTACAAGATCA
>ENA-UEOJ01002131-UEOJ01002131.1-human-gut-metagenome-genome-assembly--contig:-NODE-2131-length-12317-cov-2.615278_pt1 | contig 12317 bp, 7 predicted proteins | sample MGYA00242885_ERZ507886 | MGnify/ENA primary metagenome ERZ507886 (study PRJEB26167, sample SAMN06115505) | human gut metagenome | host: Homo sapiens | place: China:Anhui | collected 2015-08-07 | study... | reverse complement strand
ACCGGCATCTTCCAGTATCTTCTTGACTTCTTCCTTATGCTTGTTGCTCACCTGGATAACGATACCCGGGTTTTCGGTACTGTCGCGAGAGCCGGTATCTGCATTCTCAGATTCCTGTGCGATTTCAGGTGGTACGGGTGGATTATCGATGCTTTTTATTGCAGAGTCGCGTCTTGCCTGACGTGCATTGCTCTCCTTCATGGAGGCGATTTCCACGTTCACCTGGCGGAGCATCACTGCCTCTTCTATTTCAAAGCGTATGGCGCATTCCTTGATATAGATGGAGCGGGTAATTTCATCGGGAATGTTGGCAATCGATTTGAGAATGCTGGCAAGAACCTTCGACCGTTTGATAGGATCGTCGGAGCAGTCGGCAAGCAGGATATTCATCTTGAATTTGATGAAATCCACCTCATTTTCATATATATATCTGTCGACCTCTTCGGCAGTGTGCGACTGGGCGAAAGAATCGGGATCGTCGCCGTCAGGCAGAAGAAGCACCTTGATGTTGAGGCCTTCGGCAAGAAGCAGATCGATGCCGCGCAGCGAAGCCTTTATACCGGCAGCATCAGAATCGTAGATTACGGTAACATTCTCTGTAAAGCGGTGAATCAGTCGGATCTGGCCCTGGGTCAGCGACGTTCCGGAAGAAGCTACAACATTTTCTACACCTCGCTGATGCATGGAAATAACATCCATGTATCCTTCTACAAGGATACAGCGGTCCTTCTTTACTATAGCCTGCTTGGCCTGATAAAGCCCATACAGTTCACGGCTTTTACTATAGATTATGGATTCCGGCGAATTTACGTATTTCGCCACTTCCTTATCCTTGCGCAAGGTTCTGCCGCCGAATGCAACGACTTTTCCGGAGATGGTAAAGACCGGAAACATAACGCGGGCCTTGAAGCGGTCATAATAAGAGCCTTTATCGGTATGGATGCATAACCCTGTGTCAACGAGATATTTCTCTTTATGTCCGGCATCAAGAGCCGCACGGAAGAGATCATCGCGTCGGTCAAGCGAATACCCGAGGTGAAAACGCTTGATAGCCCAGTCATTGATGCCTCGGCCACGGAAATAGGAGAGTCCTATGTCGCGTCCGTCGGCCGTATCGGTAAGATTCTTTTCGAAATGAGCCAATGCAAAATCATTGACGGCCATCATAGCCTGACGGTCGTTCATCTCCCGGCGTTCGTCGTCAGTCAACTCGTGTTCCTCGATTTCGATGTGATATTTCTTGGCAAGCCATCGAAGTGCCTCCACATATGTGAGTTGTTCATGCTCCATCAGGAAGCCGATTACACTACCGCCTTTGCCGCAACTGAAGCATTTGCAAAGACCTTTTGAAGGGGAAACCGAAAAGGACGGAGTGCGTTCGCTGTGGAACGGACAGAGTCCGACATAATTCGCACCACGTCGCCGCAGATGTACGAAATCGCTCACAACCTCAACGATATTGGCTGTGTCGATTATGCGCTGAACTGTTTCCCGGTCGATTGTGGTACGGGCCATATGTATTATATTTGTGCTGTTTACGTAATTATGCTTTTAGAACGGTACGTCCTCGCCATTACCGGTTATATTGGCGGAACCGCCGGAAAATACGGGTGGGCCAAGCGGATCGGATTCAGAGCCGTTTCCATCATTTAGTTTGGAGCCTACTACATGACGGGTTACCAGATCGTTTTCATCCCAATTCTGGAAACGCGCGAAACGACTTACAAAGCGCATTTTCACATCGTCGACCTTACCGCTGCGGTGTTTTGCCACAATGAATTCGGCAAGACCACGGATGTCGTTGCCTTCTGCATCGTGCGAACTGTGAAGATAATACTCCGGACGATGGATAAAGCATACGATATCCGCATCCTGCTCGATGGCGCCGGATTCACGAAGGTCGCTGAGCTGCGGGCGTTTGCTTTGTCCGTCTGTTCCGCGGTTTTCGACCGAACGGTTCAGCTGACTCAGGGCAATTATCGGAATGTTTAATTCCTTTGCCAACTGCTTGAGTGAACGGGAAATCATGCTCACCTCCTGCTCTCGCGAGCCAAACTTCATGCCGGAGGCATTCATAAGCTGAAGATAGTCGATGATGATGATTTTGACCTGATGTTCTCTTACAAGGCGACGTGCCTTCGTGCGCAAGTCGAGAATCGAAAGGGAAGGGGTGTCATCGATATATAGAGGAGCTGAATAAAGCTGCTGTACGCTGCTCATCAGTTTGTCCCAGTCGGCGTCCGTAAGGCGACCGCTTTTAATTTTTTCACCTTCGAGCTCGCAGACATTACTAATCAATCGGTTTACAAGCTGGAGATTACTCATCTCAAGCGAGAAAATGGCTACCGGGGTATTGACATTGACGGCCATATTCTTTGCCATAGACAGCACAAAGGCAGTCTTGCCCATCGCCGGTCGTGCCGCAATAATGATAAGATCCGAATTCTGCCATCCCGATGTGAGAGCGTCCAGTTCATGGAATTGAGTTTCAAGTCCGGAAAGACCGCTGTCGCGGTTGGCCGCAACCTGAATCTGTTCGATGGCCTGGCGTACAACCGGATCTATCTGCGTTACATCCTTCTTGACATTTCGTTGTGAAATCTCGAAAAGTCGACCCTCAGCCTCCTGGAGAAGGTCGTCCACGTCATTACTTTCATCATAGGCCTTTCCTTCGATGCCCGACGCAAATGTAATCAGTTCCCGCGCAAGATATTTCTGGGCGACAATTCTGGCGTGGAATTCAACATGGGCTCCGGATGCTACTTTTGCCGTCAGCTGCGAAATGACCACCGGGCCGCCTACCTTCTCGAGATTGCCGTCGGCACGCAACTGTTCAGTCACCGTAAGCATATCGATGGGCTTCTGTTGAGCCCCAAGCGACTGGATGGCTGAATAGACCATCTGATGGCGAGGATCGTAGAAACTCTCTGGTTTGAGAATATCGCAGACGGTAGTGAAGGCGTCGCGCTCAAGCATCAATGCGCCAAGCACAGCCTCCTCCACTTCTATGTCGCGGGGAGCAAGCCTGCCGCCGGAATCGTACATTGAGTCCGGTTTAGGCTGCCTGGGAGTGAACGGGCCTTGTCGCCGTGTATTGTTTTGCCGGTCGTTGTTGTCCATGGGAGATTTTTTGTGCCCCCGGCGCATTGCGCGAGGGGCACTCAAAAGTTATCTAAATAATTTAGAAAAGATGCTTTAAATACTTAATGTACAATGATCTTAAGCGCATTATATGCTCGCTCGGCTTTCGCACGGGCTGCTGCCACGGTCTCGTCGGTTGCAAGTATTACCGCCATACGTCGATGTCCTTTTACCTCAGGCTTGCCAAATATACGCATCTGCACGCCAGGTTCGCGGAGAACTGCCTCAAGATTGTCGAACTCAACTTCATCCGAATCGCCTTCCACCACTACCGCACGCGATGCCGAGGGGCCGAGGAAGCGTATTTCGGGTACCGGCAGCCCGAGAAGAGCGCGGGCATGCAGTCCAAATTCGCTGAGCTCCTGCGAAATCATTGTCACCATTCCTGTATCGTGAGGGCGCGGCGAGACTTCAGAGAAAATCACATGATCGTCTTTAACGAAAAGTTCAACGCCGAAAATTCCATATCCGCCAAGAGCATCTGTAATTTTCTTGGCGATATCCTGCGCCTGGCGCAACGCCTTAAGATGCATGCGCTGTGGTTGCCATGACTGGCGATAGTCTCCATTTACCTGGATATGGCCGATAGGTTCGCAGAATTGGGTTCCCGATATAGACCGGACCGTCAGGAGGGTAATTTCGTAGTCGAAATCCACGAAACCTTCCACAATCACACGGCCGGCACCGGCGCGTCCTCCGCTTTGAGCTTCCTCCCAGGCGGCTTCTACATCATCGGCCGATTTGACCGTGCTCTGGCCGTGTCCGGAAGAACTCATTACAGGTTTTACAACACAAGGTATGCCGATTTCCTCCACCGCCTTCAGATACTCCTCCTTTGTAGAGGCGAAACGATAGGGCGACGTCGGCAAGCCGAGTTCCTCGGCGGCAAGCCGACGAATCCCTTCACGGTTCATGGTGAGCCATGCGGCACGTGCGGTCGGTGTGACATTATAACCTTCCTGCTCAAGCGCTACAAGTGTGGGGGTCGCGATTGCTTCGACTTCGGGAATGATATGGTGAGGCTGCTCTTCTCTGATGGTAGCCGACAGAGCGTCTGCGTCAAGCATGCTGAAAACATGATTGCGGTGTGCTACCTGCATTGCAGGAGCGTTGGGATAACGGTCGCATGCAATAACCTCAACGCCCATACGTTGAAGCTCGATAGCGACTTCTTTGCCAAGTTCGCCACTTCCCAGAAGAAGTGCCTTACGGGAGGAAGGTGTGAATACCGATCCGATTTTTGCCATTGATAGGGTGGATGTGAATGAGTGAAGTGATGGATTGCTGATAAATAAGCTACGGAGTCTGCCGATCCCCGACACTGCAAAGGTACACAAAAAAATCCGGTAACACATACTACTTCACACATAAATTCCCGCAAAAATTACGTAACTTTGCACTCCGATAATTTTCAGTATATTCAAGCCGGCAGAAGCGTTTTCACGACGTGAAAAAGGGGATGTACGGGATAATGTGCCGGCAAAAATCATATCAAGATGGACGACAATTGCCATATATTATCCTTCGGAAGGGTCAATATCGACACTTCCGACCTTGATACCGACCCGGACCTGACGTCGCTGCCTTTGATGGCGACGAGAAATCTTGTTCTGTTTCCCGGTGTCACCATTCCGATTGCATTGATGCGACCGGCCTCGCGTCAGATAGCGAAAGAGGCAAACGAACGCAAAATCCCTATCGGCATAGTATGTCAGATTGATGCCTCGGGAGAAGGGAATACATCGCTCAAGGATTTGTTTGATTACGGAGTAATCGCTGATGTGCTTCAGATTATAGATTTACCTGATGGCGAGCAGACCGCAATTGTGCGCGGCCGCGATAAATTCAGGATTCTCGGCAAAGGAGCTACACAGATAATTCCTGATGCTCTACATGCAAACGTAAGAATTGTATCCGACCGAATGGCTTCGAAACGGGCGGAATTCAATGTCCTTATGAAGAATCTTCGTGAGCTGACGGAAAAACTGAGCCGCGCGGACGGAAATGAGGGGATGCTGTTCTCTGTAAGCAATATCGAGAACAACGCTGAGTTTGTAAATACGACTGCAACAAACCTGCGTTTCGACCCGGCACAAAAGATGAAGATGCTGGCCACCAACCTGATAAGCAGGCGTGCCTTCCTTCTATATTCCATGCTTCTGAGCCTGGCCGAGCAGTTCGAAGTCGCCAACAGAATAAAAGAGCGCGCCCGTATGGGTCTTCAGGAGCAGAACAAGAATGCATTTCTGATGCAGCAGATGAATGCCATCAGGGAGGAACTTTATGGCGATGAAGACAGCGAAATAGATGAAATCCGGAAAAAATTTACCGAGTGCGACCTTCCCAAGGAAGTTGCATCTTCTGTAGGAAAAGAAATCGAACGGCTTGCGAAAACCAATCCTCAGACGCCCGACTATACCACTCTGCTTACCTATATCGAAACAGTACTTGACCTACCCTGGAAGAACACGACCGAGTTAAACTCCGACTTCCATAAAGCAGAAAACCAGCTGAATGCCGATCATTACGGACTTGAAAAAGTCAAGGACCGTATTCTTGAGCAGATGGCCGTAATGATGAATAATCCCGACGGGAAAGCCCCGATTATATGCCTTGTCGGCGCTCCCGGTGTGGGAAAAACATCTCTTGGCGTCTCGATTGCCGCGGCACTCGGGCGCAACTATCAGCGAGTGGCCCTCGGCGGCCTTCACGATGAAGCGGAAATCCGCGGTCATCGTCGCACATACGTCGGTGCGATGCCCGGACGTATAATAAGTGCGATGCGAAGGGCTAAATCAAAAAATCCGGTTATTCTGCTCGACGAAATCGATAAAATCGGAGCCGACTTCAAAGGCGACCCTTCGGCAGCCCTCCTCGAAGTGCTTGATCCGGAGCAGAACTGCCATTTCCACGACAACTATATTGATCTCGATTTTGATTTGAGCGATGTTCTGTTCATCGCGACGGCCAATAGTCTGGCTACTATTTCCCAGCCACTGATTGACCGTATGGAGGTAATTGAACTTTCTGGCTATCTCCCACAGGAAAAAATGGAGATTGCCCGTCGCCATCTGCTTCCGCGCATTTCCAAAAGATTGAAGGCACCGGAAGATTTTGCTCTTGGCGACGATGCGCTGAGCGGCATTATCGAGGATTATACGGCTGAAAGTGGTGTCCGCCAGCTTGAGAAACAGCTTGCATCCATTATCCGCAAGGTTATTCTCCGAAAAATGCAGCATCGCGACGTGCCGGCAACCATTCATAAGGAGGATTTGAAGGAATTTCTGGGTCTGCCGGTGCATCGGTCCGACCGGTATGAGGGAAATTCATTTGCCGGAGTGGTGACGGGTCTGGCCTGGACGGCCGTCGGAGGTGAGATATTATTCGTAGAGGCATCCTTGTCAAAAGGCAAAGGGGAAAAGCTTACTCTTACCGGCAATCTTGGCGACGTGATGAAGGAATCTGCCATGATAGCTCTGCAGTATGTTAAGTCGCATGCCGCACAGCTCGGCATTTCAAGTGAAGCCCTGGACTCGAACAATATTCACATCCATGTGCCAGAGGGAGCAATTCCCAAGGATGGTCCGTCCGCCGGAATCACCATGGCAACCGCTATAGTTTCTGCTCTCACCGGGATGAAGGTGCGCAACCGGCTTGCCATGACCGGCGAGATTACGCTCCGCGGAAAGGTGCTTCCGGTAGGTGGCATCAAGGAAAAAATTCTTGCTGCAAAGCGTGCGGGGATTCATGAAATCATTCTTTCGGAGGAAAACCGAAGGGATATTGAGGACATCAATTCGCGGTATGTCGAAGGATTGCAGTTTCATTATGTACAGACGGTTCTTGATGTGATACGCATCGCAGTAACCGATGAAAAGGCACCTCTTTAAATAATTCCTAAAGTAAACGAAAATTCCATATAAACATGGCTGACACATCACTACTCGACCGCCTCGAAGGCATAGACGCACGTTTTGCAGAGGTAGCCACTCTCATCACCGATCCTGCGGTAATTGCCGACATGAAGCGATATGTGAGGCTCAACAAGGAATATCATGACCTTGAACGGATGTGTGCGGCCACGCGCAGATACCGCAAACTGCTTTCTGACGTTGCCGAGGCAAAAAGCCTGCTGGCGTCGGAGAACGACCCGGATATCCGTCAGATGGCTCACGATCAGCTCTCGGAAGCCGAAGCTGCACTTCCTGATCTGGAGGAGGAGATTAAAATCATGTTGATTCCGGCAGACCCCGAGGATGCAAAAAATGCCATTGTGGAAATCAGAGGTGGAACGGGAGGCGACGAAGCCGCCTTGTTTGCCGGCGACCTTTTCCGGATGTATTCCAAATACTGTGAGCAGAAAGGATGGCAGGTGGCCGTAACGAGCGCAAGCGAAGGGGCTGCTGGCGGATTCAAAGAAATCGTTTTTGCTGTTTCCGGCGACGGAGTCTATGGCACGTTGAAGTATGAGAGCGGCGTGCATAGAGTGCAGCGTGTGCCCGCCACGGAGACCCAGGGGCGAGTGCATACTTCTGCCGCGACGGTTGCTGTTCTTCCGGAGGCAGAGGCCTTTGATGTCGAAATCAACGAAGGCGAAATCAAATGGGAGACATTCCGCTCCGGTGGCGCAGGTGGACAGAACGTCAATAAGGTCGAATCCGGTGTGCGCCTTCGATATATGTGGCGCAACCCCGTTTCGGGCCAGACCGATGAAATCCTTATCGAATGTACGGAAACACGCGACCAGCCAAAAAACAAAGAGCGTGCACTCTGCCGTCTGCGTACATTTATTTACGATAAAGAACATCAGAAGTATATCGACGATATAGCTTCGCGACGCAAAACGCTCGTAAGTACCGGCGACCGTTCTGCCAAAATCCGTACCTACAATTTTCCCCAGGGCCGGATTACGGACCACAGAATTAATTACACCATTTACAATCTCCAGGCCTTTCTGGCGGGCGACATACAGGATTGCATCGACCATCTTATCGTTGCCGAAAATGCAGAAAAGCTGAAAGCTACAGAATTATAAACCTCAATATACCAAAGAGATGAACGCATCACAATTAACTGCAAATATTGCAGCAAAACGTACATTCCTGTGTGTAGGCCTCGATAGCGATCCGCTCAAATTGCCTGAATGTGTCCTTGAATCCACTGCAACTCCCGCGGACGCTATGATTGCGTTTAATAAGGCTATTGTCGACGCGACAGCTCCATACTGTGTGGCCTATAAGCCTAACACGGCCTTCTATGAAGCGCTGGGAGCAGATGGATGGAACGCCCTGCAGACGACAGTCGACTACATCCGTGAAAAGTATCCATCTCATTTGATTATTGCAGACGCAAAACGTGGAGACATCGGCAACACCTCCGCGCTTTATGCACGCGCATTTTTTGAAAACATGGGGGTCGATGCGCTGACGGTGGCTCCATATATGGGCTCCGACAGTGTGCGCCCATTTCTCGGTTATAACGGAAAGTGGGTTGTTCTCCTGGCATTGACTTCCAATCCCGGTTCTCACGATTTCCAGATGCTTACCACCGGAGAGTCTATGCGGCTTTTTGAAAACGTGCTTGCCACAGCTCGGGGCTGGGCGTCGACCGACGAGCTAATGTTTGTTGTTGGCGCGACGCAGGGGGAACTTATGTCCGATGTGCGTCGTATTGCTCCTGACAGCTTCCTCCTCGTGCCGGGCGTCGGCGCCCAGGGTGGCAGCCTGGAGGAAGTATGCCGCTATGGAATGACCGACAATTGCGGACTGCTTGTCAACTCATCCCGAGCGATTATATTCGCATCGAAAGGTGCCGATTTCGCGGTTGCCGCCGGAAATGCTGCAAAAGCGTTGGCCGAAGAGATGGATGCAATGCTGGGACGTTATTCCAAATTGTAACGGTATTGCACTTTTTTAACTGCTCTTCGTCCATTTTTTTCACTCGAAAAAGCTATCTTTGCCTCAGCAACAACGCTGGAAACTCAATTCTCAACTAACATATTACTATGACAATCGACAACTACAATTTCAACGGCAAGAAAGCCATCGTTCGCGTTGACTTCAATGTGCCCCTCGACGAAAACGGCCACATCACCGACGATACCCGTATCCGCGGCGCGCTGCCCACTCTTAAAAAAATCCTCAACGACGGCGGCAGCCTTATCATCATGAGCCACATGGGCAAACCCAAAGGGAAAGTTAATCCCAAGTTCTCGCTCGCCCAGATTAAGGACGACGTTGCCAAAGCCCTTGGTCGCGACGTGAAGTTTGCACCTGATTGCGCAAATGCAGCCGAAGCTGCTGCCAATCTTAAGCCCGGTGAAGTTCTCCTCCTTGAAAATCTCCGCTTCTATCCCGAGGAAGAAGGCAAGCCCGTAGGTATCGACAAGGCTGATCCCGCTTATGAGGAAGCTAAAAAGGAGATGAAGGCGCGACAGAAAGAGTTCGCGAAAACTCTTGCAAGCTATGCCGACGTATACGTTAACGACGCGTTCGGAACAGCTCACCGCAAACATGCATCCACTGCCGTTATCGCCGACTATTTCGATAAAGATGATAAGATGCTCGGCTACCTTATGGAGAAGGAAGTTAATGCCGTTGACAAAATTCTCAGCGACATCAAACGTCCGTTCACCGCAATCATGGGTGGCTCGAAGGTTTCGACCAAAATCGGCATCATCGAGAACCTCATGGACAAGGTTGATAATCTTATTCTCTGCGGCGGCATGACCTATACCTTTGCAAAAGCCATGGGTGGTCATGTTGGCAACTCTATCTGCGAGGACGACAAGCTCGACCTTGCACGCGACATCATGAAGAAGGCTAAAGAGAAAGGGGTTAACCTCGTTCTCGGCACAGACTGTGTCGCTGCAGACTCCTTCTCCAACGACGCCAAGACTCAGATCTGCTCCGTAATGGACATTCCCGAGGGATGGGAAGGTCTCGACGCAGGTCCTGAAACACGTAAAGCCTTTGCTGACGCCATCCGCGACGCAAAGACCATTCTCTGGAACGGCCCTGCAGGCGTATTCGAATTCGACAATTTCACTGCCGGTTCGCGCGCAATCGCTGCAGCAATCGTTGAGGCTACCAACAACGGCGCATTCTCGCTCGTAGGCGGTGGCGACTCTGTAGCATGTGTAAACAAGTTCGGTCTTGCCGACCAGGTATCCTATGTTTCAACCGGTGGCGGTGCTCTTCTTGAAGCCATCGAAGGCAAAATTCTTCCCGGTATCGCAGCTATCAAAGGTGATAAATAAGCATTAGAGAGTCGAAAACATACCGGCTTTCAAGCAAATACCCCGGAGGCTCATTGAACCTCCGGGGTAATTTATATTATCTGCTAAGAAATTCGAGAACTGCTTACTTGATAAGATACTGGCTCGAGATGGATTCGTTGTTGTGTACACGACGAATTGTATCGGCAAAGAGTTTTGCCACCGAAATGATATGGGCTTTCTTGCAGGGCTTATTGAATGGAATCGAATTTGTAAAGATCATTTCAGTAAGGCCGCTGCGGTCCACATTTTCCGATGCCGGGTCGCTCATTATGGCGTGGGAGGCAAGCGCACGAACAGATTTTGCCCCCTCGGCAAGCATGAGGTCAGCAGCTTTTGTAATGGTTCCTGCTGTATCGACCATATCATCGATAAGTATTACATTTTTGTCCTTAACATCTCCGATAACGGTCATTGTAGCGACAACATTGGCTTTGGCGCGCTGTTTATGGCAGAGCACCAATGGAACGTTCAGATACTTGGCATAGCTGTTGGCTCGTTTCGCTCCACCCACATCAGGAGTGGCGATTACGAGGTCGGGGAGATTGAGGCTCTCAATATAGGGGAGAAATACCGAAGAAGCATAAAGATGGTCTACAGGAATATTGAAGAAGCCCTGAATCTGGTCGGCGTGCAGATCCATGGTGATGATGCGGTCGGCTCCGGCGGTGACAAGCAGGTCGCTCACCAACTTTGCAGCGATGGATACACGCGGTTTATCCTTTCGGTCCTGACGTGCCCAGCCGAAATATGGCAGAACTGCAATCACCGATTTAGCCGAAGCACGTTTGGCGGCATCAATCATAAGCAGCAATTCCATCAGATTATCGCAATTGGGGAAGGTTGACTGCACGAGATACACCTCGCAACCGCGAATCGACTCTTCAAACGACACTTCGAACTCTCCGTCGGCAAAATGCAAAATGTTCATTTTACCAAGTTCAATACCGAGATCTTTGCAGATTTCCTCGCCCATGTAGTGCGATTTGGTTCCTGCGAAGACCTTAATGGGGGGCAGATTGGGATTCATTGGGTAGCCTTTGAGTATAAGGAATGTTGATGGTTTTGTTGGTGCAAAGGTAAGGATTATTCGGCAATCGCTACTGCATTATTTGCAGTTTTTTTGAAATTTCCAGGCGACAGCTCCCCAAGGCCCTATGTGTGTGATAAATGGAGCGTCGGCCGACAGCGTTTTTTTCAAGCGACGACCCGAAATAAGGTCGGTTGCCATGGCCGAAGCCGATTCAATTCCCATCACTTCGAAAGCAAGCTCCGGTATATTGATTTCAAGATCTTTCGCCTCTCCCGAGAAATTCACAGCCACAACGATTGTCGTATCGTCGGCATGGCGGAGAAATGCATAGTTATGATGGGGAGAGAAACGGGGATTATTGAAATTCACATACATCACATCGAAGAATGTACCGCGATAGAATGCCGGCTCGCTGTTAAGGAGACGGAGAATCTTTCTGTACATGGCGCGGAGATCCCGTTCAGCAGTAGAAAGAGCGCCCCCGTCAGCGGCACCACCATTAAGCCAGCGGCGCACGGTCGGAATACTCCAGTAATCGAATATTGTGGTTCGGCCATCGCATCCGCTGAACCCTTCGGCATCGTCGGCGCACTCACCAAGTTCCTGGCCGGCATATATCATATAAGGTGCATTGCTCATCATGGAACTTACAACCAGCGACGGCAGAAATTTTGAAGGATCGCCTGCGTAAAACGATGAGGCGAAACGCTGCTCGTCATGATTCTCAAGGAAATTCAGCATTCTGTGGCCGATGCCGTCAATCCGCTGCCAGCAATCAGTAATCCGTGCTGCCGAATGATGATGCGTCTGAATGTCGCGCAGTGTGTCATAAAGATTCACCTTATCATACAGATAATCGAAATGACC
>ENA-UEOJ01002117-UEOJ01002117.1-human-gut-metagenome-genome-assembly--contig:-NODE-2117-length-12395-cov-3.832846_pt1 | contig 12395 bp, 9 predicted proteins | sample MGYA00242885_ERZ507886 | MGnify/ENA primary metagenome ERZ507886 (study PRJEB26167, sample SAMN06115505) | human gut metagenome | host: Homo sapiens | place: China:Anhui | collected 2015-08-07 | study... | reverse complement strand
GAAACATTTCAGGTGTGAAATCTGCGGATCGGAACACAGGGCAGGAGGCTTGTCGGCGGAACTTCCGGCGGCAGAAGGTTCCGAGTGTGACAAAGCCTAATCTTTGCGGAAAGTCAGAAAGCTTTTGAGAGTGTCGGGGCTCAGGGGCTCGTCGAAATGCAGGCCGAGCATGTCGCCATGAGTCCATACGACCTGTGAATCTTTTCCGTCCAACAGGCCGTTGAAAAAGGTCGGGGCCGAATCAATGCGGACTTCTTCGCCCTGCCTGCAGGTACAGGCCGCGTCTTCAAGCTGTACGCGCAGCCCGGATGCGCTGATGTCCAGAAGCCTGGCCGGGCACTGGCAGCCGCCCCGGGAGGAGAGATGCAAACGACAGGGGAAAGTAATATCGTGGCGTTCTTCTATCCTGCGTTCGCTGCGCAGGGACTCGATGATTTTGCACAACTCCTCGGAAAGGCTTCGCAGTTCAGAGGCATGGCCGGAAGAATTTTCCATATTCATGGAAGTAAGGTGGGCCTGCTTGCTGAAGTTTTCCATCATGAGCATGACATGCTCGCTGACCCGGGATTGTCTGGTCGTTTCTTCCGTTATGGATGCGATGTCGTCCACCGCCTGTCCTATGACCTGCTGGATATGATTCAGCCGGGTACCCGACGAGTCGGCCAGTTCGGTTGCCCTGCGGGTAAGCGCGACAGCCTTGTCCGTTGCATCCGCACTGGCCTGCACACTGCTCTGGATCGCCGAAACCGCGCCGGAAACCTCGTCAGTGGCGCGCATGGTTTTTTCCGCCAGCTTGCGCACTTCATCGGCCACCACCGCGAAGCCCTTGCCCGCTTCGCCCGCCCTTGCCGCTTCTATGGCGGCATTCAGGGCCAGCAGATTGGTCTGATCCGCCACATCCTTTATCAGTTCCAGAATCTTGCCGATGTCTGTGGCGCGGGAGTCCAGCTCCTTCATCCTGGCGGCCACATCCGCGGTTTGTTCCGCCACTTCTCCGATACAGGAAATGGTCTGTCGCACCACGTCCGTGCCCTGTTCGGCCTCTATCTGGGCATTTCTGGATTTTTCCATGCTCTGGGCCACATTTTCCGCCATACCGCGCATGGCGTCATTCATGTCCCGTACGGTGCCTGCGGCCGCTGTGGCGTCCCGATCCTGCTCTTCCGCCTTTTGTCTGGTGGCGGTCAGTTCGATCAGCAGGTTTTCAAAGGCTTCGGACTGGGTGCGGGAAATCTCCCGCGCCGTACCGGCCGAGCGATAGGTATTATTGACAAGTTCGGCGATGTGATCTTTCTGCGCGTAAATTTCGGTCAGATCCGTATGTATGGTGAATGCGCCCACGATCTCGCCGTCGAGATTCCGCAGCGGAGCGGTGTCCAGTCTCAGATGCTTTCGTGAGCCGGTCGGCGTGACGATGGTAAGAGCACGGTCGATGACGGCCGCGCTGTCATGCAGCGTATGGGCGAAAACGGCATCCTTTGACGCGCCGGCAAGGAAAAAATCCCCGGAAGGCACGCCGATGTAATCTTCCGGATGGCCTGTTCTGCCCCAGCAGTCCAGCATGTTGCGGTTGACATGGGTCAGACGGCCCTGCAAATCGCAGGCCGCAAAGGGCACGGTCATGCCGCGCATGATCCCCTCCGCCACGCCAAGTTTTTCCTTGACGACTCCGGTCATGGTGTTGAAGGCTGCGGCCAGTTGCCCGACTTCATCCTTCCGGTCGAGTTCCACAGGCGCGAACTCGCCGTTCGCCACGCGCCGGGCCGCCGCAGTCAGACAGCCGAGCGGATTGCAGATCCCGCGCACGAGCATGAACGCGGCCAGTATTCCCGCAAGCAGGAAAGCAGCCGAGGTCATGAGAGCCAGCCGGATCATATCCCTCAGGCTGGCGTTCAGCCTGGCGATGATGCCGGACTCCGAATCGCGGGAAAGCGCGACGGCCCTGCCCAGATCCTCCTGAATCCGGGCCAGAAGGGGCATGGTTGCGCTTTCAAAGTGTACACGCGCAGCCGCGGTGTCGCCGCGCGTGATGTCGTCGTGGATAAGCCCCGCGCTTTCGTGCAGCCTGAGATGATGTTCCTCCAGATCGGAAAGAACGGCGCGTGTGGAGGGAAGGGCCTGCGCCATCTGTTCACGGCCTCCGCTGTAGAACCATGTGCCGAACGCGCATTTGCGGCCGTCAAGAACGACGCCCAGTTCATGTTCTCCACCGTCCATGACGTAGTTCTGCACGTTCAGCGCCCATTGCAGATGGCTGACTTCGGCGGCCAGCAGTCTGGTATCGCTGCGGGGTCTGCTCAACAGTTCGGCATCATCGCCCACGATATACAGGTTATGGGTTATCAGCGCCATGACGGCGATAAAGAAAATACTGTTGAAAAGAAAAAAGGCGTACAGTTTTTTTCTGACGGCAATATCGTTCCAGGACATGACAGGAATCCTCATGCATCACAGACGGGTGAAACAGACAAGGCTGTTTTTTGAAATGTGGGGATAAAGAAAAAGTGTTCCGTGGCAGCCGTCACTGTTTATTTGATATTAAAAAGCAGGGGCCAGGGTTTTTAAATTTTACTTCGTATTATTCTTGTCGAATGACATGCAAAGTCAATCCATTTTTTGAAAGATAGTTTTATTAATATGTATTTTCCAATACTGCTGCAAAATGGTGCCGGCTGGCTCAGAGTATCGGAGGGCGGGCGCCGGCGGGGCAGGAAAGACGAACTTCTTCCGGCTGGAGGCTGCATGGAGGGGCGCGGCAGAACATGTTCCGCTGGTGACGCCAGGAGAACGGCAGGTGTCAGAGGGGCCTGCATTTAGATTATGGAAGTCGTCGCGGCAGCAGGCATTGCCTTCCATGCCGGAGCAGAGCAGCATGTCCGGCCGCCGCCGCACCATTTCTCTGCGGAGCGCGCTTTGCCGTGTTCTTGCGTCCCACCCGGTCTTGCCGTAAAATATCTGAAATAATCTGACCAATGATTGCGACTGTCCGGCGTTTCGGGAACCGGCCTTCCTGAAACGATGCGGGGGCATGCGCGTCGCCAAGCGAGGAGGTTGCGCCCATGAGCGTTTCGAAAGTGTATTTTACCGACATGCGCTGCAAGGTAGGCACCAGCCTGCTGGAAAAGCTGGACAAGCTGATGATCGCCGCAGGCATCGGAGAGATTGATTTTGAAAACAAGTTCGTGGCGATCAAGCTGCATTTCGGCGAACCCGGGAATCTTTCCTTCCTGCGGCCGAACTTCGCCAAGGCGGTGGCCGACAGGGTGAAGGCTCTTGGCGGCAGGCCTTTTCTCACGGATTGCAATACGCTGTATGTCGGGCGGCGCAAGGATGCGCTGGAACACATGACTGCCGCCAATGAAAACGGGTTTTCCATGCTGTCCACAGGCTGCCAGATTATTATCGGCGACGGCCTGAAGGGGACGGACGATGTGGAAGTGCCCGTGAACGGCGGCAGGATTCTCAGGACCGCGTTCATCGGACGGGCGGTCATGGATGCGGATATCTTCATTTCCCTTACCCATTTCAAGGGGCACGAGCTTACCGGCTTCGGCGGGGCGATCAAGAATATCGGCATGGGCTGCGGCAGCCGCGCGGGCAAGATGGCCATGCACTGCAACGGCAAGCCCTCCGTGGATGCGGAAAAATGCCGGGGATGCCGCACCTGTACCCGGTACTGCGCGCAGGAAGCCATCAGCATCACGGAACACAAGGCGCACATCGATCATGAGAAATGCGTGGGCTGCGGCCGCTGTATCGGCGTCTGCAACTTCAGCGCCATTGCAAGCGATATCGATGCCAACAGCGCGGACGTCAACAGCCGCATGGCGGAATATGCCAAGGCGGTGGTGGACGGGCGGCCCCATTTCCATGTCAGCATCGTCAATCAGGTTTCCCCGTGCTGCGACTGCCACGGTGAAAATGATGCCGCTGTGGTGCCGGATATCGGCATGTTCGCCGGTTTCGATCCGGTCGCGCTGGATCATGCCTGCATTGATGCCGTGAACGCCGCGCCGGTCATCGCCTCAAGCGTGCTGGGCCAGTGCGATCACGCCGGGCATGATCACTTTACCAGCATTCACCCCGTTACCGACTGGCGCAGCCAGATTGCGCATGCCGAAGCCATTGGGCTCGGCAACGGGGAATACGAGCTGATCAGGCTGTAGTTCCGGCCCGCAGAGCGGGCAGACATTGCGGCTCAGCACCTCCGAAAGGGCCGGGGCCGCCGCGCGGCGCGAAGGATTCGCCGCGCGGCGGCTTTTTTTGCGCGGAAGCGTCCGCTGTGCCGGGAGCATTATGTCCTGCCCTGTCTTTTCCGACGCGGCAGGGGGGATGTCCGGATCGCGCATGCACCTGCGCAGGGTAGCGGGCGGCAGGCCGGGAAGCGCGGCGCTCCCCCCGCGCCCTGCATCCTGTTTCCGGAGACGGCGGCGGGGCGTCCCCCTGCCTCTTTTTCGTTCCTGCGGGGACTGCGCATTCCCTCCTGAGGCAAGGCGTGCGCGGGCTTCGCGCGGGGGAAGGGGAGGGGCGTTCGCCCTTTCCGGGAGCCTGGCCCGCCCCCGCGCTGCGAAGCGGGGATATCCGGCTGAAGATCACGCTGAGTTCCCTGCGGAGGCGGAAATGCCTCCGCCCGCGGATGAAACGGCGATCCGGCCGGGGCATCCTGATGAACCGCTGTGCCCCGGCCCGCGGGTTTCATGCTTCTGCCGGAACATGACGCCGCAGGTGAACTGCGGCTGCTCCGGCGGCGCGGCTTCAGTCTCGCCTCGCCCGACTGAAGGAGAGCATTTCATAAGCAAAATGCTCTAAAATCTGAATACGACGTTCATATGGCCGCCGATGCCTTCCCGCGCTCCCACACTGCCACGCAGACCGGCGCTGAGGGTCAGGGGGAGAGAGGCGGGCTTCATGTCCAGCCCCAGATCAAACACGCCGCTGTCGCCCCGCATGGAAACGGAAGGGGTGTCCAGGGCATAGAAGGCGACGGAGGAACGGGTCGTGCCGTCGAATTCGTGTTCCCAGGCTGCTCCGACATAGGGAACAATCCCTTCCGATGCTTCATATTCCAGCCGTGTGCCGAGACGCAGACGGTGCGAGTCCGCGTCGTCGAAGTCAAAGCGGTCTCCCAGCATGTCTGTTCCCTGCCCGTCCTGTCTCGTCCAGAAATACCTGATGTGCGTATCGGCCCGCAGTTTTTCCGTAATCTGCCGGACATAGCCCATACCGGCATGTCCTCCGTAATACGGGGAAGACGTGTCAAAGGCAGCCGCGCGATCCATGTTGTCGGTCAGATCGTCGCTGTTCCATGACATCTTGAGCCGTCCCGTGCGGAAGGCGGCCTCCGCGTAAAGCCCCCTGAGGGGAGAGGCGGAAACATCGAAACGGGTCAGCAGGCCTCCGCCGAGATAGCGGCTGTGTCCTCTGCCGTTGATGTCGCCCGGTTCGGAGCTGTTGAATGTGCCGAGGCTGGCGTATCCGAGTTCAAAAAACGCGCCCAGCAGAAAATCCCCGTCCGGTGCGGGGAAGTTTCTTGCCGCGCCCGTCATCAGCGAAAATCCCGTGACATCCGCATGGGAGCCGGTATGGTAACGCATTCCGCTGCCGGATATGGCGGCAAATGCCGCCCAGCCGGGCAGTTCCGTTCCGCGCTGTGCGGCGGCGCGCGCCTGGCGCATGCCTTCGTCCGCGATCAGATCCGCGCCCTGAATGAGCGAGCCCAGAGCGGCGGCGCGCGCCTCGTTCAGAGCCTTGAGCTGCGGATTGGCGCGGAAGTTGACAAGATCGAAGGTGAGACTCTGCCCTCTGCTGGTCAACTGCCCGTCGAAAAGGACGGCCAGCCCCTGTTTCAGCGTAAGTGCGCCGCTGCCGACCGTGATGTCGTCGACAGCGCCGCTGTCGTCGCGGATCAACGTAAAACTGTCGCCTACACTTGCCCTGCCGCCGGTCATGATGTCCGGCATCTGTACGGTCACGGACGTTCCGTCAAAGTCGCCGTTGCGGGCATCTGTCAGGGTGAGCATGGGCACATCCGCAGGAGCGCCGGGCCGGGGCAGCACAAAATGGAGATATTCAAAACCCGCAGCGCGTCTGGCGCTCCCCTGCCAACTGTCCAGAAAGAGCGTATTGCCGCTGCCGCGCGCAGAGACGGGATTATCCGTTCCTGCCGCCCCGCCGTAAATGGAAGTGGCTGCGCCAAGCTGCGTCGCACCGCCTATGATCACGCTGTTCCCCACGGCAACGCCGCCGATGCCGCCGTCTCCGCCGTAGATATCACCTTCCGCCGTACCGTTGTTGAGAAGCAGGACGTTATGGCTGGCGGAACCGGCGGATTCCGCCTTTCCGCCGTAGATGTCGCCCCTGACGGCGCCTCCTCCGTAAACTGTGACCCTGTTGAAATCGGCGCTTCCGCCTCCGCCTGTGGTATCGCCTCCGTGCACGTTGAGCGCTGCGGAAGCTCCCGGGCCGATGATCACACTGTTATGTCCGGCCACGGCCCCTCCCCTGGCGCTTTGCGCCAGACCGCCGCTGACGCTGTCTTCCGCTGCGGCATTTTGGATGCTCACCGTGTTGTAGCTGGAGGAAGCGTCACTTCCTTCTATGCTTTCGGCGGAGCCGCCGATGACGGCTCCGGTGATGCTGCCGCCGCTTATGAATACGGAATTGTTGTCGGCATTGGCCACGCCGAATTCGCTGACCGCATCGCCGCCTACGGGAAAGTGAATCCGGCCGCCGCTGATTTCCACAATATTGCCGTCCGCGGAGGCGTCGATATCGGAATCCGCCTTTCCGCCATAAAGGATTTCCAGCGTGCCGCCGGTGACGGTCACCAGGTTTCTGTCGGCTCTGGAGTAAACCGTGTTGTCGAAATCGCTGTCGGCCTTGCCGCCATAGACGACGTTCGTCACCGTTCCCCCCGTGACGAGAACGCTGTTTTCCACGGCCAGAAGCACTCCGTTGAACTCCGGGCCGTCATTGGCGTAACCGCCGTAAATGTTTTCAACCGTTCCATTTCCGAGGCTTATCTCGTTGTACCGGGCCGCAACCCGGCTTGCCGCGCTGCCGTTTCCCTGCGCGTATCCCCCGTAGATATACTTTTCCACATTCAGGCTGGCCGTTCCGTCCAGAACGACGCTGTTTGCCTCCGCCACGGCGTTGCCGTTGGAACTTTGCGCATAGCCGCCGTAAATATTGTTTCCGAAGTCGCCGTCCAGCAGTCCGCCGCTGATGTTCACACTGCCGCCGCGCGCCGAGGCGGCGCCGTTTGCGGTTCCGGCAAAGCCGCCATAAACTTCCCTGTGTACGGTTCCTCCGATGACGGAAACGCGGGAGCCGGAGCTTGCGGCATCGCCGCCTTCGCTGCGGTCGCCGTAGACATTGTCATAGATCTGTCCGTCCGAAACCGTGACGGAGCCGCTGCCTATGCGGTCTTCCGCCGTTGCTCCCGCGGCGGGGAACATCTGGCCCGCCAGCAGGAGAAGGGCGATACGGACAGTTCGCCGGAAACGGCGGTCTGTGCGGGCATTGAAAGCAAGTGTGTGAAACAGCATGAAATTGCTCCCTCCTGGTTTGCTTTCCGGTTCTGGGAACATCGCATTGTCCGGAATCTGAAGCAAACGTGATATATTGACAAGTTCTGTCGGGATGAGCTTGTTGTGATGTAAATGAATTTATATTGACTGCTTACGGAAGCTTGTATGATTATAAGATATATTGCTATTATTTTTTTGCCGGAAAATCTGAATGCTGTGAAACATTCAGATTGAAAATGGCGTAGTTATATGATTTCCAATGTATCTGAGCATGGAAGGCGGATAAAACAACAGCCGGGATCGGTTGATCCCGGCTGTTGTCGGAAATGCGGGGCGGTATCGCGCCGCCCCCTGTGCGGTGTCGCCTCAGTTCATTTGCGGCCTGAACTCCGGTTCCGGGCGCGGCCTGCCGCCGCGGAGAATCCGGGGCAGGAGGCGGGAGCCGGTTGCCGGAGAGGAAATCAGGAATGGGCCTTCCATGTCTTGCCGGACAGTTCCGCCAGCGTCTTGATCAGAATCTGCGTGCCCTTTCCGCCTTCGCCCCTGGCCTGAACAGAGCGGTACAGCTCTTCGGCCAGTTCCGTTCCGGGCAGGACAAGGCCCATGCGGCGGCACTCCTCCAGACACAGCCCCAGGTCCTTGATGAAGTGATCGACAAAGAACCCCGGTTCATAGTCCAGACCAAGCAGGCGGACGCCGAGCGTGTTCATGGCCGCGCTTCCGGCGGCTCCGGAGCCGACCAGATCCCGCCATTTGGCCACGTCGATTCCGGCTTCCTGCGCAAAAAGCAGAGATTCGCACACGCTGAACATGACTCCGGCAATGGCCACCTGATTCGCCAGCTTGGCGGACTGCCCCGCGCCCGCTTCGCCGCAGTGCAGGATTTTTTTGCCCATGACTTCAAGACAGGGCAGAATCTTTTCATAGGCGGCGCGTTCTCCGCCCACGAAGATGGACAGGCGGGCTTCCCGCGCGCCGATGTCGCCGCCGGTGACGGGGGCATCCAGTGCCGTGCGGCCCCTTCCTGCCGCTTCCTCCGCGATGCGTCTTGCAAGGGCGGGGCTGGAGGTGGTCATGTCGCATATGATGCCGCCTTCGCTCAGGCCCGCGAGGCAGCCGTGCCCGCCGATGGTGACCTCTTCCACATCGCGGGGGTAGCCGACGATGGAAAAGACGATGTCGCTGGCTTCGCCTACTTCGGCGGGAGAGGCGGCCCACGCCGCACCGCCGTCCAGCAGGGGCTGACATTTGGATTTCGTGCGGCTGTGGACGGTCAGGGGATATCCCGCGGCCAGCAGATGACCGGCCATGGCGGAACCCATGACGCCGGTGCCGATCCAGCCTATGCGCGCTTTGTCGGACATGAGTATTCTCCTTGCGCTGTGCGTCCGGCCCGGAAATGGCGCAGAGGCCTCCCCGTCCGGCCGGGAAAGGTACGGAAAAAGACAGGCAGGAACGGCGGGGCCGTTCCCGGCGACAGGGAAAGAATCATACGGAATTTGCCGGGCGCGATCAACACGGCGCGCCGGACGGACCGGGGCGGCTCAATACAGGGGCATGCGTTTTACCAGCCGGGCGGCCAGCTTCCTGACCAGGGGCGAGGAGGGCGTGCGCTTGAGCGGAGCGGGAAGAACGGCCGCCATGCTCGCCGCCTCGTATGTGGTAAGGGCCGCGGCGGACTTGCCGAAGTAATGCCGGGCCGCCGCCTCCGCGCCGTAGATGCCGCTGCCCCATTCCGCCACGTTGAGATACAGTTCCAGTATGCGTTCCTTGTCCAGCGCCAGTTCCAGGCGGCAGGCCATGATGGCTTCCTTTACTTTGCGCAGGATGGACTTTTCCGGACTGAACCACAGGTTTTTTGCCAACTGCTGGGTGATGGTGCTTCCTCCGGCGGCCAGCCGTCCCTTTTTCAGATTGCGTTCCAGCGCGTCCCGCATGGTGCTGAAGTTGAACCCGCTGTGCTTCCAGAACGTGTCATCCTCGGAAATGACCACGGCCTTGCGCAGATGGGGCGAAATGCGCTTGAGCGGAACCCATGTCTGGCGAGGGGCGGGGGGGTGGGGCTTTTTCCCCTGTTCCGTCTGTCTTGCTTCCTGTTGTTCCCGGCGGTACTCCATCATGGAGGTGAACGGCGGATTGATGAAGGCCAGCCTGCTCACGGGCGGCCAGAACAGGTAACGGCCGATGTCCAGAGCCAGCAGCAGCGCAAGGCCGAGCAAGATGCCGCGCGCCGGGAACCCGCGGCGCCGGGCAGAGTTTCGCACCATATCCGCAGTCATGACCGGGAAAGAGTATGTTCTCTTCCGCCGTTTGCCAAGCCGGAATTCCGGCGGGGAGCCGCCTCCATGCCAGAAAACTGCCATGAGTTTCCGCAGGCGAACTGCGGCTGCTCCGGCGTCTCGCCTTGCCCGACGCCGCGGGGCTTTTCACGAGTGAAATGCTCTGGCATTCTGAAAGGTGAGGATATGCGGCGCGGCGCTTACGGGTTCTCATGCGCTGCGGGCATCCGTTCCGTCAGCAGGGAAAAGGCTTCCGGCGTGCAGGGCGCGCCGCCGCAGAGCAGCCCCGCGTCGAGGATGACAGGTTCACCTCCGGGAGACGGCGCATGCAGTGTTTCCAGCGTGGGAGCGAGGAAGGAGGCGCGGATCTCCCGCCTGCCCGGAGCGTTTTCCCACAGGGTAAAGAGCAGCGCTCCGCCGGGGGGAATGGCGTTGTGCCCCTGCTCCGGGATATCCCAGTGCAGATCGAGCAGGCCGCCCAGATTGGCGATGTTGGTGTCGTGCCCCGCGTAGATGATGACGCGCGCGCCCGCTTCTGCCAGCAGCGAGGAGCGGATCGCCCGCAGCATGGCTCCGCCTCTGGCCGCCGCCACGTCCGGGGCGCGGTTGAGCGCGTCGAACACCATGTTATGGACGGGCAGCATCGTCTTCAGCGCCTCGGCGTCCACTTCTCCCCAGCCCGCGTTCCGCTCCGGCCACTGGCCGTATTCCAGCAGAAATATTTCTGCCAGGCTGGAAGCCATGGCCAGCCTTCCGCCCAGCTTGACGTCGCCCCTGCTGAACCCCACCGTGTCGGGAATATCCGCCAGAGCGCAGCCGCGCGTGCTTCCGTCGCACAGGCGGGGCGAACAGCAGCCCGTAACCCGCTGGATGAGTTCCAGCGCTCCGGGCGGAATGTTCAGCCCGGCCAGCGTCCTTTCCAGTTCGGCGCGGACTGCCCGCGCATCCAGCCCGGCCTGTCCCGCTCTGACGGGATGAAACAGGGGAGTGACCTCAGCCGGTTCCGAGGCGACGGGCAGACCGCATTCCGGGGCCAGTCCTCTCATGATCGCGGCCGCGCTTTCTCTGGTGCGCTGCTCGGCATCCGCGACGCAAAGCACGTCTTCCGGGCCGGGGCAGCCCCGCTCGGGAAGAAGGCCTTCTTCCGCCAGCATCCGCCGCATTTCCCGCCACTGGATCGTCAGCAGTTCCCCGCCCCGGGCGGTAAGTTCCCCTTTCCCGACCGGCCACCGGGGCCAGGGACGCGATGCCCACCGGGCCAGTTCTTCCGGAGACTGGGTGGGCGAGCGCACGCCGTGACGGCTGAGCACCACAAGCCTGAGCAGACGGCCGTTTTCCGGAACATTGCCCCGGAGTCCCGCCGCCTGGGCGTCACCCGCGGCAGCGGCAAGCGCCAGAAAAAGAATGCCGAGCATCTTGAACATGGAATCCTCTCCTTGCACGGAGCGGTGTATGGCCCGCCGTGTCCGCGTCAGGATACCCTCCGCCTGCTCCCTCTTCAATCCCGTATCAGGGAAGCGTGAAGATTTATCATGAAACAGTCCCGCCGCCCGCCCCCGCGGAGGACCGCCTGTTTGCCATGCGGTTGACTTTCCCCCGCAAATCCCTTTTCCTAGCCCGCGTAGTGCCAGTAACACTACGCACATAACGTATGTCCCGAATCCCGGGCGGCATCAGCTCCCGGCAGCACATGCGCGATACCCAGACGGTCTTTCCGCCTGGTGGTCTTCGCGTGTGTCTGCCGGGAGTGCGGCTAATAAAATACCTGCATGCAGGGAATAAGCCCGCCGCTGCTTCGGGAGCGGTTACTGGCTCCCGGCATGTTCATATCGGATATGCCGCACCTCATGTTCAGGGAGTCCGGGCATGTCCGAAGCAACACCGACGCTGGCTCAAATTCTTTTCAAACTTTCCGCCTTTCTTCCTCCGGAAGACGCACGGGAGATTGCCCGGCAGATGGAAGAGCATTTTCCGGCGGATCTTCTCCCATCCATGAGTGCGGGGCTGGATATGGCCCTGCTGGCTGCGCGGCACACGGATTCCGAATATCCGCGCCTGTTCATGGGCGGCGGAAACGGCGTTCGGGAGGAACGGGACGGGCTGCGCGGCTGTATCGAGGAAGGAAGCGCCAGGCGGAGCATGGCCGCGCGCATGGAACTGCTGCAGGAGATATATCCTCTCCGTGCGGCAGCGCTGTATCTGCGCGTACTCCTGAACATACTCGCGGGCCTGCTTGAGCGGGGCGGGCCTGCTTCCGTAAGTGATGAAATGATGCTTCTGCTCATTGACGGCCTGCGCCGCGCGGAAGCCGTGATTGAATCCCGCTGCATGAACTGCCCCAGGATCGAGCCCGCATCCTGACGGAAAGGTTGCCGTTATAGCCCTGGAATGACAAAACCGAATTGTTTCGCAATCTCGGTAAGATCCACCAGTACGCCATCCTCAATGGCCTGTTTCCTCGTGTAAGCGAAGATCACATAATGATTGTCTGAATGTTCCATTTTTGTGATTTCTCCATAAACTGAATTTTAGAAAAGATATTCATATGTTATAGAGAAAGCTGCCACGAAAAAAATTGATCAAACTT
>ENA-UEOJ01002112-UEOJ01002112.1-human-gut-metagenome-genome-assembly--contig:-NODE-2112-length-12405-cov-4.695247_pt1 | contig 12405 bp, 10 predicted proteins | sample MGYA00242885_ERZ507886 | MGnify/ENA primary metagenome ERZ507886 (study PRJEB26167, sample SAMN06115505) | human gut metagenome | host: Homo sapiens | place: China:Anhui | collected 2015-08-07... | reverse complement strand
AAAGGATGTCAACCTTTATCAGACTTTCGTTGACAATAGGTTCTTCTCCCGATATACTAAAGTTGTTAACCATTCATTCCTTTGGTTGACATTTTTCTGCAGGAATGACCCCCCTTTCATTCTCTGCAAACTGACAACAGCCCGGCAGAAAACCTGCCGGGCTGTTGTCAATCCTTATGCGAGCTTAAGTCTTTCGACCCTGATATCATGCTATATGGAGTAATCCAGATTCTCCAGTCTCTTTTTTCTACGTTCTACGAGATCTGCTATAGTCACGCCATCTACTACTTTATTCACTGCATTATACAGCTCCTGCCATACCTCCAGGGTCTCACAGGTATCGCAGCGTTCACAGATGTCCGCACCGTCTTCCAGACAGGCCACTGGTGCCAACGATCCTTCCGTCAGCCGCAGGATCATTCCCACCGTATAATCTGCCGGGTCTTTTGCGATGCGGTAACCACCCTGTGCACCACGGACGCGCTTCACATATCCTGCCTTATTCAGCACAGCAATGATCTGCTCCAGATACTTTTCGGAAATCCCCTGTCTGGCAGCGATTTCTTTTACCTTGATACACTCTCCATTGTTGTTCAATGCCAGATCCAACATGACACGTACTGCATATCTTCCTTTGGTTGAAATTTTCATCCTATCCTCATTTCCGAGCATCCTCCTGCTCTGTTTCACTTTTCATATCAGCCTGCTTATTCCAAAGCAGTTCAAAACTGCTCCGATCTTTCTATGGTTTCCACAGATTCTACCTTATTTTTTCTTTATTTTTCTTTTTCCTATAGTTCATATAGGATTTGTGGAAACAACAGAAAAATCTGGAGAGCATCCACCCGAATGCTGTTCGGAAAAATCTCCTCCCATTCCTCGGAATGCTCTCCGGATTTTCGCATTACTTTACTGGCACTTCACCTTACTTGTAAGGGATAACGCCACCATTATAATTGTCATTGATGAACTGCTTGATCTCATCGGACTTCAGGGTATCTACCAGTGCCTTGATCTTAGGCAGATTCTCGTTGCCTTCCTTAACAGCGATTACATTTACATAAGTAGCGGCTGCTTCGGAATCATCGCTCTCATACAGCAGAGCATCGTCTGCAACAGTCAGACCTGCTTCCATAGCATAGTTGCCGTTCAGGACACCGAAGGATACTTCCGGAAGGGTTCTGGGAACCTGTGCTGCTTCCAGCTCTACGAAGCTGATGTTGTGAGGGTTCTCTACGATATCCTTGGTAGTAGCAGTCAGACCCACACCATCCTTCAGGGTGATGTAACCGTTATCCTGTAACAGTAACAGAGCACGTGCCTCATTGGTGGTATCGTTGGGTACTGCGATAGTTGCATTGTCAATGTTGTCTAAGCTGGTCTCGGTTCCGGGATACAGTCCGAAGGGCTCGTAATGGATACCGCCGGCATTTACCAGATGAGTACCTTTCTCCTCGTTGAAGCTCTCCAGATAAGGGATATGCTGGAAGTAGTTTGCATCGAAATCACCGGACTCTACTACTAAATTAGGCTGTACATAGTCATCAAAAATCTGAATCTCCAGAGTATAACCCTGCTCCGCTAACAGAGGCTTTGCTGCCTCCAGGATCTCTGCATGAGGTACTGCACTTGCAGCTACCTTGATAGTGGTATCGGTGTCAGCTACTTCCTTGCTTTCTGTTGCCTCGGTAGTCTGGGCAGTGGTTTCCTGGTTAGCTGTTGTTGCAGCTGCCTCGCTGGTCTGAGCAGCTGTTTCGTTGCTGCCGCAGCCGGTCAGTGCGCTCACGGACAATGCTGCAACTGCAATCAAAGCAATCACTTTCTTTTTCATAATACTTCTCCTCCTAAATCTTTTGGTAAAAAATTTTAGTCTATTGAATCAGATGCCTTACATCTGCCTCAATCTTTTCGTTTTCCCTAACGGGTTCTCTTATCCAATTTCTTGGAAATCGTCATTCCGATATATTGCAGCAGCTGTACCAACAGTACCAACAATACTACTGTCACCAGCATAATATCGGTCTGGTAACGATAATAACCGTATCGGATCGCAATATCACCGAGTCCGCCTCCACCTACGGCACCTGCCATAGCGGAGTAGCCTAAGATTGTTCCCAGTGCAATGGTCGCATTCACAAGCAATGAGGTTCTGGATTCTGCCAGCATAACCTTCCAGATGATCGTCCACAGGTTAGCTCCCATGCTCTGTGCTGCTTCAATCACTCCGTGATCTACCTCCAACAGAGAAGATTCCACCATTCTGGCAATGAACGGTGCCGCTGCCAGAGTCAGAGGAACGATGGTAGCCGTCGGACCATAGCTCTTTCCTACAATGATACGGGTCAAAGGGATGATCATGATCAACAAAATCAAAAACGGAATGCTTCGCACAATGTTGACGATCACATCCAGAATCTTATAAATGATCTTGTTCGGACGCAGTCCCTTCGGTGCGGTAATCACCAGGGCAATTCCCATAGGAAGTCCGAGTACATACCCCATAAATGTGGAAACAAGGGTCATATACAAAGTAACAAAGGTGCCTTCCACCAGCATCATAATCGTTGCATTATCCCACATAGTCTTTCAGCTCCTCCACTTCCAGTTTTCTCTCCTGTAAATAATGGATCATCTTGTTCGCCGCCATTTCATCCTCCGGCAGCTGTAAGATCATCTGTCCATGGGCGATACCGCCGATGTCCTTGGTATCCGCTAACAGGATATTAACGGGAGCCTTGCACTCCAGCACCATATTGGCGATCACAGGTTCAAAAGAAGAATTCTCGGTGAAAACAATGCGGATGCAGCGTTTGCCGGACATTTCCTTTGCCTTGGGATCCACCATGAACACCAGCTTTCTTGCAGCTGCGGACTGGGGTCTGGAGAATACCTCCTCCACAGTACCATGCTCTGCCAGTTCTCCGGCATCGATAATGGCTACATGGGAACAGATCTCCTGTACCACAGCCATCTCATGAGTGATAATCACGATGGTGATGCCGTACTGTTTGTTGATGTCCTGTAATAATTTCAGAATCTCCTTGGTCGTCGTGGGATCCAGCGCACTGGTCGCCTCGTCACACAGCAGGATCTTCGGCGTATTGGCAAGAGCTCTTGCGATTGCCACACGCTGCTTCTGTCCACCGGAGAGCTGGGAAGGATAAGCGTCTGCCTTTTCCTTCAGTCCTACGATCTCGAGCAGTTCCATAGCGCGCTTTCTGGCCGCCTGCTTCTTCACACCCACGATCTCCATGGGGAAGCATACATTGTCCAGAACACTTCTCTGCATGAGCAGATTAAAATGCTGAAAGATCATCGCAATGCCTGTACGAACCTTACGAAGTTCTGCCTCAGTCAGTGTCGAAAGATCCTGATCTTCTACGACTACGGTTCCCGTGGTGGGCTTCTCCAGATAGTTCAGGCAGCGTACCAGGGTAGATTTTCCGGCACCACTCATACCGATGATGCCGTAGATGTCTCCCTTGTTGATATCCAGGCTGATACCCTTTAAGGCTTCTACCTGATTATCTTTACCAATAAAAGTTTTTGTTACATTCTTGATCTGAATGATCGGTTCCATAAGTTCCTCCATTCCAGGTTCGTGCTTTTAAGGGAAGAAAAGCGCAAATTCCTTGAATTCCTAGTACCATGCCATACATTCTAACACAAGAATGCAAGTCTGTCCAGTTCTGCAAATTTCGTCTTAAGCTTCTGCAAACATCGGGGTGGACAGGTATCTGTCACCAGAATCGGGAAGCAATGCTACGACTGTTTTGCCTGCATTTTCAGGGCGTTTTGCGATCTGTGCTGCTGCGTACAGAGCTGCGCCGGAGGTGATTCCTACCAGGATACCTTCCTTATGAGCAATGAGGCGGCCGGTGGTAAATGCCTGATCGGTAGTAACGGTAAAGATCTCATCATAAATGCCGGTATTCAGAACGGAAGGAACGAATCCTGCGCCAATACCCTGCAGCTTATGAGGTCCGGGCTGTCCGCCGGAAAGTACGGGAGAATCTGCAGGCTCTACTGCTACGATCTTCACATTGGGGTTCTTGGATTTTAAATAAGTACCAATGCCGGTCACGGTTCCGCCGGTACCTACACCTGCTACGAAGATATCAACCTTGCCATCGGTGTCTTCCCAAATCTCAGGACCGGTGGTAGCTGCATGTGCGGCGGGGTTCGCGGGGTTATCAAACTGTCCGAGGATCACGGCTCCCGGGATGGACTTCTCCAGTTCTTCTGCCTTGGCGATGGCACCCTTCATGCCCTTGGAGCCTTCGGTCAGTACCAGCTCTGCACCGTATGCCTTCAGGAGGTTACGGCGCTCCACACTCATGGTCTCGGGGAGGGTAAGAATAGTTCTGTAACCCTTGGCTGCAGCCACACTTGCCAGGCCGATACCGGTGTTGCCGGAGGTGGGTTCGATGATGGTGGAACCTTCTTTTAAAATCCCCTTCTTCTCGGCATCTTCGATCATTGCCAGTGCGATTCTGTCCTTAACGCTTCCTGCGGGATTGAAGTACTCCAGCTTTGCCAACAGTTCTACGCCTTCGATATTCTGATCCTTCAAGTAGTTTGTCACCTTTAAAAGGGGTGTATGTCCGATCAGCTGGGTTGCGGATGTGTAAATCTTACTCATAATAGAATCCTCCTTAAACTTGAAAATGGTGTTTGTTTTTAATTCCTACTTATCTGATATGGATGTTATGGATTTATACTATACTATTCCGCTAGGAATGTCAACTATTATTTTTTAAACTTTTTGAGAGTTGTGCCGTGGAACGGAAAATGGTATGATTTAGATAGTGAGTCCGTAGCCCCAACAGCAAGTAAGAAACGCGGCACGCTCTCGCTCTGTCGCAGAGCGTAGCGGTACATAAGCGTGAAAAGTACTCACGCTAAGTACCGACGTCTGCTTACGGCCTGCTTATTCTTACTTGCTGTCGTGACTACTGGGTTATTCATTAATCAGGAAGGAAACACCAATCCATGGCAAATAACATTTACCGCGTTCCTACTATATATAATAAAATAAGAAAAACAACCGACCCGCTGACGGTCCGGGTACCGGGTTCTAAGAGTATCACGAACCGCAGTCTCCTTCTGGCGATGCTGGCGGAGGGAAAGTCCACGCTGCGTGGGGTATTGTTCTCGGATGATTCGAGGCATTTTCTGCAGTGTGTGCAGGATCTGGGATTTGAGACGACGGTGGATGAGGAGAGTTGTATCGTCACGGTAGAAGGACTGGGAGGAAAGCTTCCCTGTGAAGAGGCTGTGTTAAATGTGGGAAGTGCGGGAACGGCAGCGCGTTTTCTGACAGCTACGTTAGGTGTCTCGGAAGGGGTTTTTCACATGGATTCTTCAGAGCAGATGAAGAGGCGCCCCATGGATCCGCTTCTGTCCTCTCTGGCAGAATTGGGGTGTGAGGTCCGCTGCGAAGGAGAAGATGGGCATTTTCCTTTTACGCTGACCGCTCATGGGTTCGGACAGGATCATATCTCCATCGATATCGGGCACAGCAGTCAGTTTCTGAGTGCGCTGCTGATTGCTTCGACTTTGTCTTCGGAAGATTTTACGATTCAGGTAGAGGGTACCCATGGGATGGCGTATATCGAAATGACGCAGAAGATGATGGAGCAGTTCGGAGTCTGCGTGAAGCGTCCCACCCCGGATCAGTTCCGTATTCCCGCCGGTCAGCATTATAAAGCATTAGATTATCAGATTGAGCCGGATGTCTCTGCCGCCTGCTATTTCTATGCGATGGTACCGTTACTGGGAATCCCGGTCTGTGTAGAGCATGTGCATTTTGAAAGTCTGCAGGGAGATGTGGAATTCCTGCGTATCTTAGAGAAAATGGGATGTACCGCACAGGATACGGAAAAGGGAGTCCTCCTGCTGCCTCCTTCAGCTTTATCGGACGCCGGAACGCAGACTCCCGCTTTCCATGGTATCACGGTGGACATGTCCTCCTGTTCCGATCAGGCGATCACACTGGCAGCCATCGCACCGTTTGCCGACAGCCCCACCTGTATCACAGGCATCGGGCACATCCGTTTCCAGGAGAGTGACCGTATCCATGCCATCTGTACAGAACTGACCCATATGGGCATCCACTGCGAAGAGACGCAGGACAGCATCACCATCTATCCGGGGACGCCAAAGCCTTGTACCGTAGCCACCTACGACGACCACCGCATGGCTATGGGTTTTGCCCTCACCGGTCTGCGTGCAGAGGGCATCGTGATCGACGATCCCGGATGCTGCCGCAAAACTTTCGAGAACTATTTTGAAGTACTGGATCAGGTGATTGCGAAGATAATCGAAATGTAGGAATAGAATCATCCGTACTCACATAAACTATAAGTGGTTGCGCTGTGTTGCTTGCGAGGTACACAGCCAGGGGAGCCCATGCGTGGGCTCCTTTTTCACGTACAATTCACAAAGCATCCCGATATACCCGCATCACATTTCCCCAGAAAATCCCATCCAGCTGGTTTTCCGTAAAGCCGGCTGTTTTTAGTCTGTCCCACAATACCGGCATTGCCTCCGCACCGGGAAGAGCCGGATTTGTGGGGATGCCGTCGAAGTCACTGCCCAGACCCAGTATTTCCATACCGCCGACATCAGTGATATGTCTTGCCTGCCGTATCAGTGCTTCCCACAGCACCTCTGGATCTTTGCTTCCGCCATCCACCAGAAATTTATCATAATAGTTCAGTCCCATACAGCCGCCCCGCTCCGCCAGTCTGCGGACCCGGTCATCCGTCAGATTCCGGAGGGACGGACATACAGCCCTTGCGTTGGAATGGCTTGCCACGAAGGGCTTCTTCGTACATTCCCATACATCGTCAAAGCCGGCATCCGACAGATGGGAGACGTCCGGGATCATTCCGAGACGCTCCATCTCTGTGACAAAATCGCGGCCGGTTTCCGTCAGACCACACGCCGCATCCCTGCCATCGGATCCACGTATCCCAGTCTCACCTTTCTCCGTCTCTATCGCCGTTGTCGGATTTTCCCCCGCACAGCTGCTCCTCCCGGTTCCCGGTATTTTCTCCTGAACAGATTTCTCCGTTAGTCTCTCATCTACGTCGCCCCTGCTCTGCCCCAGACACCGACGCGTGGCTGGCCACCCCAGTTCATTCCGATAATTCCAGGTTAACGTCAGCATCCGCACCCCCATGTCATACAGTTCCCGTAGCCTCTCCAGACTTCCGCCGCAGACCGCCCCTTCTTCCACCGTCAAAAGTGCCGACAGTTTCCCACAGGCTTCATTTTTCAAAATGTCTTCATAGCACAGTACCGGGACAATCCGGTTCTTGTTTTTCTCCAGCTCCGTCCGGTAGACCTCATACAGAGCACACACCCGCTCCCAGGGTGTCGGTGTGCACTTTCCGATATCCACAAACAGGGCGAAATTCTGCAACAGATATCCGCTCTCCTGCATCCGCTTAAGATCCAGATGGCCGCTGTTTTTCCAAAGTTCCCCGCCCCGGTCCGCCAGTTCGGATATGGTGTCGCAATGCATATCTATGATCTTCATGTTTTCTCCTGATCCCCTATGAAAAAGAGAGCATCCACAGCTCTATGTTCCTGCCATGAATACTCCCTCTTACTTTCTTTGTTCAGTTTATGCTGTTTTCCGCAAAAAATGTCTTAGTTCTCCTGACCCTTTACTGCGAAGCATACGCCGGTGTCATCAGGCTTGTCCTCATCGAACTTGTAGTCCTTGCCGGGCAGTACTGCATTCAGGATAATACCGGTCAGTGCACCAACTGCCAGTCCGGACAGGCTGATGGTGATCTCTCCGATGTGGAATGCGATAGCACCTGCTGCACTGTAGTTGATACCGATGGACAGTACCAGGATCAGAGCGGCGATGATAACGTTACGGCTCTTGGTGAAGTCTACCTGAGTCTCTACGATGTTACGAACACCGACTGCAGAGATCATACCATACAGTACCAGAGATACACCACCACAGGTAGCAGTAGGCATACATCCGATCAATGCTGCTACCTTCGGAGAGAAGGAAAACAGTACAGCGAAGCCTGCTGCAATACGGATAACTCTGGGGTCGAATACCTTGGTCAGAGACAGTACACCGGTGTTCTCACCGTAAGTGGTATTCGCAGGAGCACCGAACAGTGATGCAATAATGGTAGCCAGACCATCACCTAACAACGTACGATGCAATCCGGGTTCCTTGATATAGTTGATACCAACGGTGGAAGAAATAGCGGAGATATCTCCGATATGCTCTACCATGGTAGCCAGTGCGATCGGCATAATAGTGATCACGGAAGTAATTAACAAAGAAGTGTTGCCGTCGGACAGTGCCCAAAAAGCGGTCTCATTCCAGTGGATAGGAAGTCCGAACCATGCAGCTTCCGCAACGGGTGTGAAATCCACGCGGCCTAAGATAGCTGCCAACACATAAGAACCAACAACACCGATGATGATCGGAACGATCTTCACCATTCCCTTACCCCAGATATTGCAGATTACTACCAGTGCAATAGCGACCACTGCGATCAGCCAGTCTGCGGAACAGTTGTTGATAGCGGACTGGGACAGGGTCAGACCGATGGCAATGATGATAGGTCCGGTTACGATGGGCGGGAAGAAACGCATTACTTTGCCGGTACCGAAGATCTTGATCAACAGGGATAATACCAGGTACAGCAGACCTGCACAGGCTACACCGAAGCAGGCATAAGGAAGCAATGCGGAATTGTCCGCACCGTCTGCCATAGGTGCGATTGCGGCATAACCGCCTAAGAAAGCAAAGGAAGAACCCAGGAATGCGGGTACCTTTCTCTTGGTCAGCAGATGGAACAATAAAGTTCCCAGACCTGCAAATAACAGTGTTGTGGAAACATCCAGACCTGTCAGCATGGGTACCAGAATCGTGGCTCCAAACATTGCGAACATGTGCTGAAGTCCCAGCAGAAGCATCTTGGGCACGCCCAAGGATCTGGCATCGTAAATGCCATTTTCGCCGAGTGTAGTCTTCTCGCTCATTTTTCTCCTCCTGTGTCATAGACATGTGAACTTGTAATATTTGCCGCATAGAGATAGGCAGATAGTCATCTACCTGCCCACACCTATGTGACCTTATTAGTTACATGATAGCTTTTCATCGTTCCACAGTCAAGAAAAAATTTATTCCACTGCATGTTCTTTCAAAAAGTCCAGCCAGATGGGAATATACTGGGCCTTCAGGTGCACTCCGTCATAAGTATAGGATGCCACCATTCCTCCGGTCTCATCACAGATCAGCGGATTCACATCCAGGTAATATATCTTCTCATCATCCGCCAGCTTCGCGATTTCTTCATTCCTGGCTTCAATGCCCTCATTGGTAATATAGTCTCCCTGCCCGGAGCGCTCCGTGGTCACCTTCATGATCGCCTGCAGGTAGATCACCGCATCGGGCTGCAGCTGTTGCAAATGCTGTACTGCCTCCCCGTATGCCTTCATGAAAGATTCCACCGTACCGGTTCCCATCTCGTTAATACCGATCATCAGATAGATCTTGGCAAACTGTTTCTCGGATAGTGCCTCTTCCACCGTGATCTTTTTCTTCTGCCCCGGCACCGCTACTATTTTCGAATCGAACATCTTATAAATCGTAAGTCCGGTAGAGGCATAAAATGTGGAGGTCTCTTCCAGTCCACCGTATTCATACATTCCCACTGTCCGGGAATCCCCGATAAATACAGCATCATCAAAATAGCTGTCATCCACCGTATGGTAGACCACTTCTTTTGGCAGTTCTTCCGAAGGCTCTGTCGGTTGTGGTTCCTCCGTTGTCATTGTCTCTGTCTGCGTATCTGCCGATGTCTCTCCGACTGCCGGTGTCCGACTTTCCCCTGTGGGATCTTCTGTGCCTTCCGGGACCGTATCCCCCGATACGGTTCCGTCCTGCTGTCCGGGTTCCGATGTATGACCCATCCGGGCACCGCCTGCCAGCTGCACACCCCTGTGATACAATTCCCGAAGGGGATCCGTATACACCTGCCAGTTGTCCGTCCATGTAAAAAACAGGACTCCCATAAGCAGCAGACTGATGGGAAAGGATAATTTTCTTATCCATTGTCGTAGTTTCTGTAACATATTTCCTATCCTATCCAGATTTTCTAAAAACTAAAGTACATAAATGGGTTATTTCCCTCTAATATAAGTCTCCAGACACAATACCAAAATACCGCTGCCAGCAATATTTTCATCAGGATCTTATCCTTGCCGTAATCGTACAACTTCTCGATTGCCGGCGTACATGCCAGCCCGGATACGGCTAACAGCCCACCGTAGGTAGACAATGCTTTCCACGCATCCTCATAGCCGCCGCTGATCCCCGGTACCAGCCACATCATTTTGTCCAGATAGACCTGCAGCTGTGACAGATCCGTAATAGCAAAGCACATCCAGCTTACGGGAATGATCAGCCACAGATAAATGTGCGGCAGTACTTTCATTTTATGTACGAATTTTAATCTTCCCAGCTGCCGTTCCAGTACAATGCAGATCCAGAGCAATCCGCCCCAGCAGAAAAAGTTCCAGCCGGCGCCATGCCAGAAAGCTGTCAGCATCCATACCACCAACAGATTAAAAATCGTGCAAAGTTCCCCTCGTCTGCTGCCTCCCAGCGGAATATAGACATACCGGCAGAACCATTGCCCCAGTGTCATATGCCATCTGCGGTAAAAATCCCTGACCCCCCGGGCCATATAAGGTCTGCGGAAATTTCTGGGCAGTTCGATTCCCAGCATCCTGCCAAGCCCCATTGCCATCAACGAATATCCCGAGAAATCAAAATAGATCTCCATGGAATAAGCAATGGCTGCCAGCCATGCCAGCGGAGTGGAGATACTCTCGAATCCGGTTACCTGCACTTCATGCCACAGGATCCCTACGCGGTCCGCCAACAGCACTTTGGCTGCCAGTCCTAAGACGAACAGCTTCATGCCGTCCTCCAGTCCCTGCATAGTAAAAGTCCTGTTGTACAGGCTGTCTTTCACCTCACCATAACGGGTAATGGGGCCGGAGATCAGCTTCGGAAACATGACCACATAAGTTGCAAATTTTAAAAAAGAATACTCCCTATCTGCATCTCCGCGATATACATCGATCAGATAAGACAATATCTGAAAGGTATAAAAACTGATCCCCAGAGGAAGTCCCGCAGAACCTCCCCGGCACTTAAACCAGATCAGAATGCCAATGTTAATACTCAATGCTGTCACGAACAACAGCCTCTTGCGCCATAACGTCCTGGGGCTGCGCTTTGCCAGATGCAGTCCGATAAAATAATTACATAAAATGGAAATCATCAAAGGTGCAAGATTTCCTGCATCTCCCATTGCATAAAAGACAATGCTTCCCATAAGCAGTGTCAGGTTTCTGTATTTATGCGGTGTGATTCCATAGACAATCAGGAAAATCGGCAGGAACCACAGCAGAAATTCAATACTGCTGAATATCAAATAAATCACATCTTTCTATTTTCGCTTTACACTTGTACTATCATAGTAGCTTGAAATGAAATGTATTACAACAAAACAATTCTTAATTTTAAATGACATTATTTTACAAATCAGTAATCTTTTTGCAATTATTTCAAACATCGTTTACAATAGTTTTCATACAGACAGAATATCGTCAGGAAAGGATCGTTTTCTATGAAAGAACAGTTATACACAATTCCCTTAAATGATGCCGTAAACGCCCAGGACGAATGTCCTTTCTGCTTCATCCACAGAAGTATCGAACAGGATCTGTTAGACTTCGTCTTAGGCTCCGGTTCCTCCTACATGGAAGCGGATATTAGAGAACAGACCGACAAGGCCGGATTCTGCCGCTATCATTTTCAGAAGATGTTCGACTACGGCAATACTCTGGGCAATGCCTGGATCTTAAAGACCCACTACCAGCGCATGATCCGGGAAATGCAGCAGGAATTTGCCTCCTTCCGCCCCGGCAAAAGCTCTCTCCTGGGTAAATTCAAAAAAGCTGAAAGCAATGAAAATACCATCGGCATGTGGATCCGTGCAAAAGAGGATTCCTGCTATATCTGTTCCCAGTATAAAGATACCTACGCCAGATATCTGGACACCTTTTTCTACCTGTGGAAAAATGATGAAAACTTCCGCAATAAAGTCATAAACGGCAAAGGCTTCTGCCTGCCCCACTTCGGTGATCTCTGCGAAGCCGCTGACCGCAAACTTTCCGATAAGGAAAAACAGGACTTTTACGATCAGTTGCTGCCGGTCATGGAATCTAACATGCAGCGCATTTCCGAAGACGTCTCCTGGCTGGTGGAAAAATTCGATTCAAATTCTTATAAAGTATCAGGTGGTCTGCACGGTGTTGGTATTTCTGTTGTTAATGCTCTATCTG
>ENA-UEOJ01002090-UEOJ01002090.1-human-gut-metagenome-genome-assembly--contig:-NODE-2090-length-12528-cov-3.806923_pt1 | contig 12528 bp, 9 predicted proteins | sample MGYA00242885_ERZ507886 | MGnify/ENA primary metagenome ERZ507886 (study PRJEB26167, sample SAMN06115505) | human gut metagenome | host: Homo sapiens | place: China:Anhui | collected 2015-08-07 | study... | reverse complement strand
GGTCAGGAATCGCAACGAGCAGGCACGCATCCTGGGCTACAACGATTACAGCGAGCTGAGCTATATCCGCATGAACCGCATCGGTTACGGCCCGGCGGAGGTTGCCGCATTCCGCCAGGAAGTGGTGGAGCAGGTGGTGCCCATGATCCAGAAGGCTCTGGCTCTGCGCAACAAGCGCACCGGCATTGAGAACCCCATGTTCTGGGACAGCACCATCAGCTTTGCGGACGGAAACCCCGTGCCGCACGGCAGCTATGACGAGCTGATGGCCGGTGCCCGCAAGATGTACCATGAGCTCAGCCCCGAAACGGCAGAGTTCATCGACTTCATGCAGGATAACGAGATGTTCGACGTTCTCAGCCGCCCCGGCAAAATGAGCGGCGGTTATGAGGAAATGCTGCCCGATTACAAGACTCCCTTCATCTTTGCCAACTGGAACGGCACGGCGGGGGATGTGGATGTGCTGACCCATGAAGCAGGGCATGCGCTGGAAGGCTACCTGGCTGCCCGCAGCCCCAAGAACATCCCCGAAGATATCCAGTGTCACGGTACGGCGACCGCCGAGATCCACTCCATGAGCATGGAGTTCCTGACCGCCCCGTGGCATCACCTCTTCTTTAGGGAGGATACGGATAAATACGAGCTGCTGCACGCCGAGGACAGCTTTATCTTCCTGCCATACGGCTGCATGGTGGATGAATTCCAGCACATTATGTATCAGCAGCCAGATCTTACGCCGGATGAACGCAATGCCGTCTGGCTGGAGCTGGAAAAGAAATACCGCCCCTGGAACAAGTTCGGCGACCTGCCGTTCTATGGCCGCGGCGCAGGCTGGCAGCGCCAGCTGCATATCTTTGAATGTCCGTTCTACTATATTGATTACTGCCTGGCAACCGCCATTGCCCTGCAGTTCTTTGTGGCCAGCCTGAAGGACCACAAGGACGCCTGGCAGCGCTACCTCCGACTGGTGCGCCGCGCCGGTATGGCCAGCTACGCGGAACTGTGCGAGACGGCCGGTCTGAAGGTTCCCTTCACCGATGGTTCCATCAAGGCCATCGCCGAGGAAATGGAGCAGTGGATCGCCGCCCATCAGGTCTGAGCGAAACCGAACGAAACCTCTTGAGTTCCCGCGCGCGTTTTGCTATATCGTGGCGTTCGTGCTGTTCCTGACAAGCTCGCCCGGATTGCATATAAACAAGAAGCCCCACGACATTGCAATGTCGTGGGGCTTCGTTCATCCTATTTTACAATGTAAGGATCACAGCACAATAAACGTGCAGGTCGCAGCAGGCAAAACGAGTTCGCCCGCCGGAGCTGCTGCCGGGGCGATTTCCGGCAGCGCATCGCCTTCGCCCAGGACCAGCGCCTTGCCGTTGCAGAGCATGGTCTGGGAGCGCAGGGTCTCGGCGGAGAGCTGGTAGACCTCCGCTTCCTTCGGCAGGGTGACGGTGGTGGTCTCCGTCAGGCTGTTGTTGATGACCAGATATGCTTTGCCCGGCTTGCCGTCCGCACGGGAGTGGGCGTAGACGTGCGCACCCTCGCGGATAGGCTCTGCGGCGTCGTAGACGGTGGTGCCCATCAGACGGTTCCAGAGCAGCACCGCGAAGTAGTTGGGGCGCGGGTCAAAGACTTCGGGCTTCAGATAGCCGTAGTCACTGGAAGCCAGGGTGTTGTGGAAGATGATGCCTTTGGTCACGACCGAGAAGCTGCCCAGCTCGTTCAGGGTACGGAAGACATCCAGATAGGTGGAAGCCCAGGTGTCGCCGCCGCCGCCCGCGTCGCCTGCTTCGGTGACCCACATCTCGCCGCCGAGGCAGTAGATGTCCCGCTTTTCGGCGTGGAACTTTGCCATATTGGAGGCGACCGCCAGATACTCTTCGGTGTGGGCCTTGTCGGCTTTCCAGTGGGCAAACGGCATCACAGGCTCCAGACGCTCGGACACGCCATTGTAATAATGGTAGCTGTAAACATCCAGCTTCTCCTGGGCACCCTTCATCAGGTCGTCGGTCGAGCACTGGGGCAGGATATCGCCGACTCCGCCGCCCTGTGCCTTCTCGCCGTGCTTTTTCAGCACACCTTCGGTGGAGCAGGGGCCGACAAAGGGGCAGTCGGGGTAGTTCTCATGCAGCCAGCGGATAAAAATGTCCTGATCGCGGACATACTGCTCGGCGGTGTAGCCCTTGGGGCAGCCGGACATGGCCAGCAGGTTGGGCTCGTTGACGAACTCAGCCGCGTCGATGGCCTTGCCGTACTCCTTGCTCAGGGCAAAGATCTGCTCTGCCTGGCTGGGGTTCCAGGGCTCGTCGGCATGGTGCAGACCCTCACAGTCCGCCACCGAGATCAGGAGCTTTGCGCCGATGTCCTTGCAGAAATCCAGCACACCGAGCCACTGCTCGCGGGTCAGGATGGCGTTGTAGCCCTCCGGGATGACGCCGTTCGTGTGGCCGTCGAAGTCGTAATAGGTCTTGGTGGACCAGGTGCCGGACACGCGCACCCAGGCCGGGCCGATCTCTTTGGCCAGCTTGCGCAGCTTCTTGTCGGAGAGGTCGATGGGATCATAATACTGCATCAGGTCGGTGCTTGCGGTCGCGTTGCCGAGGAAGCCGCCCTTGAGGACGAACGGCTCTGTGCCCGCGATCTGAGCGGGGGTGTAAGCCTTCCAGAAGGTGCCGCCGGTGACTTCGGTCATCTCGACGTTGTAGGAGACCAGCCGCTCGTTGCCAATGTGCAGCTCGCGCAGGGAGCCGGGGTTCAGGTTCACGAATTGTGCCATGGGAAATTCTCCTTTTCTCAAGTTTTTTGTCTGCATCCATAATACCATTTTTTCGGCCAGACCATGAGGACGATTTCGTGATAAAACCGTAAAATATTTCAATTTTGAAGAAACAAGCCGTAAAGAATGCAAATACTTGACATTTTGCCACAGGTGCGTATAATGAAAGTACAAAGGTAGTTATTTCGAGTCCAACGGAAATCCCAAAGCAAGCAAGAAGCCCCTCGGTAGTCGCAATACCGAGGGGCTTCCTGTCGCTATGGGATCAGTGCTTGCCGTTCACAAAGAACTGTTCGTCAAGCCACTTGCAAACATAGTAAGCGGCTATGCTTGCTGCGACGGACAGTAAAAAGGTAGTTAACGTCTCCAAGGAAATCACCTCCCATCCATAAAAATGGGCCGGAGTGGAGCGGCAAGTACAGAATAGCACAGATTTTGACAAAACACAAGAAACTTACAAAGCGAGTCTCTTCTTTACCTTTCCGGCGGTTCCGCCCCAAAGGTTTTACCCACTCTTTTCCCGGCCATGGTTTCGGGCGGCGGGATAAAACGGTAGAATGAAACCGTTCCCAGATGGTCAACCTCTATGCCAAGGGCGTCGGCGCAGAGAACTTCCGCGGCGTCTTCGACAACACCGAGATCTATCACAAGCTCGCTGAACTGACCGGCGTGCAGTAACCGACCCACAAGAAAAGCTCCGTCCCGTTTCGCTGAGGCAGCGAGGGGGACGGAGCTTTTTTCGATTTCAGATGGGGCGCAGCCTCATCCCATTACTTGTTGTAGACCTCTTCCTTCAGCAGGCCCTCGCTCCTGGCGACACAGATGCTGGCGACGGCATCGCCGACAACGTTCAGCGAGGTGACGAGCATCTCGATGGGACGGTTGATGGCCAGAATGAGGGAGTAGGCCAGCAGAGCGCCGTCGTTGACGAAGCCCACGCCGGACAGGATGGTGAAGAGGATGACGGCACCTGCACCGGGGGCAGCCGGGGTGCCCACCGAGGCCAGCAGAGCCAGCAGGGCCACGACCACCAGCTGGCCGGGGGTGACGGTATAACCGGCGCAGCCCGCGATAAAGACGGTGGCGATGACCTGCATGATGGCGGTGCCGTCCATGTTGATGGTCATGCCCAGAGGCAGCACGAAGGAGGCGATGCTCTCATCCACGCCGAACTCCTCCTCGCAGACCTTGATGTTCAGGGGCAGGGTGGCGGCGCTGGACGAGGTCGAGAAACCGAACACGGCCACATTGGCGATCTTGCGGATGAAGGTAATGGGGTTCAGCTTGGCACCCAGAGCGATCACCAGCGGGTAGGCCACCACCAGGAAGACCAGCAGCAGGATCACCGTGACCACCACATAGACCAGTGCCGGCTTGAGGTAGTTGATGCCGTAGATGGCAAAGGTGCGGGTGAGCAGCACGAAGACGGCAAAGGGAGCAAATTTGCTGACGATGAAGTTCAGGAAGACGACCACCACGTCATTCACCTCGCCCAGCAGGCGGCGCAGGGTGGCGGTGCGGCTCTCGCCCAGCGCATTCATGCTCAGGCCGGTGGCCACCGCCAGGAAGACGGCGCTCAGGACTGCACCATTGCTGCCAAAGGCCGTGATGATGTTGGAGGGGATGATGTTCAGCACCACGTTCAGCGGGTTGGAGCCGGTGGAGCCGGTGGCCTCGGTCAGGCCCTCGATGTGGGTGTTGAACAGCCCCATCGAGAAGGTGATGTAGCCCACGCTGCTGGCCAGCAGCAAAGCCAGGAAAGAGCACAGCAGGAACCAGAACAGGGTCTTGGCCGAGATGCGCCCCATGGTGCGGGTGTCGGCAATGCTGCCGATGGCCAGCGCGATGGAGGTGAAGACCATCGGGATGATGACCAGCTGCAGTGCTTTGATGAAGAGCTGGCCGATGATGTAGAAGATGCCGAGCGCACGCTCTGCGCCCTCTGCGGTGATGTCCTGGAAGAGCAGGTCGTTGATGGTCTGCCAGATGCCGCTGTTGCCGGAAGCCACGAGCTTTTCGCGCAGCATCATAAAGGCAAAGCCTGCCGCCAGACCGCAAACCAGAGACACTGCCATCTTTCTTGCCAGTGCCGAGCCGCTGTTCTTATTTTTTTCCATACGATTTTCCTCACTTTTGTCCATTTCCCAGTGTGTTTCGTTCACATTCGACCTATCCTACCACGTCAAACTGTTGGATGCAAGGGAAAAATCGGCTTTTCAGGCAATTTTTTCGCAAAAGTACGACACATGAAAATTTAATGTAAAAATTACATTTTGGATAAAAAGACAAAAAACCTCTCCGTCGCGCCTACGGCGTGACGGAGAGGTTTGATCTTATGTATTGTCTGCGCCCAGCTCTGCGGCTTCCAGCACCTTGATGCCTTCGGCCTCGAACGCGGCGCGCAAAGCCTCGGCAAAGCCGGGGCGCGGCACCTTGTTCTTGACGCAGAGGGTGATGATGCCATGCAGGCTGGTGCATTCCAAACCGATGGAAGCGCCGTCTGCCGGCACCCAGGTCTGGAAGTCCTCGATGTACCGGGTCAGCTCCGGGCTGGACGGAGCGAAGGGGTCGCCCAGATAGCTCACCCAGAAGTCCGCCGGGAAGCCGCTGATGTACTCGCCCATCTGGAAGATACGCTTTTTGATGCTGAGGCTGGCTTTCTGCTGGTAGACCCGGTAGACCCAGCCCATCTGCTCCGCAATACGGAACAGTTTTCGCTCAGCGGAAAGGTTCTCTTTCAGGTCAGCGTCCACGCCCACGGCCACTTCGGCCAGCGGGGCATCTGCCGTCAGCGGCAGCTTGCGCTGGAAGGAGGCCACGCAGTTGTAGAGGGCGTTCGGCGCACCCAGCGCGTCGCGGGCGTCTGTCGAGTAGCTGTAGAGCACCTCGTCCTTGTCCAGATACGCCCGCACCGCCTTACAGAGCAGGGCCGTAAGGGTACTGAAAGGCTTGACGCCGCAGCGGAGGGCGGCGTCCACAAGCCCCGCCTTTTCCAGCCGGATGCGGCAGCAGGTGGGCGTCTCTTCAAAGGTCTGCACCACGGGGCGCTGCATATCGTTGGCCACCTGACTCTCGGGATACTTTGCAAGGATGTCCTCGATGTCGTAGGCAGGGTCCGTCTCAAGGGTCTGGCCCTCGAAAGCCGTGCCGTACTGCAGGTTGCAGTAGAACTGCAGCACCATGGTCATGAAGGGTGCTATGCCCCGGCCATCGGCCAGAAAGTGGAACCAGTCGAAATAGACGACTTTCCCCTCATAGCTCAGGGCAACAGTAAAGCCGTTCTCTTCCGGAAATTCGGGCTTTGCGCTGCCCTGCCGCACCGGGAAGGGGGCGTCCGACGGCTCGAGGTGGAGCAGCTTTTTCTCCCACACCGGCTTCTGGAAATAGTAGGGTGCCTTTGCCCGGGCCGCATCCAGAGCTTGCTGCAAAAGCGCACCGTCCACGGCGTCTTTCAGCGTGACCTGATAGCGGCAGTTGACCATGTTTTCACGGTAATAGTAGACGATACCCTGAAAAACGGAGCGCTGTTCGGCATCCATCCCTTATTCCCCCGCGTGTGCGGCCAGATAGTCGGCCAGATCGCTGACGGTGACGAAGTTGCGCAGCTCCTTTTCGGGGATGCGCAGGCCGAAAGTCTCCTCCAGGTCGGCGACGACGGTCAGGATCTCCATGGACGACAGGTCCAGATCGTCCATCAAGACGCTGTTCTCGTTGACATCATCGGGGGAAATTTCTGCAACATCTTCCAGAATTGCAAGGATCTGGGACACGATCTCGGTTCTTTCCATAGTTTGAATCTTCCTTTCGTAATTCCATTAAAGGCGGCTGCGGCTCTTTTCCAGTATTCCGCAGCCTGCCCGGTTTATTCTTACTTGCGCAGCAGCTTGCCGGTGCCGGTGCGGGGCAGAGGCTCAGTGCTGAACTCCACGGCGCTCATCCGCTTGTAGAGCGGCAGGGTGCGGTTGGTCTCGGTGATGAAGTCGCGGACGGTCTGCTGGTCGGCCTCGCCGCAGTAGATGACGGCACAGATCTTCTTGCCCTTCTCCCTGACGATGCATTCCTTGACGGCCTCGCACTTGGACAGCAGATTTTCCAGTTCTTCGGGGCTGACGTTCTCACCGTTGTCGAGGATGATGATATTCTTCTTGCGTCCGGTGATGTAATAGAAGCCGTCCTCGTCCACACGGGCCAGGTCTCCGGTGTGGAACCAGCCGTCGGCGTCGAGGACTTCTGCGGTGGCCTCGGGGTCCTTGTAATAGCCCAGCATGACGCAGCCGCCGCGGATGCAGATTTCGCCCGTCTCGTCCAGCTTGTACTCGGCGTGGTCGTCGGGCTTGCCCACGGCGCGGATATGCTTTTCGTCCTGCTCGTAGTTGATGATGCCGTCGCCGCAGGTCTCGGTCATGCCGTACACCTGAGTGATCATCATGCCCTGCTGTGCCAGCTCGGCCAGCATGGCGCCGTCAAACATGGCAGAGGAGCCGCAGGGGTTCCAGATGCCGTTCAGGCGGGCGCGGCGGCCCCGCTTGACGTCTTTGTAGATGGCCTCCATCAGCATGGGAGCCACAGCGATGGCATCGCTGTGCATCAGGCCGAGGTCGCGGTAGAAGTCGCGGATGTCGGCGGAGAGGTTCAGCGCCCAGCCCTTGCAGGCCCAAACGAAGAGGCAGATGAACGTACCCAGATGGAACAGGGGCAGGATGGCGAAGTTGCTCAGGACGTCGTTTTTGTCCTCGGGCATATGCTCGTGCTTATAGTCCAGCATGGCGTCGCCGAATTTGACCTGGCACTCCACAGTGGTAAAAAAGTTGCGCTCCGAGAGCATGACGGCCTTGCTGCGGCCGGTGGTGCCGGAAGTGAACATCAGCACCATCAAATCATCATGACCCACGCAGTCAACAAGCTCTGCAGGCGCGCTGTCCTTGAAGGCGTCCATCGGGCGGAGTTTATCGCCGTAGGCGGCCTCGATGTCGGGGCGGCAGCCATAGTCGATGCCGTCGTTGACGATGAGGGAAGGCTCGACAAGGCCCAGCTCATATTCCAGCTCGGGCCAGGTCTTTTTCTGGTTGATGGTCACGACGACGGCCCCGGCGAGGATCGCGCCGAAGCTGTTGACACCGTACTCATAGCAGTTGCGGCTCATGATGCCGACACGCTTGCCCTTGATGTCGGGGATATTCTCCTTAAAATAAGTAACGGCCCTGCGGATGTCCTGCACATACTGGGCGTAGGTCTTTTCCACCACAGTCTTGCCATCGGCGGCCACATAGCGGAAAGCCACCCGGTCGGGGTACTGCTTCGCCATGACGTCCGTGATGAGCTCATATACAGTATTTATCATTTTTGTCGCTCCTTGCTGTTTTTCTTTATTGCAGCGAAACGCCGGCAGCTGACATTTTCTGCCTCAACGTAATAATACCTGTTTCGGCAGAGAAATGCAACTACGCGGCGTATCCTTTTCACTGTTTCTTCTTACTTGTTACTTGCGCAGCAGCTTACCCAGAGCGTTGCGGGGCAGGGGCTCAACGGTGAACTCCACGGCACTGATGCGCTTATACAGCGGCAGGCTGCGGTTCACCTCGATGACGAAGGCTCTGACCTCTTCCTGCTTATCCTCAGGGCAGTAGATGACGGCACAAATTTTCTGGTCCTTTTCCTTCACGATGCACTCGGTGATGGCCGGGCAGAGGGCCAGCTTCTTTTCCAGCTCTTCGGGGCTGACGTTCTCGCCGCTGGCGAGGATGATAAGGTTCTTCTTGCGGCCGGTGATGTAATAGAAGCCTTCCTCATCCATCCGGGCCAGGTCGCCGGTGTGAAACCAGCCGTCGGCGTCGATGACCTCTGCCGTGGCCTCGGGGTCCTTGTAGTAGCCCAGCATCACGCAGTCGCCCTTGATGCAGATCTCGCCGGTCTCGTCCAGCTTATACTGAACGTGGTCGTCGGGCTTGCCCACGGCACTCATGTGCTTTTCGACCTGCGTGAAGTTCAGGATGCCGTCGCCGAAGGTCTCGGTCATACCGTAGCACTGGTTGACGACGAAGCCGTTCTGGGCCAGCTCCAGCAGCATCTTGGGGTCGAGGGCAGCGGAAGAGCAGCACAGGTCCCACAGGCCGTTCAGACGGCTGACGCGGCCACGCTTCATGTCATTGTAGATGGTCTCCACCAGCATGGGGGCCGAGGCCATGACGTCGCTGTGCATCAGGCCCAGGTCGCGGTAGAAGTCGCGGATGTCGCCGCAGAGGTTCAGAGCCCATCCGGCAGGCGGGTAGGACATAACGCAGACGAAGCAGGCCATGTGGAAGAGAGGCAGCAGGGTCATATGGCTCAGCGGCAGCTTCTGGCCTGCCGGGAGGCGGTTGGTGATCCAGTTCTCTGCCACCTCCGAATAGGTGTGCAGGCTGGCGCACATATTCCGCTCCGAGAGCATGACGCCCTTGCTGCGGCCGGTGGTGCCGGAGGTGAACATCAGCATCATCAGATCGTCGTGGCCCACGCAGTTGGTCAGCTCACCGGGGGCAGTCTCTTTATAGCAGTCCATGGGGCGGAGCTTCGGGCCGTAGGCGGCTTCCAGCTCGGCGCGGCAGCCGTAGTCGATGCCGTCGTTCAGGATGAGGGCCGGTTCCACAAGACCCAGCTCATATTCCAGCTCCTCCCACGCCTTTTTCTGGTTGAGGGTCACGAGGACGCCCCCTGCAAGGATGATGCCGAAGGATGCCACACAGTACTCGTAGCTGTTCCGGCTCAGCAGCGCAACACGCTGGCCCTTGATGCCGGGCACTTCTGCCTTGAGGTAGGCAGTCATCCGGCGGATGTCCTGCGCGTACTCGCGGTACTTCTTTTCCACGACGGTCTTGCCGTCGGCGGCCACATAGCGGATCGCCACATTGTCGGGGAATTCCTGCTCCATGCAGCGGGTCACCATATCATATACGCCTGCGGGGACTTTGATCTCTTCAGCCATTGGTCTTACTCCTTTTTTGTTCACAAGAAAGAAAAATATAGCAATTCAACTTTTCAATGCAACAGCAACAGCGTTGAATTGCATATCGCAAATATGCTGTTTTCATGTTGCACGAATTTTTTGCCTTGCGATAAACAGCACCATTTCGTTCCAGAATCTCCGCATTTCTGGCAGACAGAGGAAAGTTCTGGTTCGATTCCTCTCGGCAACAGTATACCGCATATGCGCCGTAAACGCAAGATTTCATTGCACAAATATGCAACTTAAACTTGCGCTCAACTTGTGCAACCGGATGTAAATCCTTCCTTTTGTTGCGGCGGGACAAAAGCTGTGATACACTTTTTTCGTCAGGACGAAACTTCGCCCGGAGGTCGAGTCCTTATCAAATTGACAGCAAGCCCAAAAAGCATTATACTGTTTATATTATTTAGCAAAAAAGCTCCCCGCCGAGCTTCATATTTTTATTTATCGCGCCTAAAACACGGCCTTCCGGGGCCTCCGGGACGAATGGCGCACAAGGAGGACCCTTTTCATGGAAGGCACCAAGCCCCGCACTGTAAGCAGCCTTGGCATGTTCGACCTGCTGAAAGGCATCGGAATGCTGGCCATCGTCTTTGCCCACACGGCAGAGCTTTACCCCCTCGGCACCAACGACGTCACCCCTTTCGCGTTCGCGCTGTTCGCTTACCGCGAAGCGCTGATGGCCGCCTTTTTTATTGCCAGCGGCTACGGCTTCCGCAAGCGCTCCATCCACAAATGCATCGAGCAGCAGCTCAAGACCCTGCTCAAGCCTTACCTTTATACTGCACTGGCCACCACGGTGCTCCACGCTTTCATTCACCATGCAGCTTTCGGCTCGTGGGATGCTGCCATCTCAGAATCGGCCAAGGTCTTAGGCGGTTTCCTGTTAGGCCTGCCCCACACGGCCACTTACTTCGGGCAGCAGTTTTTCTCCTGCGGACCCATGTGGTACTTAGTGGCTCTGATGCTGGCGTGGGTGCTTCTGGACGTGCTGCTCGAGATCTTCCCCGAGCGGTACATAACCCCCGCAGTCGTCGGCGTCACCCTGCTTGGCTGGGGCGTCACGCTGGTGTGGGAGGCTCCTTTCTGCATCGCACAGGGCATGGTGTCGCTGCCCTACCTTTACATCGGCTATCTGGCCAAGAAGCGCCGCCTTTTCGAAACTCCCCTTTCCGGCAGAGCCAAAGCCGGACTTATCGCGTCCGCGCTGGGCGTCGTCGCGGGCGTTTTGCTGACCCAGAGCACCGACTGCGTTTCGCTGGGTGAGTGGACGATGGGGCCGCTGAGCATCCTGCTGGATGGCGCAGTGGGCTACGGCATCATCCGGCTCTTTTTGAAATGGCAGCGCCGAGTGGACGGCCCCATCTCCCATGCCATCGAGTGGGTGGGCCGGCGCTCGCTCTTCATCTTCTGCATCCACACTGTGGAGCTGACGGCCATCCCGTGGTATCTGATGGCTGCAAAGTATGCTGACCATCCGGTGCAGGGGATGCTGCTGCAGTTCGTGTTCTCGCTTGTGTCCATCTTCGCCGTCACCGAACTTCTGATGCGCCGCAAAGAGCTTGGCCGGAAGCTTCGGGGCGGCAAGCCTGCGGACAAGCCCCGGCAGCGGAGCAAGACCCGCCGCTATGCGGCAAAACACTGAAATTCCTGCGCTTTGGTATCCATCCATTTTGAGGGTAGACTATAGTTACTTTTGATGCATGGGCTTGCAGCGCGGGTTGTACGCCTTGCGATAAATTGGAGGAGGCCCCGGTAATGATGAACGAAACTCCTGAAGCGGCTCTGCGCAGCCGCATTGCGGACCTTGAACAACAGCTCAAACTTGCAGACGAAGGCACTTCGCGGCTGGCCCAGCGCTGCCTTGAGCTGGAAAAGCAGCTGCAGACCTTCTACGCCACCCACCCCCAGAAAGAGATGCAGGCCGACTCACCTGCGCTGGTGCAGCCGCTGCTCTACTTCGATGCCGGCTTTGGCTTTTCCCAGAGGGACACCGTCAAAGCCCCGGACTACGAATACGACGAGATGAACGGGATGGTGACGGCCACCTTCGAGCTGCCCGAGGCCGCCGTCAATCTCCGCTTCGACCCGGGCGAGCTGCCCTGCTGCATCACCAATTTCGTCTTTTCGGATGACCGCATCCTCTGCCGCCCGGTGAACGGCGTACCGCTCCACGGCGACGGCATCCTTTTCCTGAACGACGACCCCAACCTCATGCTGGAAGGGATGAACCGCTTCCCCGCCGGGATGAAGCTGGGCGTGAGCTACGGCTATTTCCCGCTGGAGGCGCTGGCAGGCGACCCACTCTTCGCCGCAGTGCTGGAGGGCGTGCAGTATTTCCAGAAGACCCGCGTCTGTGAGCAGAAACATCTGGACCAGCTGGAAAAGACCTCTTCCGACCAGAAGCAGACCATCGACGCCTTGCAGAAGAACATCTCCGAGCTGCATCAGGCCAACGCCGAGCTGACCGCCCGGTGTGAGGAGCTGCGGAGAGAGCTGGACAAAATATCCACCGCCCCGTTGCGGCTGGATGTTCCGTCCGCACTGCCTACTGTCCCGTTCCCGGAGACGGCAGCACAGACACCGCCTGCTGCGGACCGTCAGTCGAAAACAAAGCTGGAACACCTCGGCGACGAGGTCCTGGCCGAGCTTTCGAAGCTGATGCCGCAGGAAAAGTAAGAATTAAAAAGACCACCTGTCGAAAGACAGGTGGTCTTTTTTGTATCATTCGCCCCGCTGTTCCAGCAGATAAGTCGCCTCCAGGTCGGCGATG
>ENA-UEOJ01002079-UEOJ01002079.1-human-gut-metagenome-genome-assembly--contig:-NODE-2079-length-12561-cov-3.730695_pt1 | contig 12561 bp, 8 predicted proteins | sample MGYA00242885_ERZ507886 | MGnify/ENA primary metagenome ERZ507886 (study PRJEB26167, sample SAMN06115505) | human gut metagenome | host: Homo sapiens | place: China:Anhui | collected 2015-08-07 | study... | reverse complement strand
TGCAGGGTACGGCCCGTGCCGCCGCCAGAAGCGACGGAGAAGTACTTCTTGCCGTTCTCGTTGGCCCACTTTTTATAGGTGCCGGCGACCAGATGCTGGAAGCGGACGGGGTTGGTGGAGTTGCCGGTGATGGAGCACTGGACGTCCTCCTTCTTCATGATGGCAACGCCCTCCATGACATCGTTTGCGCCGTAGCACTTGACGGCTGCGCGCTCACCCTCGGAGAAGGGGATCTCCTTGACGACCTTCAGGGTCTGGGTGGGGATGTCGTACTCGGTCTGCACATAGGTGAAGCCGTTGATGCGGGAGATGATGTAAGCGGCGTCCTTGCCCAGGCCGTTCAGGATGACGCGCAGGGGGGTCTTGCGGACCTTGTTTGCGGTGCGGGCGATGCCGATAGCACCCTCAGCAGCGGCGAAGGACTCGTGGCCTGCCAGGAAAGCGAAGCAGGTGGTGTCCTCGCTCAGCAGACGAGCGCCCAGGTTGCCGTGGCCCAGACCGACCTGACGCTGCTCAGCGACAGAACCGGGGATGGTGAAAGCTTCCAGACCTTCGCCGATGGCGGCTGCGCACTCGGCAGCATCGGTCAGGCCGCGCTTGACGGCGATAGCGGTACCCAGGGTGTAAGCCCAGACAGCGTTATCAAAGCAGATGGGCTGCACGCCGCGGACGATCTTGTCGCAGTCGATGCCCTTAGCGAGGAGCATCTCGTTGCAGGCGTCCAGAGACTCGAGGCCGTTGGCCTTCAGGCATGCCTCGATCTTCGGCATGCGGCGATCCATAGATTCAAAAGTTGCCATGAGTTGTTCCTCCTCTCTTATTCCTCACGCGGGTCGATGTACTTGACAGCGCCTGCTTCCTTGCTGAAGCGGCCGTAAGTACCCACGTTCTTCTCGTAAGCCTCGTTGGGGGTCTTGCCGTGACGGATGTCCTCCATCATCTTGCCCAGCTTGACGAACTGATAGCCGATGACCTCGCCGTTGGCATCCACAGCCAGCTTGTTGATGTAGCCCTCGGTCAGCTCCAGGTAACGGACGCCCTTCTCCTTGGTGGAGAAGATGGTGCCGGTCATGGAGCGCAGGCCCTTGCCCAGGTCGTCCAGACCTGCGCCGATGGGCAGACCGTCCTCAGAGAAAGCGGTCTGGCTGCGGCCGTAGACGATCTGCAGGAACAGCTCGCGCATAGCCACGTTGATGGCGTCGCACACCAGGTCGGTGTTCAGAGCTTCCAGAATGGTCTTGCCGGGCAGGATCTCGCCAGCCATAGCAGCAGAGTGGGTCATGCCGGAGCAGCCGATGGTCTCCACCAGAGCCTCTTCGATGACGCCGTTCTTGATGTTCAGGGACAGCTTGCAGGTGCCCTGCTGGGGTGCACACCAGCCCACACCATGGGTGTAGCCGCTGATGTCCTTGATCTCATAGGCCTTGACCCATGCGCCCTCTTCGGGGATGGGAGCCGGACCATGCTTAGGACCTTTGGTGATCGGGCACATATTCTGTACTTGCTGCGAATAGGTCATAATCATACTCTCCTTTTGACAAATTGATGCCACGCAGCAGGGGGGCTCCCCTGCCGTTTGCATTCGACCGGGCCCGCCGCTCTCATCGGTACGCCCAGTACTACCACGCATAGTTTCATTATAGAGGACATTTTCGCAATTTTCAAGACGTTTCCGACAATTTTTCTACAAAGTTTTTGACGGTTATTCGCAGCTAACCGCCACATTTTATGCTTTTCCCGTATCGTTTGATATTTTTTTGTCAGGTCTGCCAAAAGGTTCAGTTTTTCTTTGGTGGTTTTTGCCGCTGTACCGGCTGCAAGGCCCAGATGGCTGCAAAGCCTGCCGCCGCCCCGCCGATGGCCAGCCAGTGCCGCCCGGTCTCCAGCCCCCAGAGGTTGGCTGCAAAGGGGAACGCCAGACTGCCCACGCTCTGCCCTAGAGCCAGAAAACCGTAGTTCACCCCCGCGTGGGGCAGACCGAACAGGTCAGTGGAAAGGGCTGGCAGCACCGCCGCCAGCGCCGAGTAACAGAAGGTCAGGCTGGCATACACTGCCGCCACGGCCCACCCCTGCGCAAACAGAAACACGACGGACAGCACGAATGACGCCGCGAACAGGAGCAGATCGGTCGGGCGGCGGCCGATCTTATCGCTGAGCAGGGGCATCAGCAGCCGCCCGGCCGCGCTGCCCACGCTGCCCAGCACCACGCTCCACAGCGCCGCGCGCTCATCCAGCCCCCGCTCCATGCCCAGCTTCAGGATGATGGGGCTGAACAGCAGCACCGCCGGGGTGGAAAAGCAGACCGCTCCGGCGCAGAGCCAGTACTGGTGTGTGCCCAGCATCTGCCGGGGCGAGAGGTCGAGGGATGGTGCGGCGTCCCCCTTTCCCTGCCCGCCGGGCCGGGGCTTTTCCGGCGGAGGGTCGGTGAGGAGAGCGCTCCCCGCAAGGCAGACCGGAAGGGTCAGCGCCCCCAGCGCCCAGAAGGCCCCTCGTATCCCCTGCACCGGCCCGAAGCCCCGCAGCGCCGTGCGGACGAAGACGGTGAGGAAGGCGCCGCTCAGGCCCACCGCGCCCCCGATGACGCCGGTGGCCAGCCCCTTGCGGCCCTTGTACCATTTCTGGGCGCAGGACTGGATGGACGGATACAAAAACGCCGTGCCCAGCCCCGCCGGGATGCTGAACGCCCCAAAGAAAAAGCCGCCCTTCTCCCCCGGCAGCAGCGCCGCCGCAAAGAAACCGCCGCAGAGCAGGGCCGTGCCCCAGAGCGCAGCGCATCGGGGGCCTTTCCGGTCCTGCAAAAAGCCGCCGATCACGCACCCGACGCCGAACGCTGCGATCAGGAGGCCGAACGCATACCCGGCCCCCTGCTCGCTCAGGCCGTACTCGTCCATCACCGGCTGCTGGAATACGCCCCACGCGGCGGGCAGGCCCGTCAACACCTGAATGGCGGCCCCCGCCGCCAGGATGGCCCACGGATGTTTTGCAGAAAACTGCTGCATTTTTTGCATCACCTCTGCCCTTAGTCTGCCCTTTTTGATTGACAAACGAGCAGATTCTTTTATAATTGTAGGTACTATGAAAAGAATACCCCTCTCAGGCGCTTCGCGCCAGCTCTCCCAAAGGGAGAGCCTTAAAAAGCATCAAGGAGCAATCATATGAAATCAGACCGCACCTACCCCATTTATAAAGTAAATAAAAAAGCCGAGGCCAGCCTTGTGGGCGGACACCCGTGGGTGTACGAAAACGACATCCTCGCCTTCCCCGAGAGCGAGCCGGAGAACGGCACCCTCGCCGATGTGGTGAGCACCAAGGGTGCCTACCTCGGCACCGGCTTCGTCTCCCTCAAGAGCAAGATCCGCGTTCGTCTCATCTCCCGCAACGCCAACGATACCTTCGACGCCAGCTTCTGGCGGCGTCGGGTGGAGTATGCGTGGGCCTACCGCAAGACCGTCCTTGAGCCGGACGACCTCTCGGCCTGCCGGGTCATCTTTGGTGAGGCCGACCAGTTCCCGGGCCTGACCGTGGACCGCTTCAACAACATCCTCGTCACCCAGACCCTCAGCGTGGGGATGGAGAAGCTCAAGCCCCTCCTCTTCCCCCTCCTCGCCGAGGTGCTGCGGGCCGACGGCCAGACCATCGACGGCATCTACGAGCGGAACGACGAGGCCCTGCGTGCCAAAGAGGGCCTCGAGCAGAGCAAGGGCTGGTTCGAGCTGCCGGGTGAAAGCCACCCCGCCTCCACCCAGACCGAGATCTGCGAGAACGGCGTCTACTACCACGTCGATTTCGAGAACGGCCAGAAGACCGGCTTCTTCCTCGACCAGAAGTACAACCGCCGGGCCGTGGCACGCCTCGCCGCCGGACACACCGTGCTGGACTGCTTCACCCACACCGGCAGCTTCGCTCTCAACGCCGCCAGCGGCGGCGCGGCCCGGGTCACGGCGGCAGACATCAGCGCCGACGCCATTGCCATGGCCCAGCGGAACGCCGCACGCAACGGCCTGACCAACATGGACTTCCTCTGCGAGGATACCTTCGAGCTTCTGCCCCGCCTCGAAAAAGAAGGCCATCCCTACGATTTCATCATCCTCGACCCGCCGGCCTTCACCAAAGCCCGCCGCACGGTGGAAAACGCCATGCGGGGCTACAAAGAGATCAACTACCGGGCCATGAAGCTCCTGCCCCGGGGCGGCTACCTCGCCACGGCCAGCTGCTCCCACTTCGCCACCGAGGAGCTGTTCATCAAGATGCTCCGCTCCGCCGCCAAGGACGCCCACCGCCAGCTGCGCCAGATCGAAGTCCGCCAGCAGGCCCCCGACCACCCCATCCTCTGGGGCGTCCCGGAGACGAACTACCTGAAGTTTTTCCTGTTCCAGGTCATCTAAAAGTCATACCAAGCGCGCAAATCTCCAAAAAAACGAGAGCGTGTTTGTGCAGAATCGTCAGTTTTGTCTATTGCCTTTTTTTGCCCTGTAAGCTATAATCATGCCATAGACAGCAACGGCGCTGTGGGTCACCTCCTGACTCGCAGCGTCGTTTTGTTTAAGCAAGCTTTCGCGTGAAAACGCATCGGCGTGGATGGGTTTTTGCGATGTGTGGAAAGAAACAAGATCAAGTAAGGAGTAGGATTTATGGCAGCAAATGTTATGGAAATCTACGGCAGCAAGGTCTTCAACGAACATGTGATGAAGGAGCGCCTGCCGAGCGCGACTTACAAGAGCCTGGAACGTACCCTGCACAAGGGTGCTCCGCTGGACATCGAGGTGGCCAACGTTGTGGCCAGCGTGATGAAGCGCTGGGCCATGGAGCTGGGCGCTACCCACTACACCCACTGGTTCCAGCCGCTGACCGGCATCACCAGCGAGAAGCACGATGGCTTCGTCTCCCCCGTGGGCGACGGCACCGCCATCATGGAGTTCTCCGGCAAGGAGCTGGTGCGCGGCGAACCCGATGCTTCCTCCTTCCCCTCCGGCGGCCTGCGCGCTACCTGCGAGGCCCGCGGCTACACCGCATGGGACCCCACCAGCTACGCCTTCGTCAAGGATGATGTGCTCTGCATCCCCACCGCCTTCGTCAGCTACACCGGCGAGGCGCTGGATAAAAAGACTCCTCTGCTGCGTTCCATGAACGCGCTGTCCAATCAGGCCATCCGCATCCTGAAGCTGTTCGGCAAGGATGTGGACTACGTGTCCACCACGGTCGGCCCGGAGCAGGAGTACTTCCTCGTCAAGAAGGAAGACTACGAGGCACGTCAGGACCTGATCCTGACCGGCCGCACCCTGTTCGGCGCTCCCTCTGCCAAGGGCCAGGAGCTCGAAGAGCATTACTTCGGCGTCATCCGCCCCGAAGTCTCCGCTTTCATGAAGGAACTGGACGAGGAGCTGTGGAAGCTGGGCGTCCCCGCCAAGACCAAGCACAACGAAGTGGCTCCCTGCCAGCATGAGCTGGCCCCCATCTTCGACACCACCAATGTTGCCATCGACCACAACCTGCTGACCATGGAGCTGATGAAGAAGATCGCACCCAAGTACGGTCTGGTCTGCCTGCAGCACGAGAAGCCTTTTGAGGGCGTGAACGGCAGCGGCAAGCACAACAACTGGTCTATGAGCACCACCCACGAGAACCTGCTGGACCCCGGCGACACTCCCATGGAGAACCTGCAGTTCCTGGTCTTCCTGGCCGCTGTCATCAAGGCAGTCGATGAGTACGCAGACCTGTTGCGCACCTCCGTCGCCACCCCCGGCAACGATCACCGTCTGGGCGCCAACGAGGCACCCCCGGCCATCATCTCCATCTTCGTGGGCGAAGAGCTGGAAGCCGTCATCGACGCCATCGCTTCCGATTCTCCCTACGCCGGCCCCACCAAGATGAAGATGGATCTGGGTGTGGATGTCCTGCCCAAGTTCAGCAAGGACACCACCGATCGCAACCGCACTTCTCCCTTCGCCTTCACCGGTAACAAGTTCGAGTTCCGTATGCCCGGTTCTGCCGAGAACCTGAGCGACTGCAACACCATCCTGAACACCGCCGTCGCCAAGGAGCTGAAGGGCTATGCCGACGAACTGGAGGGTGCTGAGGACTTCACCTCCGCCGCCATCGCTCTGGTCAAGCGGACCATCCGCGACCACCGCCGCGTCATCTTCAACGGCAACGGCTACACCGCCGAGTGGGAAGAAGAAGCTGCCCGCCGCGGCCTGCCCAACAAGAAGAACACCCCGGCTGCTCTGCCCGCCCTCGTTGACCCGAAGAACATCCAGCTGATGGAAGACTTTGGCGTCCTGACCAAGGTGGAGATGGAGAGCCGTTACGAAGTCGAGATGGAGCACTACGCCAAGATCATCAACATCGAGGCGCTGACCATGCTCGAAATGGCCCGCAAGCAGCTGCTGCCGGCCGTCAACTCCTACATGAGCGAGGTCGCCAACACCGCTGCCACCAAGCTGGCCGTCAGCGAGGCGCTCAGCGTCCGCAGCGAGACCAAGACCCTGACCAGGCTGAGCACCGATGCCGACGCTATGAGCGACGCCATCGACGTGCTGCAGGATGTGGTGGACGCTGCCGAGGCTCTGACCAGCGAGAGCGAGAAGGCTGTGGCCTTCCACGACAACGTGATCCCGGCAATGGACGCCCTGCGCGCCGCAGCTGACGATGCCGAGACCATCTGTGGCGAGGACTACTGGCCTCTGCCCAGCTACAGCAAGATGCTCTACTACGTCTGATCTTCCAGCGCATTTCATAAAGCATCTTAGGCTGTCGAACTTCATTCGCCATTCTCCTTTTCCTATTTCTTACACCAGCCTAAAGACCTGCTCTTTTGCGAGGGCAGGCCTTTAGGCGTTTTTCTTGAGAGGAGATCATCCTTATGAGCTATACGACCCAACAGGATATCCTGGATTTTGTGGAGGACAACAACGTCAAATTCGTGCGGTTCGCCTTCTGCGACATCTTCGGCACACAGAAGAACATCGCCGTGCTGGCCGGGGACCTGCCCAAGGCGCTGGAGGACGGCGTCTGCTTTGACGGCAGCTCCATTGCCGGGTTCATGAAGGTGGAAGAGAGCGACCTGGTGCTCCGGCCCGACCTCTCCACCGTGACCATCCTGCCCTGGCGGCCCACCGAAGGCCGGGTGATGCAGTTCTTCTGCGACGTGGAACGGCCGGACGGCGACCCCTTTGGCGGCAACTGCCGGGGGTTCCTGCGCCAGATGAGCCGCCGCTTCCGCAAGCTGGGGCTGACCTGCAACGTGGGGGCCGAGTGCGAGTTCTATCTGTTCGAGAACGATGACCATGGCCGCCCCACCCGCGTCCCCATCGACTTCGGCGGTTACTTCGACGTGGCCCCGCTGGACGCAGGCGAGAACCTGCGCCGCGACATCTGCCTGACCATGGAACAGATGGGCATGAGCCCCCAGCACAGCCACCACGAGAGCGGCAACGGCCAGAACGAGATCGACTGCCACTATGCAGGCCCACTCAAGACCGCCGACAACGTGATGATGTTCAAGCAGATCGTGCGGGCCGTGGCCATGCGCAGCGGCATCCATGCCAGCTTCCTGCCCAAACCTCTGGCCGACCAGGCCGGCAGCGGGCTGCACATCAACCTTTCGCTCTACATGGACGGGCGGAACCTGTTCGAGGGCGACATCGCGCCTGACAGCATCGCGGGCAGCTTTATGGCGGGTGTACTGGCACACAGCCGCGCGCTGACCGTCTTCACAAATCCCCTGCCCAACAGCTACCTCCGCTTTGGCAGCGACGAAGCCCCCAAATACGTGAGCTGGAGCCGTCAGAACCGCAGCCAGCTCGTGCGCATCCCGCAGGTGCAGGGCGACAACTGCCGCATGGAACTGCGCAGCCCGGACCCTGCCTGCAACCCGTATCTGGCCATCGGCCTCATCCTGGCCGCCGGTCTGGACGGCATCGAGCGCCGGTTGGAACTGCAGGCCCCCATCAACAAGAATCTGTTCGACCCCGCCGTGGCCGCTGGCCTTGGGCTGGAAAAGCTGCCTTCCACTCTGGAAGAAGCCGTGCAGGCTGCGCAGGAGAGTGACTTCCTGCGCGCCGTGCTGCCGGAGGAGCTCTCTCACCGCTACTACGAGGAGGAACTGAAGCGCTGCGCTGCCCTGAAGAATGCCGCCGACCCGGCGGAGTACGAGCGCATCCACTACTTCAACGCCATCTGAGCGGTAAGCTACCGGAAAAAGAGAGGGAAAAGGAAAGGAGCGATTCCGAATGGGACGTGCTCTGATCGTCAGCGCCGGAGCCAGCTCAAACGAGTATATCTCGGCACGGCTGGCGGAGCTGGGATACCCCCGGCCTCTGATCGTGCCAAGCGGAGCCGAGGCCCGGCGCAGGATGTTAGAATCGGATTTTGAGCTCATCGTGGTCAACGCGCCGCTGCCCGATGAGTTTGGCCATGAGCTGTGCGCTGCCGCCGTGGAAAAGACCGACGCGGGCGTGGTGCTTCTGGCCAAGGCCGCTGCGGCCGAGCAGCTGCTGGGTTCCATGAGCGACGAGGGCGTGCTGCTTTTGAGCAAGCCGTTCTCGAACACGCTGTTTTTGCAGGCCATCCACATGGCAGCAGCCAGTAACCACCGCCTGCTGCGCCTGCGGCAGGAAAACGCCAGGATGCAGGAAAAGATCGCGCAGGTGCGTCTGGTCAGCCGCGCCAAATGCTGCCTCATCGAGCGGGAAGGCATGACCGAGGCCGATGCCCACCGCCTGATCGAAAAGCGGGCCATGGACACCCGGCGTGACCGTGCCGAGATCGCACAAGAAATCCTTGATTCTTACGAGGATTAGGATTATAATTTTATGTCGGAAAACGAGCTCCCCACAGTCTGCTTCGCAGACAGCCCCCCTCTGGGAGGGCGGCGGCATCGCCTGCGCGGTGCCGAAGGGAGCTTCTGGGAAAAGTATCAGAATCAAACGAGATAGAGGAGGACCATTTTTATGGCAAAATTCATCTTCGTCACCGGCGGCGTCGGCGCCGGTCTGGGCAAAGGCATCACGGCCGCTTCGCTGGGCCGTCTGCTCAAGTGCCGCGGCCTGAAGGTCGCCAGCCAGAAGCTCGACCCCTATGTGAACGTGGACCCCGGCACCATGAGCCCGCTGCAGCACGGCGAGGTCTTCGTGACCGACGACGGCACCGAGACGGACCTCGACCTGGGCCACTACGAGCGCTTCATCGACGAGAACCTGAACAAATACTCCAACCTGACCACCGGCAAGGTGTACTGGAACGTGCTGAACAAGGAGCGCCAGGGCGCTTATCTGGGTCAGACCGTCCAGATCATCCCCCACATCACCAACGAGATCAAGAATTACATCTACAACCTGGCCTCCTCCACCGAGGCCGATGTGGTCATCACCGAGATCGGCGGCACCACCGGCGACATCGAGAGCCAGCCCTTCCTGGAGGCCATCCGTCAGGTGGGCCTGGAGCAGGGCCGCGACAACTGCTGCTACATCCACGTCGTGCTGGTGCCCTACATCTCCGGCTCGGACGAGTACAAATCGAAGCCTGCACAGCACTCCGTCAAGGAGCTGCAGGGCATGGGCATCAACCCCGACATCATCATCCTGCGCGCCGACGGCAGCGTGGGCAGCGACATCCGCCGGAAGATCAGCACCTTCTGCAACGTCAAGCCGGAGTGCGTCATCGAGAACCTGACCATGCCCAGCCTCTACCAGTGCCCGCTGATGCTCCACACCAACGGTCTGGACGATGTGGTGGTCAAGAAGCTGAAGCTGGACGTCCCCCCTGCCGACCTGACCGAGTGGAAGCAGGTGGTCTCCCGCATCGCCACCCGCAGCAAGACCTGCACCATCGCACTGGTGGGCAAGTATGTCAAGCTGCACGACGCTTACCTCTCCGTCATGGAGAGCCTCTACCACGCCGGTTTTGAGAACGACAGCCAGGTGGAGATCCGCTGGGTCGAGAGCGAAGACCTGACCGACCAGGCCGCCTGCAAGGAAGCCTTTACCGATGTGGACGGCATCATCGTGCCCGGCGGCTTCGGCGACCGCGGCATCGAGGGCATGATCCAGGCCGCACAGTACGCCCGTGAGAACCATGTCCCCTACTTCGGCATCTGCCTCGGTATGCAGATCATGGTGATGGAGTTCGCCCGCCACGTTCTGGGCTACGCCGACGCCAATTCCAGCGAGTTCACCCCGGAGGGCCATCACAACGTCATCGACCTGATGGCCGACCAGCAGGGCAACATCCCCAAGGGCGGCACCATGCGTCTGGGCAAGTACCCCTGCACGGTGGCGCCCGGCACCAAGATGGCCGAGTGCTACGGCGAGAGCGAGATCTGGGAGCGCCACCGCCACCGCTATGAGTTCAACAACGACTTCCGGCAGGAGATGCAGGACGCCGGGCTGGTCATCTCCGGCACTAGCCCGGACGGCCATCTGGTGGAGACTGTGGAGCTGCCCGGCCGCGACTTCCATCTGGGTGCACAGTTCCACCCGGAGTTCAAGAGCCGTCCCAACCGCGCACATCCCCTGTTCAAGGGCTTTATCGCCGCTGCGCTGCGCTACCGCGCTGCCGCCCAGCGGGATATGCTGCATCTGTAATAGCATAATATAACGGCAAGGCCGCAGCACAAAATACCGTGCTGCGGCCTTGCTTTATGTAAGACGATTTTAAATGCCTTCCGCGCCGTCCTGTCTGGCGTGGTTTGCCTGCTTATTCTCGTACATCCGCTGGTCGGCGATGCAACGCACCTGCTGCACGTCCACGCTTTCGGCGGGGTACCGGGCGTAGCCGCAGCTGGCACCCACGCTTACGGCGTTACCGTCGATCTCGTAGGGCACGGCGATCATCTCACAGATCATGTCCATCTTGCGGGCGCAGGTCTCCTGCGTCATCGGACCGAGCAGCAGCAGGGCGAACTCGTCGCCGCCCAGACGGAAAGCGTAGTCCCGGCTGCGGATGCATCCCTGCAGCCGCTGGGCAACGCCCTTCAGCAGCTTATCGCCCACATCATGGCCGTAGGTATCGTTGACCGGCTTGAAGCGGTCCAAGTCCATATAGAACAGTGCAAAGGGCTGGCTGTGCTGCTCCAGCACTGTCAGCACCCGGTCAAAATAGCGCTTGTTCAGCAGGCCGGTCAGGCCATCGGTATTGGCAAGGCTTTGCAGCAGATGCTGCTTGCCCATATCCTGCACGATCATCATCACACGGGTCAGGCGATTTTCCTTCCACGCCATGGGAACCACCGTCATCATGAAAAATGCACTCTTATCGCGGGCGGCGTATTCCAGCTTGAGGGAGTCGTTGTCCGTTTTGATCTGCCTGCGCAGGTTCTCCGGTGCCAGCATCTGGGGGATCTTGGCGTTTTCGCTGTCGGTCAGCACCACATACTTGCGCGATATCTGCTCCAGCAGCTGCTGGTAAGAGCCCTCCGGCGGGTACAATGCTTCTCCGTGCCGCTCGTAGTACTGGTAACGGTCACGGTCCAGATCGCACACTGCAAAACGCTCCACAACGCGCGCCATGCCCGCAAACATCATATCACTCTTTTCCCGGCGGCGCTCCAGCTCCCTGCGGCGGTTGCGCTCCGCGTCACGCTGGATCTTTACCACGCCTGCCATGATCAGAAGCCCCAGCAGCGCAATGACTAAAATGGTAGCGTTTTGCACCCGGCGCATCCCGGCATCCACCACCCCGGTGGGCACGATGCCGATGATGCTCCAATCCAGAATGCTCAGCGGCTGATAGATCAGGTAATATTTCTGCCCGTTCATGGTGAACAGCACACAGCCCTCGCCGCCCTGCGGCAGGGTCTGCACCATGGTGTCATAGTAGGGCTTATCCACACGGGCGTTCTGCTGCAAGTAATCAAACAGGTTCGTCATCTGCTCGGGGATCTCGGTCTTTGTCTCGGTGGAAAGCACCACATCGCCGTTTGAACGCACAATATAGCAATCGCTCTGTCCCTCATAGACCATGCTGCCCAGCAGCTTTTCCAGCACGGCGTTGTCGTAGCTGACCGCCAGCGCCGTATAGGTGGTGTCACCCAGCTGCAAGGGCTGTTCCATAGGCATGGCAAACATGATCTTACGGACGCCCTGACTAGAGGTGTAGCTGGTGATCACCGGCTCGTTTGCAGTATACAGCTCCTCAAAAGCCGCCCTCATATGCTCTGCTGTGCCCTGCCGCCCGGCGGTGGTCCAGAACTCGCACTGCTCGTTGAATAGGTAAAAATCTGTGTACTGCCATGTAGCCTTTTGGGCAATATACTCCTGCCACTGCCCCTCCTGCTCTCCCCGCTCCGCAAGGGCACCCAGATAGCTGTCCCAGGCGGTCAGGATGTTCCAGTTGCGCTGCGCAAACATGGTAAAGGTCTTGGCAGACTGCCCATAGGTGGAAAGCAGGTTTTCCGTGCTTTCCTGATAGATCTGCTCCTGCGTATAATCAGTGTAAACAAGGATGCCGACCAGCAGTGCCAGCAGCATCCCCGCTATGAGCAGGATATTTTTTCGTTTCTTCATCATAAGGCTGTTTCCTCCGACTGCCCCGCAGCCAGACCCCTTCACAATACGTTCTTCC
>ENA-UEOJ01002078-UEOJ01002078.1-human-gut-metagenome-genome-assembly--contig:-NODE-2078-length-12563-cov-3.211757_pt1 | contig 12563 bp, 7 predicted proteins | sample MGYA00242885_ERZ507886 | MGnify/ENA primary metagenome ERZ507886 (study PRJEB26167, sample SAMN06115505) | human gut metagenome | host: Homo sapiens | place: China:Anhui | collected 2015-08-07 | study... | reverse complement strand
GATTTGAATCCTTTTGGTATTCTTTACAACCCTTCTTCTCTTTCTGCTGTTCTGATAAGTCTTTGTTTTTCTTATAGAAAAGCAGGTAATCGTAATATTCGGAGGTGAGGGACTTTTCGGTTGCCACATTCCAGTAGGAACCCTGTATTCTCCTGCATATTTCCCAACGGTATTTTCCCATGACATTAAGAAATATATTTTCGGGAATTGTGTTACAGAATATAGGAAATAACATTCTGGCGGAAGAATTTCTTTTTCTGCCATTGATTTCCTGCCACAGAACACCTCTGGAGCCAATACATGGTGTAAGGATAATCTCAGGGAGATATTCCTCATATACATATAACTGGCTTATGCCGAGTTCTTCATTGGCATATACGATAGAACGGTAAAACAAAGAAAAATCGATTTCCTTAATTTTGGTTATGATATCTGTGACTTTATCTGCATAAAGCATGGCATCAGGAATATTTTTCGCAATATTTTCTTTAATTACAACCGGTACGAATGTACTTACCCTGCCGTAGGTCATATAATTGGCTGATTTGAAAAGGTTGTCAATTTCAAAACGCAGTTTCATTTCGCAATTATTTAATGCAGATTCCTCGGGCATATCTATGCTGTTATTCTTGATTTCCTGACGGATGAATTCTTCGTATGACTGGTCAAAGTTGTTGCGGCTTGGGTTCTTCTCCCCCGACATTACGAGCTTTAACCAACGGTACATTGTGAATATATTATCATTGTTAAACAGCGAATCGCCGGCTTTATATATTTTATAAAGAAGGACGGATACCTCCTCACCGGCAAGTTCCTCATCCATATATCCAAAATTTAAAAACATATATATATACGAAGGTATGGCATCATCATTAATGGATTTAATAAATACCTTATAGTATATGTCATAGAAAAATCCGGTTATCTGTTTTCTCAAGAGACGTATATTTTCATCACTTGATAATCTGTCGCTGCATATTTTGAAACGTCTGAAAGTGTCGGTTACAGAAGCTCTGGTATCATCGTCAATTTCAGAATAATCCAATATTTTATCCAATGAACCCTTGAGCTCATCAAGAATAAAAAGGTCGTCCTTCGTAAATGTCAGTGCGGGAACGGGACTTCTGGCTGCTGCATTCTGTTGTTTAGGAATGTAGTCGTTATTAATGCCTAGAAGTTCTGACATATCAAGACATATTTCATGGAGGAGATTTATAAATTCAGTATTTTCAATAATGATACCTGCTGAATTACTTATGTTCGCTCCGAAATATGCTTTCTTAATATCTTCCGGAATGGATGCTATTCCGTTATGCTTGTCAAGAACCCATTTGTTAAGCCTGCTGTCGGGCGTGAATGATGGATCTTTTCTTTTACATTTTATCATCATGGACAGATATAATTTGATAAGTTCCATTATAAAATGTTCATTAAGAATTACGATATCCGGTACCATATCAGGATATTCACGTAGTATTTTTTCAAGATCAGAGATTCCTGATACCGTGAACTTCCTTAAAATACAGTCACTTTTTGCAACATAATTATATAAACTTAAACCATATAAACTGCCTGATAACCCAAGAATACTTCCGGCAGATGTGCTTATCCTGCCGTAGCGGGAATAAATATCGGTCTCCCCACTAAGAATAAGATAAAGACATTTTATCTCATCATTGGTGCGGAGCAATACCTCTCCCTGTTTTAATTCAATTATATTATCTTCCATAAGAAACCTCTAAATATATTATAATAAAATACTACATTGAGTTGGCAATATAGTCAAGAAATTCTACAATAAACCTATACGTCAAAAATAAAAATATGTTATAATGTCACATATTAAGTCGAAAAATACGGAGGTAACAATATTTTATGATAATCAGAGACAAAGACAATTTTTTACCATTAATAGCTAAGATGCTTACAGCTCTTAATTATGACAAAGTTGAGATGCATACAGGAAAACCTTATGATATAACGGCGGTAAAAGATGATAAAAAATACTGCTTTAAATGTCAGTATGATATAGACGCAGTCGGAACTGCAGCTATGAAGGAATTTGTGGATGGAACAAAAGACATGTCTCATGATGCCCGTGCATTTATAACCAATAGTTCTTTTATATCAGGGGCAAAGAAACTTGGTGATGAAGCCGGAGTGCTTTTGTGGGACCGGAATACTCTTGACAGAATGAGTATCGGAATTAAAGAAAACATTGTGGAAGATGTTCAGGAAGAAACTAAATCAGGAAAGGGTTTATTGGCAGGAATTATCATAGCAGTAGTGGCAATTGCGGCTATTGCGGCATATTTTCTCATAATAAAATAAATGTATGAATATTTTAACTATAGAGAATCTGACACATTCTTATTCGGAAAGAAAATTGTTTGATGATACCTCATTTTACCTTGAAGAAGGCGAAAAAGTAGGAATTATAGGTATTAACGGAACTGGAAAATCAACGCTTCTTAATATAATAGCAGGAAATATTGTACCTGATGAGGGCAAAGTTACCATAGCCAATAAAGTTATTATTGAAATGCTTTCACAACATCCGTCATTTGATGATAATGAGACAGTTATACATTATGTAATGACAGATGTACCAAAGGATGAGGATATGTTTGCGGTGGAGGCAGAGGCAAAGGCCATGCTTCAGACTTTTGGACTAACGGATTATGATGAGCTGACCTGCCATATGTCAGGAGGACAGCGTAAAAAAATAGCATTAGTCAGGGCTTTATTATCCGGTGCGGATATACTGATTCTTGACGAGCCTACCAACCATCTTGACAATGAGATGTCAACATGGCTTGAAAATTACCTTAAGGATTATAAAAAATCAATAATAATGGTTACACATGACAGATATTTTCTGGACAGCGTTTCTGACAGAATAGTGGAACTTGATAAGGGAAAAATATACAGTTATAAAACCAATTATTCGGGCTTTCTTGAGCTTAAAGCCGAAAGAGAAGAAATGGCTGCGTCAACGGACAGCAAGAAAGCCAATCTTTTAAGAAACGAGCTTAAGTGGGTAATGCGTGGAGCAAAGGCGAGAAGCACCAAGCAGAAAGCCAGACTTATGAGATATGAGGAACTTAAAAACAGAAAACGTCCCGAACAGGATTCTGAAATTGAACTGAGTTCTATATCCACAAGGCTTGGAAGAACCACTGTGGAAATCAATAATCTCAGCAAAGCCTATGGCGACAGGCATATTATTAATGATTTCAGCTATATTTTCCTTAAAAATGACCGCATAGGTATTGTAGGGCCTAACGGCTGTGGAAAGACAACTCTGTTAAAGCTTATTATGGGGATTGTTGAACCTGACGAAGGGGAAATAGTTATCGGCCAGACAGTAAAAATCTGTTATTATGCACAGGAAATATCTACGCGTAAGGAAGATGGGATAAGCTTTATGGACCCTGAAATCAGGGTAATTGATTATATTAAAAATACTGCAGAGTATGTTAAGACGCGGGATGGCTCACTTTCCGCATCCCAGATGCTTGACAAATTCCTTTTTCCTCCGAGAGAACAGTATTCCCTTATAAAAAAACTTTCAGGTGGTGAAAAAAGACGCCTGAATCTGTTAAGGGTTCTTATGGAGGCACCTAATGTATTGATTCTTGACGAGCCGACCAATGATCTTGACATAAAGACGCTGACCATTCTTGAAGATTACCTGGATTCTTTTGACGGGATAGTAATAGCTGTCAGCCATGACAGATATTTTCTTGACAGAGTGGTACGAAGGATTTTTGCATTTGAAAATGGCAGGTTAAGACAGTATGAGGGCGGATACTCGGATTATGAGCTGGTTGCTGAATTTGACAAAGAACCTGTAAAAGCCGAGCCCGGGATACCGAAGAATACCGGAAAAAAAGTTAAGCAGGAAAAACTTAAATTTACTTATGCGGAACAAAAGGAATTTGAGCATATTGAAGATGATATCGGAAAAATAGAAGCACGGATTACGGAAATTGATAATCTTATGGTAAAAAATTCCAATGATTTCGTAAAACTCAATGAACTTGATTGTGAAAAAAATAAACTCAATGAAGAACTTGAATATAAAATGGGACGTTGGGAATATCTTACCGAACTGGATGAACAGATAAAGAACCGGTAAAAATAGGAGGGGCACCTCGGTTAAGAGGTGCCCGGATAGGAATGAAGAAAAAGGATATAGCCTTTTCTTTTGGTTTGGTACAATATGTATTGTAACGTGAAAATAAGTCTAAACTGTGAAATAAATATAAAAAACTTATAAACTAAATAAAATAAAATTAAATTTTCTAAAGCCGTTTTTTATTCTTAACGGCACATTCCCTTCAATATAATTAAATATATCTGCTTTGCCCAATTCCCCCCAAAGAGGGGGGAGATTAGAAAAAATGGGTGTGATAATATGGCATCATATGGAAAAGAACAGTAAAAGGAGCAGAAAAATGAAATCAAGGATGAATGTATTAGGACGTGTACTAAGTATAATTCTTGCTGTGGCACTTACAGTTACTACGGTATTTTCCGGATTCTCAAGAAAGACTCTTGCAGCAGAGAATAATGTAATAACTGTTGAAGAGGGAGAAAAGAATAGTGTAACATTTGATTGGAGTAAATGGAAGGTTGAATCTAACAGCAATCCTAAGGTTGCAAAAGCAAGTATCCATACTAACATTATAGGAGAAAAAAAGCTTGTAGTCGAAGGATTGAAACGTGGCAGCACAACAGTTGTTGTAAATAATGGGAAAAAAACTAAAACGTATGTTGTTAATGTTTCAAGAGCAAAGGGTATAAAAGCGGATCACCTTTACGTTTCTGTTAATAATCAGTTTGAACTGTACGATAATGGGGAATTGGTAGGAACAGTTAAGACGGACAAAAAAAGTTTTGATATGAATAAAATAACTGTTACCGCAGCGTATGGTGATGGAGAAAAAGTTAATATCAAAATTAACAACAGAAAATTAATGGATGGCAGTGACGCGGTTTTGTTTGGTAATGACTTTTATATTGGTTCAAAAAATGACCCAATATATTATACAATGTCATATCCTGTAACATTCACAGTTAATGGCAAATCTGTCACAGTTGTTTTTACTGATAAAATGACATTCTATGATAAGGAAAACAGCTGCCATTATGTATTAGATGATGGAGGCGTTGCTTTTGAACTTGAAAACAAACAGAATGTCACAAGACATACCGTTAAGTTTGTAAATGGAACAGAAGTTATTGAAACAATCAGCGTTATTGATGGACAGAGTGCAAAGTACAATGGCGCTACACCTGTAAAAGCTGAAACTGAGTATGCTTCATATACTTTTAACGGATGGGTTGACGTAAATGATAATCCAGCAGATTTAACTAATGTTAAGTCAGATAAAACAGTATATGCGTCATTTACTGAGGAAGTAAAACAGTATACAGTTAAGTTTTTATATGAAAACGGAGAGGTGTTATCAGAACATAACTATTCATATAATGATACAATTACGGTGCCTGATGTACCTGAAAAGGCGGACGATGTTGAATTTGAATATACAAGTGCAGCATGGAGTCCTGAAGTAAGCACTGTATGTAAAGGCAATGCAGAGTATAAGGCAACATACGAAGCCGTAAAGAAAAAGTACAAAGTTATATATTCCGTAAACGGCATAGAGACTGAAAAGATATTTGATGCTCTGACATCGGCTGAAGATGTCAGAAGTGGGGCACCGGAAGTAGCTTCAGATTATGAAATTGATGGCAAAAGATATGAATTCAAAGGCTGGGATAAGGAATTTGAAAAAGTTACAAAAGATGTTGTGTATACAGCACTTTATGACGTGACGGATATCCAATATACTGTAAAATTCGTTAACAGTAACGGAGCAGAAATTTCAAGCCAGACATTAAGATATGGTGAAAAGATTGTTAAACCGGGCAATCCAAAGTATCCCGGAGACGAAGGCATTTATGAGTATACATTTGCAGGCTGGGATAAGGAAGTAAGCGATGTATGTACAGGAGATGCAACATACAAAGCAGTATTTGATAAATCAATTAAGATTGCATTCTATAAATATAATATTGAAGTATCGTCAAGAAAAGATTTGTTTGATTATGAATACATCATGGGACGTGAGCCAAAGTATTTTAAAAAACTTGGTTAAACACTTACTGTAACAAATGATTTTACCGGATATGAAAATATAATATCAATGCTTGAAGAAGCTTATATAAAAGGTGAATCAGATACTATTTACGGTAATAATAATGAAGAATTTGTAAAGTCTTTTGTAAGTCTTACAGCAGAAAAAGCAGGAGTTAAAGAAGATGCGGTTGATTGCTGGTATGTTCTTAAACGTGAAGCAGACGGCTGGCATGTAGACGGGGGAAATTTAAAGGATTATACGGTTAAGTTTGTAGATTATGATGACAGCATTATTTCAGAAAGAATATATAATGCCAATGAGAAGATTGCAATTCCTTCTAATCCGGTCAGGGAAAGCGATGAGACTTATAATTACAAATTTGCAGGTTGGGATAAAGAAATCTCAATGGAAGCTGTAAGCGATGTTGTATACAAAGCAGTATACGAACCATCATATATTGACTATACAGTAAGATTCCTTAATGAAGACGGAAGCGTAATATCAGAAGCAACCTATCATTACGGAGATAACGTAGTGGTACCGGCCGATCCTGCAAAGGCAGCAGATGAGACATACACATACACATTTGCAGGCTGGGATAAAGAAGTAACATCAGTAAAAGGAAACACCGATTATACCGCAGTATATACAGATGAATACAATAAGTATATTGTAAGATTCCTTGATGAAGATGGAACGGTAATTTTGAAAGCAACCTATCATTACGGAGAAGATGTAGTGATACCGGCTAATCCTGCAAAGGAAGCAGATGAGACATACACATATACATTTGCAGGCTGGGATAAGGAAGTAACATCAGTAAAAGAAAATGTTGATTATACTGCAACATATACAGAAAGATTAAACAGAATTCCGGAGGTGGAAGGTGATGAGGACATAGTTCCTGAAATCAACCCTGGTAATAAAGCAACAGATGATAATAAGCCATCTGTAAGACCTGTAAGAAAACCGGAAGTAGAAGCTGATGAAGACGTAGCAACAGGTGATGGCAATATGACACTTTATATTGCAATTCTTGGACTTAGTGCAGCAACTCTTGCAGTAATAATGGGCAGGAAAAAAGAACAGGATATTTAGTCGATTTGATCGTAAGGATATATATGTTAAAATATACAGGGGAATATCCCCTGTAGAAAAAAATGACTGCAAAACAGTCTTGAAAAAAAGACCATATGTAACGGTTTGATACATATGGTCTTTTTGTATTGTAAGTTCTGGTATGACTAACTTTCAAGATATTCTATTCTTGATTTGTAATATTCTATTTTCTGTATATCCTTTTTGGTGGGATGTGGAATTCTTGATATATCCGAATTGTGCTTTAAATCGGCAAGTTTGACTTCTCTTGCGATGGGATTTGTTTTTATTTTTTCATAATAGAGATCTTCGTCATAATCAGGACCTTTTTTCTTTGTTACAAGGTCAAGTGCCATAAGAATATCTTCGTTAAAGCCATATTCTCTGAGTGCATCAAGAGTTACATCAGTGTCCTCCACTACATCATGAAGCATCCCTACAATCCTGGATTCAGGAGAAGTACAGTGTGCAGATACAAAACGGGGATGATTGATATAAGGATGCCCGCCCTTATCCAACTGACTTTTATGAGCATTAACGGCGATTGTTTCAGCTAATGCCAGCATTTTTTCGTAATAAGCTTCCATAATATCCTTTCAACAAAAAAGACCCATGTATGTACATGAGCCAAAAATTATCAGTGCAGTCGATGGGACTTGAACCCACACCCGGAAACCCGGACATGAACCTGAATCATGCGCGTATGCCAATTCCGCCACGACTGCAAACAACTATATTATTTTAGCATTGCTTAATTTTAATGTCAATCTTTTTGGGAAAAATAAATTTTAAAAAATACTTGCAATTATATTCCTGATATGATAATATACAATACGTCGCTGGTGATTGGCGACACATTTAAGCAGACGTGGCGGAATTGGCATACGCGCTAGACTAAGGATCTAGTCCATATTGCTTGGGTGCGGGTTCAAGTCCCGCCGTCTGCATTTAATAGCATAAGCAGTCGTGGCGGAATTGGCATACGCGCTAGACTAAGGATCTAGTCCATATTGCTTGGGTGCGGGTTCAAGTCCCGCCGACTGCACTATTAATAAGGTTGTGTTTATGACATGACCTTTTTTTAATATAAATTTGTAAAAGCAAAGGAGATTTAAAATGTTGGATAAAGGAGATTCGGTGGGGCTTGTGGCCTGCTCTGATGGATTTCCAAATGATAATCATGAGGTAATCGATGAGGTTGAAAACAGCCTGTATGATATGGGCTATAAGGCGGTAATTGGTAATATATACCGTACTAAGGAAAACAGAACACTTAGCAGCAGAGACAGGGCAGATGTTTTTAATGAAATGGTCCGGAATCCGGAAATTAAAGTTGTTTTTGATATATCCGGAGGCGATTCCGCTAATGAAATTCTTGATTATGTTGATTACGATATGTTAGAAGAGAATGGTAAACCGGTTTTCGGATACAGTGATCTTACCACCCTTCTTAATGCCATATATTGCAAGACGGGAATCTGCACATACCTGTACCAGATAAGAAATATTATTACCGGATATGGGGAAAGGCAGAAAGCAGACCTTGAAATGGTGTTAAGCGGAGAAAGCGATGATTTATATGATATAGATTACGAATTTGTACGTGGCGAAGAAATGAAGGGCGTACTTATCGGAGGAAATATCCGCTGCTTTTTAAAATTAGCGGGAACATCATATATGCCGTCGTTCAGACATAAAGTGTTATTCCTGGAGAGTAACAGTGGCAGAGAAAACAGAATACGTTCTTATTTTACCCAGTTGAAGCAGATGGGCGTATTCAATGAAGTAAACGGAGTTTTACTCGGGACATTTACGGAACTTGCACAGGAAGGAATTACAACTGCCGCAGAAATTCTTACAGATGTATGCGATGATAAGGAACTTGCTATAGCAGTAACGGATGAAGTCGGTCATGGCGCAGATTCCAAGGCAGTAGTTATTGGCAGGGAAATTGAGCTGGAGAAATAAAAAAATACTTTATTTCCATTATAATATATGATATAATCTAACTAGTTTTTATGAAATAAAAGGAGGCTCGTCATGAAGCACATTAAGACAATTAATACTAAGAATCTTAAGGAGACAGCTAAGAAGGGCGGATGTGGAGAATGTCAGACATCATGCCAGTCAGCATGTAAGACTTCTTGCACAGTTGGTAACCAGAGCTGCGAGAATAAGTAAGAACTTAATAATTAGCAATGATGAGAGAGTGTTTTTCTGGAGTGTCAGCATCATCAGGACACCCGTACACTCTCTTGTTTTGCGTAGGAGGAGAAAGTGATCCATCAGTATAAGAACAATGGATACAATATTGTATTGGATGTCAACAGTGGCTCTGTACATGTTGTAGACGATATTGTATATGATATAATTCCTCTTTATGAAGATAATGATACAGAGGAAATAGTTAAGAAGCTGGGTGACAGATATAAGGAAGAAGATATTCTGGAAGCCTGTGCGGAAATAGAAGAACTTAAGAGAGAAGAAGTTCTTTTTACAGAAGATATTTACGAAGATTATATAGATAAGTTTACAAAGGAAAAAGAACAGTCAGGAATCGTTAAAGCTATGTGTTTACATATAGCCCATGATTGTAACCTTGCATGCAAGTATTGTTTTGCTGAAGAAGGCGAATATCATGGAAGAAGGGCTTTAATGTCAGCGGAAGTCGGAAAGAAAGCACTGGATTTCCTTGTTGCCAATTCAGGCAAAAGACGCAACCTTGAAGTGGATTTCTTTGGCGGAGAGCCTCTTATGAATTTCGGCGTTGTTAAAGAAATTGTTGAATACGGAAGACAGCTTGAGAAAGAACATGATAAGCTTTTCAGATTTACAATGACAACCAACGGTGTACTTCTTAATGATGAAGTACAGGAATTTGTAAATAAAGAATGCGGCAATGTAGTGCTCAGTGTGGACGGACGTAAGGAAGTCCACGATATGATGAGACCTTTCAGAAACGGTCAGGGAAGTTATGACCTTATAATGCCTAAGTTCAAGAAGATTGCCGATTCAAGGAATCAGATGAATTATTATGTAAGAGGTACCTTTACACATAATAATCTTGATTTTTCCAAAGATGTATTAAGCCTTGCTGATTTAGGATATAAGCAGATATCGGTTGAACCTGTAGTTGCTGATGAAAGCGAAGACTATGCATTGAGGGAAGAAGATCTTCCTAAGATATATGAAGAATATGATAAGCTTGCGGTTGAGATGATTAAGCGCGAGAAGGAAGGCAGAGGATTTAATTTCTTCCACTTCATGGTGGATTTAACAGGTGGTCCGTGTGTATATAAGAGATTATCAGGCTGCGGCTGCGGTACTGAATATCTTGCCGTGACACCATGGGGTGATTTTTACCCATGCCATCAGTTTGTAGGTCATGAAGAGTTTATTATGGGTAATGTATATGAAGGAATCAAGACTCCTGACATACGCCATATGTTTAATGAAAGCAATGTTTATTCAAAGGATAAATGCAAGGACTGCTTCTGCAAGTTCTACTGCAGTGGCGGCTGCGCAGCTAATGCGTATAATTTCAATCACGATATAAATGATCCGTATGATATTGGATGTAAGCTTCAGCGTAAGAGAGTTGAATGCGCAGTTATGATTAAATGTGCGCTTGCGGATGAAGGCGTTGAGGCAGCAGATTACGGTAATATAGAAGTGCATTGTTAATTAAGGGTGAAAAAATATAAGGAGGCAAACCGTAAACGGCTCACCCAATGCAATATAGCTGTAAACGGTAAAAGACAAAATGAAAATTTGGCAGAAAATAGTTGCAACAGTAGCATTGCTCGGTGCATTTGTACTCGCCGGATACACAGTGTTAAGTGGATTTGGTAACGGACATAAGGGCAGTGCAAGAAATATCACTTTAGGACTTGATCTTAATGGTGGTGTAAGCGTTACATATCAGGCTGTGGGAGAAGTATCTACACAGGATATGAATGACGTAGTATACAAGATGGTTAAAAGAGTAGAGGAATATGACGGAGCACAGGTATACAAGGAAGGAAGTAACAGAGTTACAATAGAGATTCCCGGTGCCGATGATGCCCAGACTATTCTTGAAGAACTTGGTAAGCCCGGTGCGTTATATTTTATTAACCAGTACGCATCAGACGACAAAACAGCCAACTATACATCACAGTATGCGGTTGATGCATCAGGTAATCTTGCACTTGTTACAAAACTTAACAAGACCCTTGATGAAATCAAAGCAGACGGAACAATTATCCTTACAGGTGAGGATATAAAGGATGCACAGGGTGTATACCAGCAGAATTCATCAGGAAGTAAACAGGCCGTAGTAAGTTTTGCACTTACTGAAGAGGGTGCTGCTAAGTTTAAGGAAGCTACAACAAAGGCTGCTTCTAAGAAGTGGTCAATAGGTGTGTATTATGACGGAGAATTCATCAGTGTTCCTAAAGTTAACAGCGCAATTACCGATGGTGAAGGTGTAATTGAAGGAATGTCAGATATTGAGGAAGCAAAGAATCTTGCTTCTGCAATCCGTATCGGTGCTCTTCCTGTAGAACTTGAAGAAGTATCATCACAGGTCGTTGGCGCTACACTTGGACAGGAAGCAATAAGCACAAGTGTTAAAGCCGGTATAATCGGTTTTATATTGCTTTTCATATTTATGATAGCTTACTATAAGATCCCTGGTCTTGCAGCTAACTTTGCATTAATTGCTTATACAGCAGGTATGCTTCTTATCCTTAATGTATTTAACTTTACATTAACATTACCTGGTATAGCAGGTATTATTCTTGGTATAGGTATGGCGGTGGATGCCAACGTAATCATTAATGCCCGAATAAGTGAGGAACTGGCAAGAGGCGTATCTGTAAGGTCAGCAATTGCAACAGGTTTTAAAAAAGCACTTTCTGCAATCATTGATGGTAACGTTACAACACTTATTGCAGCAATTGTACTTGGAATAATCGGTTCCGGTCCTGTTAAGGGATTTGCATTAACACTTGGTATCGGTATAGCACTTTCAATGTTTACATCCCTTGTTGTGGCAAGGTGGGTATTACTTCTTCTTTATCATCTTGGATGTAATAAGGAAAAAATGTACGGAATCCACAAGGAAAGAGCAAGTGTCAACTTTGTATCAAAGAGAAAGATTTTTATATCAATTTCAGCTCTTGTTATTGCAACGGGTGTTGCTTTTGCGACAATTAACGGAGTAAAGGGTGACGGAAGCTTTAATTTTGACCTTGAGTTTGCAGGTGGAACAATATACTCTCCTGTAAAGATTGAGGTATCAAACTTGGTTAAAGCAGGATTTTCCTCTGTTAT
>ENA-UEOJ01002074-UEOJ01002074.1-human-gut-metagenome-genome-assembly--contig:-NODE-2074-length-12585-cov-3.651423_pt1 | contig 12585 bp, 8 predicted proteins | sample MGYA00242885_ERZ507886 | MGnify/ENA primary metagenome ERZ507886 (study PRJEB26167, sample SAMN06115505) | human gut metagenome | host: Homo sapiens | place: China:Anhui | collected 2015-08-07 | study... | reverse complement strand
CGGCCAGAATGCGCGAGGTTTCCCGCACGCGTTCCGCCGCCTCGTTCCGGCGGCGGAACAGCACGCCCAGATATTCCCCGGAAAGCTGAAGGAACGGCTCATCCGGCTCCCCGGCGCGGGAAAGCTTTTCCCCCGCTGCATACAGGGCGTAAAAACGGCCTTCCCCGTCAGGAACGGGAATGCAGAGTATCCGGCTCTCCGCCTGTCCCGTGCCGGACGGATTTGTCAGACGCAGCGGGACGCCTTCCAGACACTCCTTCACCAGATAGAGCGGCAGCCCCTTGTCCCGGCCGGTCGCCGGTTCCCGCGTCATGTCCAGGGCGTGCGTCATCCTCGGGCGTCCGTCGTCGTCCGTGTCGAAGAGACAGACCCGGCTTGCTCCAAAAGCCGCCGCCACGCATCTGAGCGCCTCCTGCGGGAAACTTTCATGACTTTCGGGGTTCAGGGTCAGAAGTGACCTGAAGAAATCCTGCCGCCAGCTTTCTCCGGTATCTTCGGAGGGAATCCCCGCCCCGCGCTGAGCGGGCAGCAGCTTTTCCAGCTCCGGGGACCAGTAGATGCCCAGCGGCAGAAACTGTTCATGGCAGGGCCATGCTTCAATGGCATACCGCAATGCCTGCGGCCGTTCTCCCGCCGTGAGGCATGCCTGGGCCAGCACGGCACAGGTCTTGCATTTTTCGGCAGGAAGCTGCTGGATCTTGAAAAAGGCCCGGCTCCTGAGCAGAGGGAGCTGAACCTCCCGCAGCGGAGCGCCCGCACGGAGCAGCATGTCGCCCCGGATGCGGTTGGCCACTGCCCTGAGCAGAGGATTGGTCCCTTCCACGCAGGAAGCTATTTCCTTTTCCAGATCGTAACCCGGCAGATCGGGCAGGGCGCTGCGGCGGAAAACGTACAGCATGTCGAGAAAATAGGGCGAGTTGTACCCCCAGCGGTAGTTCCGCTTTCCGGCCGTTTCCACCGCCGCCAGCAGCACGCGGCGGGCTGCGCGGGGCCGACCGCACAGCACATGGTAATGCGCGAGGGCCGTATATGCCGCCATCCAGCACTGGATGTTGCGCGCCACACCGATGGACAATGCGGCGTCCACATGATCCAGCGCCTCATCAGGTCTGCCCGCCGCCAGCCATACAGTGGCAAGATGGGCGTGCAGCCAGCTTCGCGCGGCGCATCCGGCGCTGTGGGCGTTGCCGCTCAGTGAGGTTCTGAGGATGGATACGGCCAGAGGCGAGTCTCCGGACTGCACTGCCGCCAGCGCGGCGAACGCGGAGGAAAAGACTCCCTGCGGCACGCTGTTCTCGTCCGTTCCGGCCGGAACCGGCTGTTCCTGTCCGCTCGTGAGAGAAAAGTGATCCAGAGTCTGCCGCGCGTTGCCCTGAAGATAGTTGTGCATGCTGATATAGGGCATGGCCGCGGCCAGAGAGCGGGAGTCATCCCTCATTTCGTCCGGCGGGGAATTTTCCCCGCATCCGTCGGGCAGGCGCAGTCTTCCTCTGCCCTCCTCGAACGGTTCCATATCCGCATTGCAAAGCAGGGTTTTGCGCACGGCCAGGATCGTATCCAGAATATAGAGGCTGCCGGCGCTGTTCTGCATGAACGCCACGCCTCTGGCCTTGAGCAGCAGGGTTTTCATCCGGCGGGGCGCGAGTTCCTGCGCGTCCGCCAGCGAATAGACCCGGATGGCAAGCTCGATGAAGCGGGCCAGTTCCCGCTTGCTGCGACCGTGGGGGGAGGCATGCTGCAGCGTCTGCATGGCTTCTCCGGCGGCAAAGCTCAACGCCCAGGCGGGACGGGGAGACTGCCGGTTTTCCGTCCAGGCAAGGAGGAATTCCACGGCATCCAGATCCCTGCCCTCGTACCGCAGAAGGCATTATTTCAGCGCGCTTTCGGTGCAGTCCTCTCCCGCTGCGATTTCCGCCAGGCCGCCTGCGTCCGTCTCCGGCGCGATGCCCCACGCCCCCCCCTTGCGCCGGACAGCCAGCCCGTTCCGCTCAAGGTCAAGCAGGGCCTGTTCCGCTTCGGGCAGGGGCAGGCCGCAGAGGAAGGACGCCTGCGCGGGGGTATAGGCGCGTGCCGGAGTCATGGCGCACAGGAAAAGAATGCGCGCAGCAAAGGCCGGATTTCGTGTATTCCGCAGCATGGGTGTTCTCCTGTGTGGAGAGTGTATCGGGAATGCAAAGACCTGTCGATCCGTGATGTCCGATAACCGGATATACTGTTTCACAAGTGTTTTGTTTTCGGATCATATATCTTTCAAAAATTCGGGCATGAATAAATATATATTGTTATTACAATATATTATGTTGTTATTCTGATTTGGCATGGAACCTGCAGAAGAGCTGTTTGTCAGAGGACAAAGATGTTCGGGGCTTTCCGTCAAGCCGCAAGGCGGCCTGGACGGTGCAAACTCCGCGGAACGGATTTGTCGTCAGTCCGAGATGTTTTTTTCACAAGAAGATTCGGCGTGAAGCGCCGGAGCATGGAGAGAGGCGGGGCCGTCTCGCCCCGCGCCGTGAGTCAACCGGAAAAACAGGAGAAGACAGCTATGCCTCCCGTCATTGATCCCGAAAAATGCATCGCCTGCGGCACCTGCGCCCAGATTTGCCCGGACGAGGTGTTCAGGCTGGAGAGGGAAAGGGGCGAGATCCCCGTGGTCATGTACCCCGATGAATGCTGGCACTGCAATGCCTGCGCGCTGGACTGCCCCAAGCATGCCATAGAGCTGCGTTTCCCCCTGCATTACATGATTCTGAAAACGGATGCCGCTACCCTCAACAGAAAGGCAGGTGCGTGAGATGATCCCCGTCAAGAAGGTCATTGATTCCGAGTTTGTCATCGTGGGCGGGGGCATTGCCGGCCTCTCCGCCGCCATCGCCGCCGGAGAGGCCGGCGTGAAGGCGACGCTGCTGGAAAAGGCCGATACCCGGCGCAGCGGCAGCGGCTGCGGGGGCAACGATCATTTCTTCTGCTATCTCCCCGAGGTTCATGGCCCGGATATCCGCAGGATTCTGCGGGAAATGATGCTGAGCATGGTGGGCGACCGCATGGACGGCGACCTCGCCCTCTTTTTCCTTGAGAAGTCCGGGGAGATGGTCCGCCGTTGGCATGAGTGGGGCATCAACATGAAGCCTTACGGCGGCTTTGAGTTCCGGGGGCATGCCTTCCCCGGCAGGCCGCGCATCTGGCTCAAGTATGACGGTCATAACCAGAAGGCCGTGCTGAACGGAAAGGCCAGGGCGCTGGGTACGGAAGTGATGAACCATCACAGCGTGCTGGATGTGGCGGTATCCGGGGGACGCGTCGCGGGGGTTCTGGCGCTGGATACCAGCCGGGATGAACCGTCCTTCACGCTGGTTCGCAGTCCGAACGTGCTGCTGGCTACGGGGATGACCACACGCTTGTACAATTCGACCGTAACTCCCGGGTATCTGTTCAACTCCACTTCCTGTCCCGCCTGCGTCGGTTCCGGCATTGCCCATGCCCTGCGCGCCGGGGCACGGCTTGTAAATATGGAACTGAACGGAGGGCATGTGGGGCCGGCCTATTTTACCCGCAGCGGCAAGGCTACCTGGATCGGGGTGTACAAGTTCCCGGACGGCACCCCCATGGGGCCGTTTGTTACCGTTCCGACAAGAGATTGCGGGGATATTACCGCCGACCTGTGGTCGGGAGCTTTTTCCGAAAGCCGCCGCAACGGTCGCGGCCCCATTTATATCGACTGTTCGCAGATAGCCGAGGAAGATTACGAGTGCATGATGCGCGACTTCGTCAGCGAGGGACTGACCAGCCTGCGCGCATACATGGACAGGCATGGCCTTGATCTGCGCAGGCATGCCGTTGAATTTGTGGAATACGAGTGTGGCCTGCTGGGACAGGGGCCGGAGATCGACAAGCGGGCTGAAACAACCGTGCCCGGCCTGTATGCCGCCGGAGATCTGATGGGCAATGTGCGGGGCGAGGTGGCCGCCGCTTCGGTATTCGGCTGGGAATGCGGCAAGGCTGTCGCCTCCGGGGAACGCGCCGCGCCGGCGGGGGATATCGCCTCTCTCGAGACGGTACGCCGGAGCATGGAATTCTACAGTTCGCTGTACGAACGCAGGAACGGAGCGCCGTGGAAGGAAGCCAACGTGGCGCTGGCCCAGATCATGACGGACTATATTCCCGTGGGGGACGGCAGAAAGCGTTCCGGAACCATGATGACGGCCGGGCTGAACTATCTGCGTGATCTGCGTGATCGCTGCACGGCGGAAATCAAGGCCGCCAACGCTCATGAGCTGATGCGCGCGGCGGAAGTGTTCGAGCTTCTGGATATCGGCGAAACCATCGCCCGCTGCGCCCTGGAACGCAGGGAAACACGATACAATCATATTCGGACGGATTTTCCTTTCCCGGATCCCAAATACATGGACAGTTTTCTTACCGCAGCCAGGGTTGACGGCGGGTTTGTTTTCGGACTGCGGGAGCGCAGGCAGGCATAACAGGAGGAGAAAAAGGGCCGTTGCCTGGATTGATTGTTTAATCTGTCCGGACGGCCCGTGAATTCTGCGCTCATGGTGGACGCTTTGATAGCTGCAACTGGAGAGGGAGATTGAGCTTATGACTGATTCCAGAAAGTCGATAATCTGCTGGGTTGTGACGATATTGCCGTGTCTGATACTCTTGCTGCCGGCCAGTGAAATCATGACCGCAGAACTGAAAGTTTTTCTGGCTGTTACGTTTACCGCTATCCTGTTTTTTGTTTTCGGTCAGGTTAATGGCACGGTTGTGAGCATTCTGCTGCCGATAGCCTATGTTCTGATTCTGGAGGCTCCGCTTGAGGTGGTGTACCGGCCCTGGAGCATGAGCATCCTGTGGATGCTCATCGGCGGCTTTCTGCTGGCAAACCTCATGGAAAAGGTGGGACTGCTGCGCCGCATCGCCTACAAGTGCATACTGCTGACCGGCGCAAGCTACAAGGGCATCATCTGGGGCATAGCCCTTGCGGGTGTCGTCATTTTTCTGCTGATGCCGAATGACAATGCGGCTGTTCCTCTTGCCGCGCTGGCCTATGGAATATGTGTTTCCCTGAAGCTGGAAAGAGGCCCGGCCGCCGCCGGAATCATGCTGGCGGCCGCCGTGGCGGCTCTGCTGCCGGGCTGTTTTCTTTTCAATACCGGCATCTTCATGTTTTTCAGGCTTGGAGAGGCTGCAACCGGCCCGCTGACCATGGGATGGTTTGAATGGCTGTATCAGATGTTTCCCAACGCCGGTTACTATGCGCTGCTTTTTTACATCATCAACAGACTTTTCGGTAAGGGCGTACAACTGAGCGGCAAGGATTATTTTTTGGCCGAATACAGGGCAATGGGTAAGATAACGACGGATGAAAAGAGAGTTCTGGTTGATATTGCTATTCTGATGACGTTCATTTTCACAGCATCTGTTCATCATATCGACGTGCTGTGGGGTTTTGCCGTCATTCCGTTTTTCATGTATCTGCCGGGTCTGAAAGTGGCGGATGAAACAGATCTCAAAAATATCAACTGGAGCATGATATTTTTTGCCGCCGGATGTCTTTCCATCGGCACGGTGGCCGGAACTATCGGTATAGGCGAGCTTGTTGCCAAAATTGCCGTGCCGGTTCTGGAAGGCAGAAGCCATGCGCTGGTGCTGTTTTTTGTCTACGCAGGCTACTTTGTTCTTAATTTCATTATGACGCCCATGGCTGTGAATGTGACGTTCGCTCTGCCGCTGGCTCAGATTGCCCAGGATATCGGGATGAATCCGATTGCGCTTTACTCACTGATGGGGGGAGCGAGCGACCAGATTCTGTTGCCTTATGAAGTGGTAATTTATCTGATTTTCTTCAGTTTCGGCATGATCTGCATGCGTGACTTCATCAGATTCATGTCCGTCAAGCTGGCAGCGCATATGATTTTTACCTTCCTGCTGCTCATTCCCTGGTGGAAGTTCACCGGCTTTTTAAGCTTGTAGCGGATTCCTGGCGGAAGTTGAACGGGATGCCGCCGGGGGCACAAGACCATGAATCAGTTTCAGGCATTGTCTGGAGTCACTTTCAATCACAAAGCGAGCAGGGGGAAATACCCTGAATGCCGGAGAAGACATTATGAACCATGAAGGCGCTGTTTCCGGAAAACTGTTGATATACTGGCTGGTGACCATCATTCTGCCTTGTCTGGTTTTGCTGCTGCCGGTCAATGAAATCATGACCGCAGATCTGAAAGTTTTTCTGTCCATTACGCTTGCTGCCATTCTGTTTTTCATTTTTGAGCAGGTCAACGGCACCGTTGTCACCATATTACTGCCGATAGCATATGTGCTGATCCTCGGAGTGCCGGCGGAGGTGGCCTATAAGCCCTGGAGCATGAGTATTCTGTGGATGCTCATCGGCGGCTTTCTGCTGGCCAATCTCATGGAGAAGGTGGGGCTGCTGCGCCGCATCGCCTACAAGTGCATACTGCTGACCGGCGCAAGCTACAAGGGCATCATCTGGGGCATAGCCCTTGCCGGAGCAATCATATTCCTGCTCATTCCGAATGACAATGCGGCCGTACCCATTGCCGCGCTTGCCTACGGAATATGCCTTTCGCTTGATCTGAAAAAAGGGCCTGAAGCGGCCGGGATCATGCTGGCCGCTGCGGCGGCTGCGGTGTTGCCGAGCTGCTTTCTCTTCAACACGACGGTTTTTCTGTTCTTCGGGCTGGGAGAAGCGGCGACAGGTCCCATGACCGTGGGCTGGTTTGAGTATCTGTATCGCTGTTTTCCCCTGGCTGTGTATTATGTGGCCTTGTTCTGGGTTATAGTCAGAATGTTCGGCAGAAATGTTCAACTGAACGGCAGGGAATATTTTCAGGCGGAATATGAAGCCATGGGCAGACTGTCTGCCGACGAGAAGCGCGTACTGGTTGATATTCTGCTGCTGATGACGTTCATTTTCACGCAGTCCATTCATAAAATTGATGTATTGTGGGGCTTTGCGGTCATTCCCTTTCTCATGTATCTGCCGGGACTGAAGGTGGCGGACGAGACGGATCTCAAGAATGTCAACTGGAGCATGATATTCTTTGCCGCCGGATGTCTTTCCATCGGTACTGTGGCCGGAGCCATAGGCATCGGGGAACTTGTAGGCAGGATTGCGGTGCCGCTTATGGAGGGAAAGAGCCATGCTCTGATCCTGTTCATGGTCTATGTTGCTTATTTCATCCTGAATTTCGTCATGACGCCCATGGCGATCAATGTCACATTCGCGTTGCCTCTGGCTCAGATTGCGCAGGGTATAGCTCTGAATCCGCTTGCCCTTTACATCCTGATGAATGAGGCCAGCATTCAGGTCGTCATGCCGTATGAAACTGTTATTTTTCTGATTTATTTCAGTTTCGGCATGATGCATATGAAGGATTTCATCAGGTTCATGTCGGTGAAGACGCTCATACACCTGGCTGTGGTATTCCTGCTGCTCATTCCCTGGTGGAAGTTAACCGGTTTTCTGGCTCTGTAAGACCGCGGCGGCTCCATTTTCGGCAAGGGCGCCGTCCGATTCGGGATCGTCCCGTCCGGCGGGGCCCTGGTCAGAGAAATGCAGCTTAACGCGTCTCCCTGCGTGCTTGCGGAGCGGGATCGCCCGCAGGCAGTGAGGAGGGAAAATCCTCTTTTCCCGTTAATCCGGCGGTCAGGGGCACTTTCAGCACAACGCAACAGAGCCGCGGCATTGATATGGATTGCCAGATCCGGGCGGCTTGCCGGAAGAGGAGGGGCGGGGTATCGTGCCTGCCGGAGGAGGGCGGCATGCCGAAAAAACTGAATGTTGCGGAACTGTGGCGCGCGGAGCGCGATACGCTGCTCGGCGTGACTGTGGGCACGCTGCTGACCTGCTTTGCCGTTGTAGCGCTGACCATGCCCTATCGTTTCGCCGGGGGCGGAGTCATCGGCATCGCCCTGATTGCCGAATACGCCTGGGGGGTGTCTCCTGCGTGGGTGGTGGGCATCGTCAACGCCATTCTGCTGATCTGGGGCTGGAAGGCGCTTTCTCCGCGTTTCGCCCTGTGGACGATATATGTCACGGCGCTCAGCGCGGCGGCCATACCCGTCATGGAAATGTTCGAATATCCGGTGCTGGAGAATACCATACTCGCAGCGGTGCTGGCCGGGATGGTGGGCGGCGTCGGCTTCGGCATGCTGTTCCGGGCGGACGCCTCCAGCGGCGGTACGGACATCATCGCCATGGTGGCCCGCAAGCGCCGCGGGGTGGATATCGGCGCAGTGTCCTTCTACCTCAATGCTTCGGTACTGGTGTTTTCCATCGTGGTGGTGGACGTGGAGCGCATCCTGATGGGCGCGTTGCTGCTGTATGTGGAATCCCTGATGATCGACAGGGTGGTGAAATCTTTCAACCGGCGCACGCAGGTCACCGTGATCAGCGGGAAACCCGGAGAAATTGCGGAATTTGTCGTGCGAGAGCTGGACAGAACGGCGACGGTCATGCCCGGCGTGGGCGCCTATTCGGGCAAAGACCTGCGTCTGCTCATCGTGGTGCTGAACCGGCGGCAGAGCGTCGCCCTGAAAAATTTCGTGCGCAGGGTCGATCCCGGGGCCTTCCTCATCTTCGCCGACGTGTCGGAAGTCGTGGGCGAAGGGTTCAAGGGTTGGGACAAGACCGCCTGATCAGCAGAACAGAACGCCGGGGAACGCTCTGCTGTAGAATAGTGTTGAAAAACACCTTGACCGCCGGAGGCGCGAGCGTAGCGAGCCTGGAGCGACGAGTCCCCGCCGCATGGTCATGCGGCATGGAGGGGGACGAGGAGCGGAAGTAATGTTTCGCGGAGCGGAGCCTTTGTGCGGCTGTGCCGCACAAGGGCGCAAGCGAGCCGGCCGTGGATACATGCTGCCTCTCGCCCGTGTGGAACACGGGCTGACCTTGTGGCAACGAATGTTGCCGCTCAAGCCGGAGCAAAGCCGCACGCCACGCACAACGCCGTCAACACGGTTCTGCAACAGAGCCTTTCCTCCTGAAGGGGAGGTCTCAAAACACAAAGGAATTTTTGATGAGCGAATCCCGTTCCGCCGCAGCGTCCGCGCCCGGAGCTTCGCTGAACATGAATGAGGATGAACTTGAGCTGTGCGGCCGATCCTGCCGGCTTCTCTACAGGGAAATCGGCATCGGAAGCGCGCTGACCTATCTGTTCGGCATGCTGCGCGAGCACTTCCCCCTGACGCGGATTTTCTGCGGATTCCGGCGCTACAGAACCTCCTCCTTCACACCTCTGGCCGACACGCTTCCCGACACGCACAACAGGGTAAGAACACTGGCCACCACCGAGTTTTCGCAGGAGCAGATCGATCTGCTCATGGGCACGGATGCCCTCACGCCCTATACCATCAATAACGCCTTCAGTCTCAAGAACGCCCAGACCAGCCTGCGGGAGGAAGATCTCGCCTCCTATCTTCGCATCCCGCTGTTTACGGTGGGAGAGGCCACATTTCAGCTCATTTTCTGTTCCAACATCGCGGGCACCTTCACCGGAGAACTGCTCGGCAAACTGCTCAGGCTCACCCGCCCGCTGGGGGAGGAACTGCGCGACGGCTTCATGGACAGCGGTGATGTGCGCGCGCCGGAACACATCGGTTCTCCCATGGGAAGCGCGGTGGAACGCCTGCGGGCCATGCGCGGCATGCACGAGCTGTTTACCCGCATCGAGCAGGCCGCCGCCACGGACTGCACCGTCCTCATCCTGGGAGAAACCGGCACAGGGAAGGAACTTGTGGCCGACGCGGTACGCGAACTTTCCGCGCGCGCCGGACGTCCCTTTGTCAAGGTCAACTGCGGCGCAATCAATGAACAGCTTATCGACAGCGAGCTGTTCGGACACGAGCGGGGCGCGTTTACCGGAGCATACGGCGCCCATGCCGGTTACTTTGAAAGCGCCAACGGCGGCACCATCTTTCTGGATGAAATCGGCGATCTTCCGCTTCCCCTTCAGGCCCGCATGCTGCGCGTGCTGGATCAGCGCGAGATCCGCAGGATAGGAGGCGCGCGCCCCGTGGCGCTGGATATCCGGGTCATTGCCGCCACCCACCGGGATCTCGTCTCCATGATCCGGCAGGGCCGCTTCCGTGAAGACCTGTGGTATCGCCTCAATGTCTGCGTGCTGCGCGTTCCGCCCCTGCGCGCTCACCGCAGCGATATCCCCTCCCTCGCCCAGTTCTTCCTTGTCGCCAAGTCGCGCGCCATGGGCGTTTCATCCCCTCCCGCCCTCACGCCGGAACAGGCCGAAAAGCTCTGTCAGCACAACTGGCCCGGCAATGTCCGCGAACTGGAACACCTGATGGAACGTCTGCTTGTCCAGCTCAAGGGGGGTATGATCACGCTGGACGCCGCGCTGGACAGGGAACTGGAAAACACCCGCAAAATGGGCAGTCTGCTGCCGACGGGCGCGGTTCCTCCGCCTCCGGCGCAGGACGAGATGAAAGGCGGCTGCCCGTATGCCTCCTTTTCCCCGGCGCAGGTTCCGGCGGCCGAACTTTCTTCCTGCGAAGCGTGGAGTGGCCCCTCCGCGCTGCGCAGCCTGCTCCGCGCCACCCCCTGGCCTTCCCTGCGCGAACTGACCGACTGCTATATTGACGATGTTCTGCGCAGGCACGGGGGACGAATCGGCGGAACCGACGGCGCGGCAGCCATGCTCGGCGTGCATCCCAATACCCTGCGGATCAGAAGGCAGAGGAAAAAGGGAGAGACGAAGGTGTGAAACCCGCGGGCCGGAACATGGAATCCCGGCCGGCGGACGCTTTCAGCAGCAAAACACTCCAGGTATCCGGCAGGCACGTTCAAGCATGTTTCAATCCACAGTCGCCCCATCCGCCGACTGACTGAAGCAGCCGACGGAGAGGGGGCGTGCGGATTGCCCCTCCCTGAGGGGAGGAATTGCAGAAAAGGATTTCATCGGCTTCGCCGTCGTGTCAGCCGCTCTTTTCCCCCTGAAGGGGGAGGTCTCAAACCACAAGGGAATTTTTGATGAGACGCTCTCGTGTTTCGGTCCGCTCCCGCCCGGGATGGGGAGCTTCCCTGCGGAGAGTCACTCCTGTTTCCTCCGCATCCCGTATCCAAGCCATCCTGTTCCCCTGAACAGCCGGACGGTCCAGACAAACGAGGCATAATGGCCAAGCGCCATGGCGGAGAACACTCCGGCCGGTCCCCACTCCAGTACGCGCGCCAGCATAAAGGCCAGCGGCACATACAGCGCCCACATGCACAGGCAGTTGACCATGCAGCTTAAACGGGTGGCCCCTGTGCCGGAAAACACGCCGTGCAGGATCATCCCCGCGCAGCGGGCAGGCAGGGAAAGGCAGGAATATCCCAGAAAAAACGCCAGCGCGGCCGCGGTTTCGGGGCGGGGAGCCAGCAATGCGGCCACCTCCCGCCGCAGAACAAACAGCGCGGCGGCGCAGCAGACGGCAAGGCAAAAGACAGCCAGCGCCGTCTTCGCGCCCAGTTCCCGCAGGCGGGCGCTCTGCCCTTCTCCCAGCAGATGCCCGCCGAGTATGGCCATGCTCATGCCCAGCGCGGCCGCGGGAAAAAGCAGCACGGATTCCGCCGTCATGCCCAGCGCCAGCCCTGCCAGCAGGGACACCCCATCCCCCGGCAGGCCGGAAAGCAGGGAATAAATGACCAGATTGCCGGAATGTCCGGCAATATTGCCCAGCGCAGCCGGTCCGCCCACCCGGAAGAGATAGGGCGCGGCCCTGCGCGCCCAGCGTATGTCCGGCAGGCTCTCCCGCCGCAGGATGCCCCGCCGGACGGCGGCCCGCAGATTCCAGAAAAAACCGATCAGGCCGGCCGAAAACGTGGCCCACGCCACTCCCGCATAACCGAAATCCGGAAAGCCGAACAGCCCCAGGCCGAACAGCGCACTGCCCGCCAGATTGACCAGCGCCACGGCCAGCATGGCGAAAAAGGGCAGCGCCACCAGCCTGTAGGCCCGGAATACCGAATTGATCATGATCAGCGCGTAATAGAACGGCAGATGAAAACAGTAGGCCGTGACGAAACAGCGAACCACGGGCCGCATTTCCTCGCTTATGTTCATGAGGCGCAGGACAAGCGGCAGTCCCGCCAGCGCCGCGGCGGCAATCACTCCCCCGACGGACAGCGCCAGCAGCACGATCAGCGCGGCATAACGCGCCGCCCGCCGGGCAAGCCCCATGCCCAGCGCCTGGCTCACCGCCGCGAGGCAGCCGCTTCCGGCCAGAGAAGCCACCAGCATGAGCAGGGTGAACACCTGCCCGACCGCGCCCAGCGACGCCTGCGCCGCCGGGGATATGAGGCCGGTAACGGCGACATCGGTCATGCTCATGCCCATATGGCAGAGCATGAGGCCGAGCTGCGGCACGGTGAGAAGAACGACTTCACGCGCACTCGCGGAAGTGCCGGAAGGGGGAGGCGCGGTGCGCACGGAGGGAGCTGGAGCGGGTGCTGACATGGGAAATCCTTGCCGGAGTACGATAACCATGTCGTTATACAAAATAAAGTTTTATTATTCAAACTTAAGGATATTCCGCCGGCCATATATAGCTCCGGCAGCAGCGCCCCGGGAC
>ENA-UEOJ01002053-UEOJ01002053.1-human-gut-metagenome-genome-assembly--contig:-NODE-2053-length-12694-cov-5.141476_pt1 | contig 12694 bp, 8 predicted proteins | sample MGYA00242885_ERZ507886 | MGnify/ENA primary metagenome ERZ507886 (study PRJEB26167, sample SAMN06115505) | human gut metagenome | host: Homo sapiens | place: China:Anhui | collected 2015-08-07 | study... | reverse complement strand
CTATTTTTATCATAATGTTGAAGATTGAATTTTGTATTTCTCTATACTATTATTGTGCCAAATAATTAAGTCGTTTATATTCAATGTGTTAATTGTTTTGCTCTTGAATCGGATTGTCTATTTTTTTTACATTGTTGTCTCGTTTTTTTACATATTCAAAATAGAAACCGGGATTATCTATTTGATTAACAGTTGATTAATAAATTGGCATATAATTGGTTATTATCCGGTTAAAAAGATATGAATTTTTTATGTTTTCTATTTCATTAAAAATGATTTTTCGTTCCTGGGCGAGAAATAAAATTTATTTTGTAATTTCGATGTTGAGCTTGATTATTGGCTTGACATGTAGTGTTTTATTGATTGGTTTTGTAGCTAACGAGTATAATATAGCTCATGTGGTGAAAGGAGGAGGGCAATGGTATTTATTACAAGAGCAGAACGTATATTATAGTAATGAAGAAGTTATGGCCAACCATACCCTTAATGGAGGGCGTGCCGTCGCTATTCAGCGTTCTTTCCCTGAAGTCGAAGATATCTGTGTGTGCCATGACGATCACAAACAGATTAAAAAGAATAGTGGTGAAACAATACCTTATGCTGCTATTTATGCAGTTACTCCTAATTTCGCCGATTTGTTTCAGCCTGAACTTTTGGCTGGAGATCTGAAAGAGACTTTACGGGATCCTTCGGGTGTAGCTGTTACCCGCTCTTTTGCCCGGAAGAATTTCGGACGCGAAAATATTTTAGGAGAGACGTTGTTGTTAGTGGGCTATAGCCAATACCTCAAAGATGGTCGATCTGATTAACGAGCTTGTCACATTCAATAGGGTCGAATCAGGTAATTTCCAACTTTTTTTGCAAAAAGGTAATCCCCTTACCCTAATTGAGACAATGACAGGTTACTTCAGAGGCCCGGCATCGGATAAGAATATATGTATAAACGTAATGACTCAGAATAATGGTGAAGATGTTTGGTTTTCGCCTACTTATCTTGAACGTATCATAAGCAATCTTCTTTCCAATGCCATAAAATATACAGGAGAAAATGGCAATATCGATGTGCGAGCTTCAATAGTTGAAGGCAACGATAATTCCGTATATCTTCAGCTTGAAGTTAAAGACACTGGAATAGGTATCGTTCCGGAAGAACTTGATAATATTTTCAAAAAGTATTATCAGACACGACGTGGCTACAATGCGAGCCACACAGGTTGGGGCATCGGTTTAGCAACTGTTAAGAAACTTGTTGAAATTCATAAAGGCAATATATCTGTAACCAGTAAAGTCGGTGAAGGCACTTCATTTGTAGTCAGATTGAATGTCACTCCGTCGGCCTTCGATAAGTCATCTTGCATATCAACGACTGATGCACAGCCTCTCGCTTATCAGCCGACATTTATATCCAATACTCTGGCAGTATATTCTCATGAGATTGACACGAATAAATCTGTAAAAGATGATAAAAAGGTTTCTATCTTGCTTGTCGAGGATAATCCGCAGTTGCTTAGATTCCTTTCAGATGAGTTTGCAAAAGATTATAACGTATACACTGCAACAAACGGCATTGAGGCTCTTAAAGTCACAGAGGAATATCCGATTGATATTGTTGTTTCAGACGTTATGATGCCGGAAATGGACGGTATTGAATTGTGCGATAGGCTGAAGAATAATTTGGCTACGTCACATATCCCGGTAATTCTCCTCACAGCAAAGAGTGATGAAGAATCCACAATGGCCGGCTTTAAAAGTGGAGCTGAGGCGTATGTTGCAAAGCCCTTTGATCCACAGCTATTGGCACTAAGAGTAAAGAACATACTTCGCGCTCGCCGAGCATATATTGACTCAAAAATTGAGGACTCAAGTGTTGATGAACCCATCGAAGAATTGCCGCCTCTTAACAAGTTTGACAATGAGTTTATTACCCGTATAAATCAACTTATTGATGATAATATGGACAATTCAGAATTCTCGATTGCCGATATTACACGCGAACTGGCAATCTCGCGCTCGTTGTTGCACATTAAGATGAAAACATTCTTCAATTCATCTATGACCGACTATATAAAGCAACGCCGCATGGCCAAGGCCTGCGAACTCCTGAAGAAAGGCTATAATGTAAGCGAAACCGCATACCGCGCCGGATTCTCTGACCCGAACTATTTTTCCAAGGTGTTCCGTAAGACATTCGGAATGTCTCCGTCGGACTTTATCTCGGCATCACCCTCCGAATGATCCATCAATCACAATACGATAAAATCTATATGACATGAAAATTAAGACTATAATGGCATTGCTTATCTGCTGCACGAACCTGCATTGTGCCTATGGAAACACCGACATCGTAGCCCATCGCGGCTACTGGCAAGCGCTGGGAGCATCACAAAACTCTATCCGATCCTTGATAAAGGCCGATTCAATAGGGGCTTATGCGTCTGAATTTGATGTGTGGAGAAGCCGTGACGGCGAGCTGTTCTGCAACCACGACAGAAAGTTCAAGGGTGTCGTTATCGAGGAGGCTGATTCAAGGGTGGCGCAGGCTGTGGTTCTTGATAATGGCGAAAGTATGCCCACTCTCAGAGCCATGCTCACTGCAGCCACAGCGCTACCGCGACTAAGATTAGTACTCGAACTAAAGGAACATGTCGATAAGGCGGCAGAGGAAGCAGCCGTAAGGGAATGCGTAGAAATGGTGAAAGAAATGGGACTCGACACGCGAACCGATTTCATAACCTTCTCACGTGAGGCTCTTGTAAATTTCGTCAAATACGCTCCGAAAGATGCCTACATCTATTATCTTACCGGAGATCTCACACCCGAAGAGGTCCACGCGGCAGGTGCCAACGGAATTGATTATCACATTGATGCATTCCGTAAAAACCCTGATTGGATTGAGCGCGCCCACGCGCTGGGTATGAAGGTGAATGTCTGGACGGTCGACAATCCGGCTGACATAAGCTGGTGCATCGACCACGGTGTCGACCTAATCACCACAAACCGCCCCGAGGAGGCTCTTGAATTATCAATCAGCCACCGCAACGGGTGAAATCCAACACTCACAGAGTAGTAAACCAATCACAACATACGATATTTAATCCTATGGTAAAGAAAGCTATAAATCTAATGCTCGGCATTGGGCTGTTGTCTGTATATGCGTGTGCCGATCACACATTGCATCTGACTAAATCGGGCCTGAATCCTGACAACTTCAAGAGTGAGGTGAACGGTAAATCCACTGCGCTTTACACACTTGTCAATGACAACGGAGTGGAAGCCTGTATAACAAACTATGGCGGACGTCTGGTATCTTTGATGGTCCCTGACAAGAACGGCAATCTCACTGATGTCGTACTCGGACATGACTCTATCGCTGACTACATTAATATCGACGGTAACTTCGGTGCTTTGATAGGTCGCTATGGCAACCGTATCGATCAAGGACGTTTCACGCTTGACGGTCAGGAGTATCAGCTTCCTCAAAATAACTTCGGGCATTGTCTTCACGGAGGACCTAAAGGATTTCATCACGCAGTGTGGGATGCTGATCAGTCTAATGATTCGACAGTTACGCTGAAACTGTTCTCTCCCGATGGAGAATGTGGCTTCCCGGGCAATGTCAACGTGACGGTGACCTATACGCTCACATCTGACAATGCCATACAGATTGCGTATAACGCAACTACAGATGCCCCAACTATACTCAATCTCACTAATCACTCGTATTTCAACCTGAGCGGAGACCCTTCAGGTGATATACTTAATGAAACTTTGTGGCTCGATGCCGATGGTTATACTCCCATAGACTCCACATTCATGACCTCAGGAGAAATCAATCCGGTCGCCGCGACGCCTTTTGATTTCACTACTGCCAAACGTATAGGACAAGACCTTGCAGCCGATGACATTCAGCTTAAAAACGGTCGCGGCTATGACCACAATATGGTTCTACGTTCCCCCCGCGATGTTACTAAACCTGCCGCAATAGTAATCGATACTATTTCCGGCATTAAGATGGAAATGTTTACCAATGAACCGGGAATACAATTTTACATAGGCAATTTCCTTGATGGTACAGTTAGAGGAAAAAGAGGTATTGCCTATCCTCATCGCTCGGCTATCTGCCTCGAAAGCCAGCACTGGCCTGACAGTCCCAATAAGGCTCATTGGCCCTCGGTTGTCGTTCGCCCGGGCGAAACATATACGAGTAATTGTACGTATAAGTTTTCTACATTCCAGTAAAAAATTTTTATGAAAATAAAGATTGTGATAGCCTTGCTGCTGACATACTTTGGCGCAACGGCAGAAACGTACAAGATTGAAAATGACATAAGTTATTCGACAGACAAGAATCCGTATTCCATCCAACTCTACAAACTTGATGTCTATCATCCTGTCGATACTACAGGACTGCCTGTGATTGTATGGTTTCACGGAGGGGGGCTTACCGGTGGTGAACGTTTTATCCCCGAAGAACTCAAACAGTCGGGATATGTAATTGTGTCACCCAATTATCGTCTGATGCCTGATGTCGAAATATCAGATTGTATTGATGATGCAGCGGCTGCGGTAGCGTGGACGTTCAATAATATTGACAAATATGGTGGCGACCCGGCTAAAATATTTGTCGCCGGACATTCAGCAGGTGGATACCTTACCAGCATGATAGGATTTGAAAAGAAATGGCTCGAAAAGTATGGAGTAGATGCAGACTCCATCAAAGGCCTTATTCCATATAGCGGCCAGTCAATAACTCATTTCGCTCTTAGGAAAGCAATGGGTATATCCGAACTGCAGCCGGTCATCGACAGGTATGCTCCAATGTATCATATCCGAAAGGATGCGCCTCCATATATCATTATAACAGGCGACCGTGAGATTGAGCTCTTGGGCAGATACGAGGAAAGTGCATATCTTTGGAGACTGTTAAAACTGATTGGGCATCCTGATGTACGTATCTATGAAATAGATGGTCATGACCACGGACAGATGGTCCGTCCTGCCCATCATATTCTAAAAATGAATGTAAACAGGATATTGCAAAAGAAATAGCCCCAATAATTTAAGACAGGTCAGACGTTACTATTACATAGTTGCTGACCTGTCTTATTAATAACTGCCAAATCCGGATGTCTCATCTATAAACCGACAATAGTCCGAAGCAGACGTTTGTCAAATAGTTATTTGTGGTAGTAGGTAATGCCATGATATTCCGGAGATCCGGTTTCAGAAACAAGGCCAACGACGGAAGAATCAAATTTGTCGGTTGGAAGTGTAGCAAGCAGCCGTCCGTCAACAAAGAGATATAGATTGCCGTCGGTATGACGTAAGGCTCGAAGATTATAGCTGTCCTTAAAGATTTCATGAACACGTATGCGATATATATGTTGTGCACCGTCGTTAGGCTCATTGTTGATAAATCACATACGATGTGTTGTCAAAGGGGAGAAAGATGCTACGTTGAATGCGGGATTTTCAGTAAATACCATTGCTGCAGAAGTTGGTATTTCCAGCCATGAGCCGTCGGGTTTAACAATAGAAGGAGAGTCATAAGTGCAAACATGTTATCGTGAACAATTTCGTTGTTCCCGACTGTCTGAGTGTCACGATCGAAGCGGCTGTCAGTGAACATATTTCTATTAGCTACATCGTAACGGGGAAGATAGATGGCGTCGAATGTTGTCGGACAATCGAATGTGTAGCCTTTGTCAAATGAATCAGTTGAAGTAGTCAAGACTTAATCTGACAATCACGGATAAAAACATTAACTTTGTAAAAAGAAAAAAGATTAAGCCATGACCATATCAGAAAAAGTCATCAAGAACAAACTGGGGCTGTTGGAACTGTTCCAGCAGCTGGGCAACGTGTCGCGCGCCTGCAAGATAATGGGCTACAGCCGCGACGGCTTCTATCGCTTCAAGGAACTCTACGGGCAGGGCGGCGAACTCGCCTTGCAGGAAATCTCGCGCCGCAAGCCGGTGATAAAGAACCGTGTTGAGGAGCGCATAGAGAACGCCGTCGTGCGTATGGCGTTCGAGAATCCGGCTGTCAGATGAAGTCTTGTCTATTACATTGAAACAAGTCAGAAGTTACCATTACATAACATCTGACTTGTATTATTAATAACCGCCTAATCTGATTCTCGCAGAATTGGATTTATTTGAATACAATGGATTAGGTTCTGCCACCATTGTTTCCTTTGAGTCGTTTGATTGGGATTGGTTATCCCTTATTTCGCCCCTATTGGCGTCGGGCTGCTGCTTGTTCTCAACGCCATCATCTTCCTCATGTTTGGGAGCGAGGGCGGCGGTGATCTTGCGGTCAAGGGCGGCGAGTTCGGATTTGAGGGCTTTCAGTTCGTCTTCTTTGCCCCACGGCTTGGCGATGATGGCTTCGAGCTGGGGAACATCGGCTTTGAGTTTTGCGGTGCGTTCCTCATACTGGGCGATGATGCCGGGAATCTTCTCCAATGCGTTGACAAAGTTCATGCAAGCGGCATGGGTGTCGGACATGGCGATAAAACCGTTGTTGAACTTGTATTTGTAGTTGCCTTCGACCACAAATCGGTTCTGGACTGACTCTTTGCCGTCAACGACTGTCGGCTCCGATATGATGGAAACCGGGAAGCCGTAAACCTCGCCTATTCGCTGGTACTGACGATGGGTGTTGGTCCTTATCGCAAGATTTTGCAGGTGGATACCCATGTTCTTCTCATCTGTCAACTTACAGGTGTCAATGGTAAGGTTGTTCACAGGGTTGCCGTCCTTGTCACGCCGCACCACAGCCTCGTAACGGGCATAGTCCGCCTTCATCCCCGCGATCACCGCCTCGTTGTTGGCGATGTCGTGGGTGATAGTGCGCAGTCGGAATTCGGAGTCACCGCGCCCCTTGCTGAATGATTTGCGCTCACTCTCCAGCGAGGCTATGCGCTTTTCAAGTTTGGCCTTGTCAAGAAGGTCGGTGTTGCCGCTGAGAATAGCCATATACTCCGAAAAATTCATGCCGTTCTGCTCGTCCATAGCGCCCTCGTCGATGGTTCTCGCCCCAAGAGCGCCCCGCTTGAGCTGGCTGATGAAAGTCGCCTTGCAGTGAAGAAGATTGAACTTGTAGGAGTCCAGCGATTTCTCTACGGCATAGATGATTACATCGACCTTGTTGTCTGCATATAGTTTGGCAATCTCGTTGCCGGCACGGATGGCACGACCCTCGCGCTGCTCCAAGTCGCTGGGCCGCCACGGACATTCCAGCTCATGGACGGCGACAGCCCTGCGCTGGGCGTTCACGCCGGTACCGAGCATTGAGGTGGAGCCGAAAAGCACACGCACATCGCCGTTGTTCATCGCCTCGATGACTGCCTTCCTTGACCGCTCTGTCTTGCACTCCTGAATAAAACGTATCTCATGCGCCGGTATCCCGTAGTCCTCGACCAGCTTACGCTTTATCTCGGAATAGATATTCCACTCTCCGGGTTTGTATGTGCTGAGGTCGCTGAACACAAACTGGGTCCCCTTATGAGTGTCATATTTCCGGTAATACCCGGCAATCATCTTGGCGCTGTGCGAGGCTTTGTTGTTGGGGTCGTCCTCGTATGCAGGCGAGATAAGGCGCATATCGAGAGCCATCTTGCGGGCATAGTCCGTGGCAATGAGCATCTTTGCCTTCTCCTCGGTCTGCGACAGCGGTTCGCGCCCCAGTATCGTGGCGTTGCCGCTCTCGGCAAACTCCATAAGTTTGGCTATGAAATCCTCCTGCTGCGGTGTCGGCGGGATATTGTGAAGTATCTCGTTCTTGTGCGGCCGGTCAACGCCCACATCCTCGGCTGTGCGGTAATCAGTTACCTCGTTGTAGAAAGCAGCCAGCTCCGGCACCTTGATGAAATAGCGGAAGCGTTCTTTCTGGACAATCCTGTTGGTGACATTGAACTCAAAGTCGGTGGTTTTCTTTGCGAAAATCGCCAGCCATGCGTCTATGCAGCGAATATCCTGCCTCTCAAGCTCTTTCGGTCGGAGATATTTGAAGAGCAGATATAATTCAGTGAGCGAATTACTGATTGTGGTGCCAGACAGGAAGGTCGCGCCCAAGTCCTTGCCTGTCCGCTCCTGTATGGTGCGTATGGCATAGAGAAGGTTAAGGGCGCGCTGGGAGCCGTCGGCATTTCCAAGACCTGCCACACGGGTATGGCGGGTGTTGAATATCAGGTTTTTGAACTGGTGCGACTCGTCAACGAAGATATGGTCTATGCCCATCTGCTTGAAATCGACGACCGTATCCCTCTCGTTGTCCATCTTGTAACGGACGGTTTCGAGTTTGGCGGTCAGGTTCTCCTTACGCTTGACAAGACCTTTGAGCATGGCCCTTGAAATATCGCCGCCCTGCTGTCTTACGACTTCGAGGTTTTCCTCGACGGCATCCAGCTCCTCCCTCAATATCCGTTCCTGAATTTCTGGCGACTGCGGTATCTTGCCGAACTGGTCGTGCGACATGATTATGCAGTCATAATCGTTGTTCTTCATATTGTTGAAGAACGCCACGCGGTTGTCGGCCTTGAAACTCTTTTCATCGGCAAACAGAATCCGGGCATTGGGATAGGCACTCTGATATGTCATGGCAATCTCGGCGACATTGGCTTTCAGTCCGATAATCATCGGCTTGTGTGCCATTCCAAGGCGCTTCATCTCATGTGCCGCCATGCACATTATCAGCGTCTTGCCTGTTCCTACCTGATGGTCGCATATACCGCCTCCGTTCTGCAACAGCATCCATACGCAGTCCTTCTGAGATTGATAGATTGAGCTGATGTTGTAACGGTCTCCGAGCATTTTCATGTTCAGATCCGGGAATGTCTGGTGAGAGCCGTCATACTGCGGACGGACAAAACAGTTGAACTTGTCGTTATATAGATCCACAAGACGCTCCTTGAATTCCGGGCTTTGGGCCTCCAGCCATTCCGAGAAGCCGTTTCGTATCTCGTCAATCTTTGCATTGGCAAGCTGTATGGCCTCGCTGTCAGGAACTTTGATGTCGTGACCGTTCTCGTCCTTTCCAGCCGACTTCTTGATGTCTGGAACGGTGTTGTGGAGAGCGTGTTTCAGCAGGTTCATGCCGTCGTATGTACGGTAATAGCCTTTGACGCAGAACTCCTCCCAGATTGTCATGTTCTTTCTCGATGCTTCTGCCGAATATTCATCCATTGAGGAAGAATAAGCAATCTTCACATCCGTGTGGAACAGATACGACATATAGGCGGAGTATATGCCGGTCGGTATCCATCTCTCACCAAAGTTGAAGTCCAGCTCATCAAACTCAATTCTACGGGGCCGGGCTTCCTCCAACGCTTTGAGCGAGTCCTTCGACATTGCAATAAACGGTTCAACACCGTCGTATCCGGGGAAATCCTTTATGCGTTCTTCCTCCCGTTCAATCCATGAACGGACTGCCTCGGCTTTCGCCACGACATTTCCGGCAATGAAACGGTCTTTAATCTCGTAGTTCTCAACGAGCGGATTATAATATATGTGTCCTTCGAGATTTTGGGTCAGGGTGTCCTGATCCATATCCACTAATGACGACATATATTCGATATTGACCTTGCCGTATTTGTTGAGCGAAGCGGTCAGAGCCTCCATCGGTGTATCCACGCTTGTGACCTCATCAAGAGCGAATGACACGGGGTGATCGAAAATATCAGCCTTGACAAACCTGCCGTTCTCGCCGCGCTCCAGAGCCAGTGCGTCACGCCCGTTGGCGTCCATCAGGATAAACTTCACATTCTGTTTCTCATTGAGGTTGCCGTATTTATCCACAAACTCGTCATAATACTGATTAAGGTGTTCGCGCAGATGTTCCGACGGCTCATGTGTCTCAGCCTCATAGTTGTAGAGCTGCTGATATGTCTCCGACATGGTGACATAGAGCATGGCTCGTTTTGCCTGTTCCGGCTTCAACTCCAACGGGTTGAATGTAGCACCATTCTTGCGGACTTCCGATAGAAATCCGACCATGCCGTCCTGAACAACCATGCTGCCGTTGTGGTGGAAGAACTGGATGTCCTCCGTGAAAGGACGGGGCGACATATCCTTTTCGACCGGCCCCGGCTTTTGTGAAGCCACTCTTGGCTGACGACCGGGAATGAAATCGCCTTCGGTTCTCTCAATGACAATGCCGTTTTCGTTGATAGTCTCGGACTTTGCCGCTTCCTCCGCTTCTCGTTCAAGACGCATTTCTTCCAACTGACGGTGGGCAATCGACATCATGGTTTCGTAAAAACCGTTGATGGGCGGATTGTCCTCCCAGTTGAGAGAGCCGTAAAATTCCAGCTCCTTCTCAGTGAGCGGACGGAATTTCTTGACGGGTATGTCCTTGATTTCAATACTCGGCCGGGGTTTGGGAGCATTTTCAGCAGGCTTAGGCTGACGACGGGGCTTGCCGATAGGCTCCAACTCGCCGAAAAGATTGTAGGCAAACAGGCGTGGGTCGGGATTATCGGTATAATCCGGACTGCCGTCGGTCTCTATCTCTTTTACAGGCTCAGGCTTCGGAGGTTCAGCGGGAGTGGGTTCCGGCTTAGACTCTACCTTTGGCGGTTGGTTAGGCGTAACCGTCTCGACAACCTTTTGCTTGGGAGTCTTTTTCAGCTTGGGGTCTTCCAACTGCTCGCAGATTGCCACACGTTTGCCGGCCCGCACAAGTTTGGGCAGATAGGTGTCGAGGGCATGATGCGGAAAGCCAGCCAATTCGATATATTTATCCCTGCCGTTGGCTCTGCGTGTCAGAGTAATACCTAAAATTTCTGAGGCTTCAACCGCGTCCTTGCCGAATATTTCATAGAAATCTCCGACACGGAACAAAAGAATCGCATCGGGATGTTTCTTTTTCATTTCCTGATACTGCTGCATCAGAGGCGTATTGGTAAGACTCGACTTCTTTTCAGCCTTCGGAGTTTCTGCCTTTGCCTCATGTTTGGGTGAAGGTGTAGGAGTAACCGGGTCAGGCGTGGGCGGCTTGATGCCGTTGGAATTATATAATTCCATATTTAGGCGTAGATGTAACGACTCGTCGAGAGCTTTGCGCAAATCTCCGGCGATACCATCGACACCGCCGTCATGGTGATACACGATAGCAGGTTTGCCATACTGGTCTGTACCAACCTTGGCATCAGTGCAGATCACATTCTGCGGAAACGCCTGAAAGAATTTGTTGCCCGGCACTTTCGTGCCACGGTCAACAACCGACTGAATGAAAAACTCTTCATCAGCCGACAATGACTTCTTTCCTGTGTGCTTCTGGAGAATAATAAGGTCAGAGCCCACATCAGTTCCGGCGTTTTCGCTGAAAGTGTTGTTTGGCAGACGCAACGCTGCCACAAGATCAGCCTGTTTAACCAACTCCATTCTTATAAAGGGCGAAGCCGCGTTCATCACGCCCTGCGATGTGATAAAGGCAATCAGACCGCCATCTCTCACTTGGTCAAGACCTTTGAGAAAGAAATAATTGTGCAGCGATTTGGAAGCCTGACGGTAGGCAATCTCCTTGCTCACGGCATAAGCCGGGTCTGCCACCGCAAAATCTCCGAAAGGAACATTGGAGGCAGCGACATCAAAATATCCGTTGAAGTCGCGCTCAATCTTCTCGAAGCCCTCTATGCGAGTAAGTATTGAGGGGTGTAGGGCTGATAGGATTTTACCCGTCAGCAAATCCTTTTCGTATGCAAGGACTTCGGCACCGGGGTATCTGTCATTGCGCAGGAAAGAGTCAATGAAAGCACCCTGACCGGCAGAAGGTTCAAGAAAACTCTTTATCTCGACACCCTGATATTTCAGCGCATCGGAGATAGCATCCACAATGCGGTTATCGGTATAAAACGCCGTCAGCACAGAGGCTTTCAGTGAGTCCATATAGTCCTTGAACTCCCTGTCATTGTGGCTGTAATCGTGGATAAGGCGACGCAGTTCAACCGTCGGGGCGAACAGTTCAATATCCGACTTGCTCCACTTGGCGGCATCCGCCAGCTCATTGGCATCATTGAGAATACACTTCAACCCACCGAACCCGGCATACTTGCGTAGCACGGCAATCTCCTCGGCTGTCTGCGCCCCGCGCCCTTTGGCACCGAGGCTCAGGGCAAGCCTTATCGCCTCGATGTTGTCGCGCATTACTTGAAGACGGTTATAACTCATAGCCGTCAAGTATTTCCGAGATTGTGCCAAGCAGTTCAATCAGCATTGGCTGATGTGTCTCTCGACTTAGAAAGTCACCATTGACCTCGTAACGGTCGAGTGTTTCCCGGACAGGTCGCAGTCCGAGAAGATGCACGGTGAAGTCGGGCCAGTATTCTTCCGGCAGGCGCATACCTATCGAGGAGTTTTCCTCCACCACATTATATATAATGTCGTATCGGGAAACATAAAGACCCTCAAGCAGAGTGCGCATAGCCATTTCCTCGGCGTATGGAACTGACCTGCCTTCCAACCGCAGGGTCACGAACCGGTCATAGGCATCCTCGACACGCTGCTCTATGAATTTCTTATTATTACGTTGTGGAAAATGATGGTCACGCAGATGACCTTGGAGATAGACGCGGTAGTCGTCCAGCTCCCTTGATTCAACATTCTGTTTCATTGGGGATATGCGGAAAAATGTGTGAAAGCATTGTGTGAAATTACAGGTTTTGATTTCAAATTGTCGTCAGATTTGGTAG
>ENA-UEOJ01002030-UEOJ01002030.1-human-gut-metagenome-genome-assembly--contig:-NODE-2030-length-12780-cov-3.510352_pt1 | contig 12780 bp, 10 predicted proteins | sample MGYA00242885_ERZ507886 | MGnify/ENA primary metagenome ERZ507886 (study PRJEB26167, sample SAMN06115505) | human gut metagenome | host: Homo sapiens | place: China:Anhui | collected 2015-08-07... | reverse complement strand
ACAAGGAACTGGCTTTCAACTTGAATACTCTCAGTGCATCGGTAAAAGTCCGCTTTATCGGTTCTTCTTCGTGGGAACATGCATTGGGTTGGGACGGACAGCATCAACGGAACGATATTTCCGGTTATTCATTCTTATTGCCTGAATACTACCGTTCCACCACCGGATTGCTTTGGCTTACGACTTATAAGCCTAATAATGTTATCTCCGTCAGCGGAGGAATGCGGTATGACTATGGATATATTCATATATCTTCGCATGAAGATGCCTATCTTGCCGATTATCTCCGAAAACAGGGATATGATGAAGAACAGGTAGAACACTATAAGTGGAACAGCCATGCAGTGAAAAAGAAATTCGGTGATTATTCATTCTCTCTGGGATTGGTATGGACACCGTCCGAACGGCACATGGTAAAAGCAAACGTCGGTCGTAGCTTCCGTCTGCCCGGTGCGAACGAACTGGCGGCTAACGGTGTGCATCACGGGACCTTCCGGCATGAACAGGGAGATACAAATCTGAAATCAGAACAGGGATGGCAAATGGACGCTTCTTATAACTTACGGTATAACGGGTTTTCCATTTCCGTTTCTCCCTTCGTCAGTTGGTTTAGTAACTACATCTTTCTGCGTCCTACGGGCGAGTGGTCTGTCCTGCCGCATGCCGGACAGATTTATCGTTACACAGGAGCCGAGGCGCTGTTTGCCGGAACGGAAGCAACGATAGACATTCACTTTCTGCGTAGTTTCAATTACCGTATTTCCGGTGAGTATGTTTATACCTACAACTGCGACGAGCATATCCCGTTAAGTTTTTCTCCTCCGTTTAGTATGCGGAACACGTTGACATGGCAGAGGAAACAGGTTATGCTTCATTGCAGGACTGTCCATAGCCATTTGGGTGAGGAATTGTAAATGCTTTCCCATCGAGGCGTTCATTTGCATACGTGTTTTTTTGTTTAAGTCGTCTTGTAGGGAGTAAGCACCGCATGAGAGCAGGATTTCCGGTATACCATCATCCCAGGCATGCATGGTGAGGTGAGTGAGTGCTCCCACAATTTTTTTCAAGTCTTTCAGAAGAATGTTTAAGAGTTCGAATTCGGTACGGTTTGCGGAGCAGGAATTCGGGTTCAGAAGGAGGGCGAATTTGAGGTAGAAGTCCTTTAATTCTCCGTTAGGAACAACAAATGCATTTTGGGGAGTTTGTGCGATGCTTCCCACCGTTGGTTGAACGGCAACTTGTTCTGTTTCCATAATAATGATTATGAGTATGTGGTAGGCGAAGATTTTCTAAAATAATAAGAGCGGTTCCGCCTTTCCCGTTGCATTTCACCAGAAGGCAGTAGATGCATTAACATTCTACACGGGGGTACGGAACGTAAACGGACATAAAAATGCCCGCCACGGAAATTGGCAGGTTTACCCGCCTTCTGGTATGAAATGCATTACAAAGGTACTATATTTTTCTTTTTTGGCAAGAATAAAGTGAAAAATAAGAGACAAGTAAGAGTAACTTTAATACAATGTAGTTCCAAGACTAGTTTCAACCGATGAAACAAAGTGTTTCATGCCTTGGAACAAAGTGTTTCAAGCAATGAAACAAAGTGTTTCGTACGGTGAAACAAAGTGTTTCAAGCGTTTGAAACTATTTGAAACACCTGTCGAAGTTCTCTGAAGCACCTATCTACCTGATTAACTTGACCATAGCTACTGTTTTGCTTAACCTGTTCTTTCAGGAAGTACTAAATCATTTTTCAGTCAAGAATACATGAGTCATCAGCTATTAACACCTGATTTCTCAACTATTAACGACTGACATGTCAATCATTAATAACTGACACAACAGGCGTTAACACCCTGCAAATCAAACAATAACATTAAGAAAAGCACATATTGCAAGGCGATGCAGAGTGAGAGCAACAGCTTGCTCCCACTCTGCCACCACAGTTGCTACCATAGCTGAAACGCCGATGAACAAAGCGATACAGGCAGAAAGTGAGAGCATGGGAGCAAAACCTATGTTTAATTCACTTGGAGAGGAAGCCTAAAACTAATTTAATAGAGACTTAATAATGACATATTAGAAAACAATTAATATATTTGCATCACATGTTCACAAGACAGTTACAACTAAATGTAAACAAAATGATAAAACAATCCATCTCCGCTTTCATACTGGCTTCCTTGCTATTACTGGTAAGTTGCGTATCAAACAAGAAGACTTCTCTCGAAGCATTCAATCAGGATATATATACACCGGAATATGCTTCCGGATTTAAAATATTGGGTGCAGACAACGTTCAAAGCACCCTGATACAAGTATTCAACCCGTGGCAGGGAGCCAAAGATGTAGAAATGTCTTACTTCATATCACGAAATGGCGAACAGGCACCCGCCGGATTCACAGGTCCCACCATTCCTGCCGGAGCAAAACAGATTGTATGTATGTCTTCTTCCTACATCGCCATGCTCGACGCGCTGGGACAGGCAGACCGAATTGTAGCCGTATCGGGCATCGACTACGTATCCAATCCGTATATCATTGCGCACAAAGACTCCATTAAAGACATGGGTCCGGAAATGAATTATGAACTATTGCTGGGCCTGAAACCCGACGTTGTATTGCTATACGGCATCGGAGACGCACAAACCGCTGTAACGGACAAACTGAAAGAACTCTCTATACCTTATATGTATGTAGGCGAATATCTGGAAGAATCACCGCTCGGCAAAGCCGAATGGATGGTTGCTCTGTCCGAACTGACGGACAGCCGTGAAAAAGGAATCGAAATATTCAGCGAAATTCCGAAACGCTATCAGACATTGAAAGACCTTACGGCATCGGTAGAGCAGCGCCCTACCGTAATGTTCAATACCCCCTGGAACGATAGCTGGATAATGCCTTCCACCAAAAGCTATATGGCACAACTGGTAAACGACGCGGGAGCAGACTATATATATAAGGAGAACACTTCCAACAGCTCCGCCCCCATCGGACTGGAAACTGCCTACGGACTGATACAAAAAGCTGACTACTGGATTAATGTCGGCATGGCTTCTACACTGGATGAACTGAAAGCCGTCAATCCTAAATTCACTGATGCGAAATCCGTTCGCGAAAAGACTGCATACAACAACAATCTGCGACTGACCGCTACCGGTGGTAACGAGTACTGGGAATCGGCAGTAGTACGTCCCGACATAGTACTGCGCGATCTGATTCATATTTTCCACCCTGAACTTGTATCCGACTCACTCTATTACTACAGGCATCTGGAATGAAACAGCCCCACAAACGTACCGCCCTCTTATTCATTACGCTAAGTATGGTTGCCGTACTATTATTACTGATAGATATGGCAACCGGAGATACGTATATCCCCATCTCTAAAGTATGGGCTGTACTCACCGGAGGCGAATGCGACGAAATGACACGCAACATTCTCCTTTCCATCCGGTTTATACGGGTAGTGGTAGCGGCACTGATAGGTGTGGCGCTCTCCGTTAGCGGTCTGCAGATGCAAACGGTATTCCAGAATCCATTGGCGGACCCTTACCTGCTGGGAGTTAGCTCCGGTGCAGGATTGGGAGTAGCACTCTTTATACTAGGAGCTCCGCTGCTCGGATGGACGGAGTTTCCGGTCCTTCAATCGCTGGGTATCGTCGGCTCGGGCTGGGTAGGAACAGCTGCCATTTTATTGGGAGTAGCCATTGTCAGCCGGAAAGTAAAAAATATTCTCGGTGTACTGATTATGGGGGTCATGATCGGATATGTGGCAGGTGCCATCATCCAGATACTGCAATACCTGAGTTCTGCCGAACAACTGAAAATGTTCACGCTCTGGTCAATGGGATCATTAAGCCACATTACAGCCACTCAACTAGGAATTATGATTCCGATGCTGTGCCTGGGGCTGCTGATTTCCGTAGCCTGCATCAAACCACTAAATCTGCTGTTACTCGGCGAGAACTATGCGCAGACCATGGGAATGAATATCAAGCGCTCGCGTACCTTTATTTTCATATCCACCGCACTGCTCACAGGAACGGTCACCGCCTTCTGTGGCCCTGTCGGTTTCATCGGACTGGCTGTTCCGCACGTCACCCGGTTACTGTTTAACAATGCCGACCACCGAATACTCGTCCCCGGCACCATGCTGACCGGATTCATCAGTATGCTTCTCTGCGACATCATCGCCAAGAAGTTTCTGCTTCCGGTCAACTGTATCACTGCCCTGCTGGGTGTTCCGGTTATTTTATGGGTAATAGCTAAAAACTTGCGTATAATCAAATGATCGAGCTTAAAGAACTGACACTAGGATACGGACAGCGTACGCTGTTGAAAACGGTAAACGCCCGGATCACAGGCGGACAACTCGCTGCACTGCTGGGACGCAACGGAACAGGAAAGAGCACCCTGCTCCGTGCCATGATGGGACTGGAAAAGCCTCAATCGGGAGAAATCATCCTGCAAGGAAAGAATATAACCTCCTTGAAACCGGAAAAGCTGGCACGAAACATCAGCTTTGTAACCACCGATAAAGTACGCATCGCCAATCTGCGTTGCAAAGACGTAGTAGCATTGGGCCGTGCCCCCTACACCAACTGGATCGGACAGTTACAACCGGAAGACCAAAGCCGGGTGGACAATGCCATGCGACTGGTCGGCATGACCGACTACGCAGAAAAGACAATGGATAAAATGTCCGACGGCGAGTGCCAACGAATCATGATAGCGCGTGCCCTCGCACAGGATACCCCCGTCATCCTGCTTGACGAACCAACCGCTTTTCTGGACCTGCCCAACCGCTACGAACTCTGCCTGCTCCTGAAAAGACTGGCACAGGAAGAAGGCAAATGCATCCTGTTCTCCACACACGACCTCGATATCGCCCTATCACTTTGCGACTCTATCATGCTAATTGATAATCCGCAATTATATACCCTTTCCACCTCTGAAATGATAGCCAGCGGCCACATAGAAAGACTATTCCGTAACGAATCAATTACGTTTGACGCAAAAGAAATGCGGGTGCGTATCAAACAGGAATGACCCCACATGAAATAAATACATGCTATCCATCTGGTTTCTCCATAAATTCCTTATCTTTGCCCGTGAATTGGTTTCAGATAGCCATATCAACTGTCTGAATTAAAAGGGAACCGGGTGGAAATCCCGGACAGTCCCGCTGCTGTGAAGCTTCGTTCAACTTCTTGATAATTACTTTAGCCACTGACTTGTTATGATAATGCCAAGTTGGGAAGGCATCAGGGAGGAAGTCAGTCAGAAGACCTGCCATTCAGTATCTTGACAACTGTTTTTACTCGTGGGATAGAAAGACAGTAATAATGTAAACAAACCGTTTATGGAAAAACAATATGCAAAGCAAATTGCTGACATCATTAATATCAGCAAAAATAGAGACTATGTTCCGCCCGACATCAACGGAAGAAATTTAAGTGAATGATTCTCTCTATTACAAATAACTAAAGAAACGGCTCAAAGTCGTCATACTCAATGTGTGCGTATCCCTGTAGAAGTGATTTCTCCGGGGATACTTTTAACACTACAAAATATCATGATATAATATAAAAATCAAAATGGAAGTTCTAAGAAATTTATTCGAAGGTTACCCCAACCTTTGGGGTGGCGGAGTGGCACACTCCGTGCTGATTCTGTCGCTGACCATAGCGTTCGGAATCATCCTGGCAAAAATTAAAGTGCGGGGAGTATCTCTGGGAGTCACCTGGATACTCTTTGTCGGAATCGTATTCGGTCATTTCAACATGAATCTGGACGAGCACCTGCTCCACTTCCTGAAAGAGTTCGGATTGATTCTGTTTGTATACTCTATCGGTCTGCAAGTAGGACCGGGATTTTTCTCGGCCTTCAAGAAAGGAGGTTTCACGCTGAATATGCTGGCTGTGCTGGTAGTGGCATTGGGAGTAGGAATCACCGTTATTCTCCACTTTACTACCGGAACTCCGATTACCACCATGGTAGGTATCTTGTCCGGAGCCGTCACCAACACCCCCGGACTGGGAGCTGCGCAGCAGGCCAACAGTGACCTGAACGGTATAGACGCCCCCGATATAGCATTGGGATATGCTGTCAGCTATCCGCTGGGTGTCGTAGGCATCATCCTGTCATTGCTCGCCTTGAAATATCTTCTGCGCATCAATACCGCACAGGAAGAAAAAGAAGCGGAAGTAGGCTTGGGGCATTTACAGGAACTTACCGTACGTCCTGTCTCCATCGAGGTAAGAAACGAATCGGTAGACGGTATCAAGATTAAAGAACTTCGTCCGTTATTGAATCGTAAGTTCGTCATTTCACGTATCAAACACCGTGAAGGAGGAGAAACAGAATTGGTCAACTCTGAAACAGTCATACATGTAGGAGACATTATCCTAGTCATCTCTACACCGATTGATGTGGAAGCAATCACCATCTTCTTCGGCAAGGAAATTAAAATGGAATGGGAACAGCTGAACAAACAGCTCATCTCACGCCGCATCCTGATAACCAAACCGGAACTCAACGGCAAGACTCTCTCACAACTGAAAATACGAAATAACTTCGGAGCAAGCATTACCCGCATCAACCGTTCGGGAGTGGACTTGGTTGCCGGCCCGCAGCTGCAGTTGCAAATGGGCGACCGTGTCACCATCGTTGGTACCGAGCTTGCCGTTGCCCATGCCGAGAAAGTACTGGGTAACTCAATGAAGCGCCTGAATCACCCTAATCTGATTCCTATTTTTATAGGTATCGCATTGGGTTGTATTCTGGGTAGTATTCCTTTTGCCTTCCCGGGTATTCCCCAACCGGTGAAACTGGGACTGGCAGGTGGTCCGCTCATCGTCTCTATTCTGATCAGCCGTTTCGGACCGAAATATAAGTTGATTACTTACACTACCATAAGTGCCAACCTGATGCTCCGTGAAATCGGTATTTCCATCTTCCTCGCTTGTGTAGGTCTGGGAGCAGGAGAAGGATTCGTAGATACCATCATTCATGGCGGAGGATATATATGGGTGGGTTACGGAGTTATCATCACCATTCTGCCTCTTCTGATTACGGGATTGGTAGGACGTTATTACTGCAAGCTGAATTACTTCACGTTAATCGGTGTTCTGGCAGGCTCTACCACTAACCCGCCGGCACTGGCATACTCCAATGACCTCACTTCCTGCGATGCACCAGCCGTAGGTTATGCTACAGTCTATCCGCTTACCATGTTTCTGCGGGTGCTGACGGCACAATTATTGATTCTATCGTTGGGATAGCTTTGCTAACGATCTATTCCGTCACGCGACAATACGCCTTGTTTATAATAATGCTTTACTTCCCGCATTTCGGTGACAAGATCGGCTATATCAATCAACTCCTGCGGTGCATAGCGTCCGGTAATAACGACCTCCGTTTCCGGACGCTTGCTACGCAACAGTTGTAACGCATCATCCAGTTCCAATAAACCTAAAAAGAGGGCAATGGTCAATTCATCCAATATAACGACTGCATATTCTCCGGAAAGCAGAACATCCCTGCATTTTGTCAACCCTTCGTGTGCCGCACGGATATCTTCTTCCGTAGCTTCACGGGTCAGCATACATCCGTTGCCGAACTGTTCTATCGAAATCCGGTCGAACTTTTCAACCATACGGGTTTCATTGTATTTCATGCTTTTGACAAACTGCCCGATGAATACGCTTTTACCTGCACAAAGGGCACGGACTGCCAGGCCGAATGCTGCCGTCGTCTTTCCTTTTCCATCACCCGTATAAATATGAATGTATCCTTTTTCCATCTGATTTTCCTCTGAATGATTAATAACCGCAGTACAAAAATAAACTATATCTTTGTGATATGAAAACAAGAGAAGACTATATTGCTGAAGACTTTACCGCTACCATTCCCGTTGCCGAATACATGGCAAACTATCGGGATGCCGAAAAATTTATCGGATTCTGCCGGCAATGCACCCGCTATAACACTTATTGGGCATGTCCTCCATTCTCATTCAATGTAGATCATTACCTTTCCCAATGCCAAACAGCTTTGATTATCGGGACGAAAATAACTCCTCTACATCCGGAAAGAATTACAGATGTTATCTCTTTCGGTAAAGAAATGATGGAGACTGAACGGAAACGGACAGATGAATTACTGCTGGAAATGGAAAAAACGTATAAAGGACGTGCATTCTTTCCCGGCTCTTGCCTGCTCTGCCCCACATGTACACGCACAGAAGGAAAACCTTGCCTATATCCCGAACGGGTACGTCCGTCACTGGAAGCCTGTGGGTTCGATATAGGTAAAACAGCATCCGAACTACTACATATTGAATTAAAATGGGGAGATAAAAACAGGATGCCGGAATACTTACTGTTAGTAAGCGGAATATTCGGAGATATACAAAAAGACCTGTAAACGATTCAATATCAGAACAAACAAAAATTCTTTTGATAAAACGAACAAGATATTAACAAAACTTTATACCTTTGTAGCGTTAAGGTTTCCGAAAACAGTGGACATACTGTTAAGGAATGAAAAGGGAATGCCGTGCAAACCGGCAACAGAACCTGCTGCTGTAAATCTTGGCTCTGCCTGTCAGAGCAAAACTGCAACTTGAAACCACTGGGTTCACAAACCTGGGAAGGTGTTGTCAGAAGAGATGAGTCAGAAGACCTGCCTTGATGCTCTGATTTACACCTGCGGGATTTCGGGTTACGGTCAAATAGAAAATAAGCATTTATATTTTATTTGATATAGATATTAGTGTCCCCGTTTGTGTAGATTATAGCTATCTAAACAAACGGGGATTTTTTGTTTAATATCAAATAATTTACATTTATGAGAAAGCAAATGCGTTTCTGGGCAGTCAGACTGATGACCTTCGCCCTTTTTAGTATTCTAATTGCAGGATGTTACAACGACGATGAGTTATGGGATGAAGTGAAGGGGATAAAAACCGAACTCTCTCAGTTAAAAGAAAACCTCAGCAATCTTCAGACAATCGTTTCGGCTTACGAGAATGCCAAGTTTATCACCAACTATGAAGAAACGGACGAAGGTATAAAGATTACTTTCAGCGACAATAAAACGATTATCGTCAAACACGGAGAAAAGGGAGCAGATGCCCCTGTAATCGGAGTGAAAGCAGAAGATGGAATCTATTACTGGACAATCACCGCAAACGGAGAAACCCAATTTCTGCTTGTAGACGGACAAAAACTCCTCGTAACCGGAGCAGCACCACAACTAAGTGTTGATACTGACGGATACTGGACAGTAGATGGAGAACGGCTCAAAGATACGACTGGAAAAGACGTAAAGGCCAACGAGTCCTTCTTTCAGTCAGTGATCCCTTCAGAAATGGAAGTTGTCTTTACTCTGACAAATGGAACCAGTTTCAGCATACCTACCACCAAAGGAGTAAACAGTTTCTCTTTCGTGAAACCGACCGACGGACGTCCTTACTACGTTTTCAACTTCAACGAAAAGAAAACTCTTTCACTGAATATGGACAAAATAATCAGCGTAGATTTCTTGAAGAAACCAGAAGGGTGGACATTCACTCTCAACAAAAATGCAAAAACACTAACAGTAAAAGCTCCTGCTTATACCGACCAATCCTACAATGGAGGCATTGTAACTCTGGTAGGTATCCACGAGAATGGGAATACGATGTTTGCTTCCATCGAAGTATGTGCTTCTATTGACTTTACTGATACAAAAGGTACTTTCGTAGTCTGTGAAGGCAATATGAGTAGTGCCAATGGAACGATCTATTTTTATGATAAAAACGGAGTTGAATACAGCAACGTTTTCGAAAATGCCAATAATGGTATGGAAATAGGAAATGTAGTTCAGGACATGTATATGGCAAATGAAAAGATTTATATAATTGCTCAAAACGGTAGCAGCCAGGGAGGAGCCGGACGTTTCGTGGTATGCGATGCCCATACATTTAAAATGGAATACGCTGATCCTTTGGTAATCATGACTCCGGAAGGTAAATCTACGTGGCCTCAACACTTAGTAGTAGTCAGCCCGACACGTGCATACGTTCAATATTCAGAATCGGGTATGGAAGCCACTTCAGGTATCGCCGCACTGACTTTGAGCGATGGAGCTGTAAAAGTAGAACCAACAGTCGACGGAAGCTTCGGTGCATTTACTGTAGCAGGTGCTACTAAAGGCCGCATGGTTTATTCTCGCGGCAAGGTGTATGCGGGATGCGGACAGAAAGTAATTATCATCGATCCGGCCACCGATCAGATTATCAAATCAATCCCATTCGAAGGACATCAGATTAAGGGTATCGCCAAAGGCGCAGACGGAAATATCTATTGCCCGCTCGCCGCAACTTACACAGGAAGCCTTTACAGCCCGACATTCACCTCTTCTCCTAAAATGGTAGCGCTTGACCATGATGGCAATGTACTCTCTGAAACGGATATGCCGGATGAGATCGAACTTCCAATCGCAAGTTGGTCACCTTCTGTCGGCTTCTGTGCAAGCTTCACTCAGCCCAATTTATACTTTGTGGATACAGACGCATTCAACGCAACCAGTGCCACTCGCTACAACTATACTACACAGAGCTTCGACGTAAACTTCCTGAAATCCAGCATAACGATTTATGGTATTATGGGTATTCACCCTATTACGGAAGAATATTGGGTAGGACAGTCCACCTATGTAAATAGTGATATATATGTATATGATATTTCAAGTGGCACTCCAACGGAGAAGTCTCACTTCAAATATAACAGCCAACGCGGAGCCAGCCCGGCAGGAATCGATTTTGTATACCGGTTCTCTGACGAATGGATCAATAAATAGCAGAAAGAAGAGATAAAAATTACCAAATGGTAATTTTTATCTCTTTTCATACCTCTACCTTTGCACCCGTTTTAATTATAAAAGGTAGAAAGTCATGAAAGACAGCATTGATTTTGGCAGCATGGACATATCCACGCTATTCCGTAAGTTATTGGTACCGACGGTACTCGGGATGGTTTTCTCTGCGATATTCGTTATTACGGATGGAATATTCGTAGGAAAAGGAATCGGTAGCGACGCACTGGCCGCCGTCAATATCACAGCCCCTCTTTTTATGATTGCCGCCGGAATCGGACTGATGTTCGGAGTCGGAGGATTGGTTGTCGCCTCCATTCACCTATCGCAGGGTAAACGTAAGGCAGCCAATATCAATATTACTCAGGCACTTGTCTTTTCTGCGATTCTTATACTCATCATGTCTGCTTTGTGTTTCTATTTCGTAGAGCCATTGGGACGCTTCTTGGGCAGTTCGGATAAATTGTTGCCGTATGTAATAGAATACATGTCGTGGTATGTACCCTTCCTCGTATTCTATGAAATTTTAAATATAGGCATGTTCTATATCCGCTTGGACGGTTCGCCCAACTATGCCATGATGTGCAATGCCACAGCAGCTATTCTCAACATCCTGTTAAATTATATCTTCATCTTCGAATTTGGTTGGGGAATGATGGGCGCTGCCTTCGCCACCAGCCTGGGCACCGTAGTAGGAGGATTGATGACACTCGTCTATCTCATGCACTACTCTCATGACCTTCGCTTATACCGAATCAAACTAAGCAGAAAAAGTCTGCGAATGACTTTCCGTAACATAGGATATATGGTAAAATTAGGAAATTCGGCCTTTGTCAGCGAAGCGTCCATTGCCTGTATGATGTTCCTCGGCAACTATGTCTTTATCCGGAATCTGGGAGAAGACGGGGTAGCTGCCTTCAGTATTGTCTGTTACTTTTTCCCCATCATATTTATGGTATATAATGCGATTGCACAATCTGCCCAGCCGATTATCAGCTATAACTTCGGAGCCGGACAGCCGGAACGTATACGGAAGGCACTGCGTCTTTCGCTGCGTACAGCTTTGATTTGCGGAATCTGCTTTTTCATACTCACAACGCTATGTTGCCGGAACATAGTCGCACTGTTTATAGACCGCAGCTATTCCGCCTTTGACATTGCAGTAAACGGCATTCCCTATTTTGGCATCGGCTTCATCTTCTTTGCTATTAATATGATAGGAATCGGCTATTACCAAAGTATTGAACGGGGACAGAGAGCTACTATCATTACCCTTCTTCGAGGTGTCGTATTTATGCTGATCGGTTTCTTTGTTCTTCCGCCCATTCTCGGTGTGCCGGGCATCTGGCTGGCTGTTCCGTCGGCAGAGTTATTGACGACACTCTATATTATCGGAATTTATTTCAAAGATCGCTTCATGGTCCGCTGACGATGAGTATCTTTGCAGCATGGATACATTCATTGAAAAACTTTGCAATAAATATAAGGTATCGAAAACCGACGTACAGACTTTACTGGGCTGTATGGAAGAAGTGTATTTCAAAAAGAAAGAATTAATTGTACGCGAAGGAACCAGGAATAACAATCTTTATTTCATAAGAACAGGGATCTGGCGGGCATATTATCATAAAGACGGAGTAGATACCACCATTTGGTTTGCTTCAGACGGAGAAGCTGCCTTCTCCGTCTGGGGATATGTAGACAACGCCTATTCGCTGGTAAATATTCAGGCAATGTGTGACAGCGTGGCTTACTGTATCTCCCGCGCTGCCCTGAATCAGTTGTTTTCCTCATCTATCGGGCTTGCCAACCTGGGACTCCGACTCATGGATCATCAATTCCTACAACAAGAGAACTGGCTCATAAACCCCGGAAGTCCACGGGCCAAGGAACGCTACCTGAATCTCATCAAAGAGA
>ENA-UEOJ01002028-UEOJ01002028.1-human-gut-metagenome-genome-assembly--contig:-NODE-2028-length-12791-cov-3.550810_pt1 | contig 12791 bp, 7 predicted proteins | sample MGYA00242885_ERZ507886 | MGnify/ENA primary metagenome ERZ507886 (study PRJEB26167, sample SAMN06115505) | human gut metagenome | host: Homo sapiens | place: China:Anhui | collected 2015-08-07 | study... | reverse complement strand
GTAATTGATCAGATCTATTTGCAGGTCTTCCTGCTCGTTCAGCAGCAGGATTGCGGCTGCCATATTTTTGGTTGCCCCGAATGCCTGCAATCCAGAAATTAACGTCTGTTTTGTCTCTGTCAAAGCCATTTTGAGCATCCTCCATTTGCGTCATCAAGATATCGCATGCGGCTTTTGCGCATTTCCGCCCCTCACATCAGTCCCGCCACGCCGCAGGTCACCGCCGTGGTGATGCATCCGGCGATGATGACCCCGGCGGCGATGGCCGGCAGAGCGGTCCGCATGCGAATATCCAGCACGTCCGCCACCAGCGCCCCGGTCCACGCCCCGGTCCCCGGCAGGGGGATGGCCACCAGCAGCACCAGTCCCAGCGTCCGGTACTTCCGCACCTTCCGCCCCTTCAAATGCGCCCGCCGTTCCAGACGATCCACCTTCGGCCCCAGCCACGTGCTTTTCCGCATCAGGGCGAACACCCGCCGCAGCAGCAGCAAAATACAGGGCACCGGCATCAGATTTCCCGCCATCGCCGTGACGGCGGCCACAGCGGGCGGCAGTCCGGCGGCCACCCCCAGCGGAATGGCCCCCCGCAGCTCCACCACCGGAACCATGGCCATCACAAAGGTCATGGCCAGCTTACCCAATACGCTCTCGCCAAAAATCATGTATGTCCCATCCCGCGCCGAAATCGGCGCGTCTTTTTTATTTTGCGCCCCTTCCTCACGAACCCGGCCATGCCGCCCATAAAAAAGCGCATGACACCGCCGGAGCGCCGACCCTATCGGCCCGCGCCCCGTTCTACTCGGAAAGTCTTGTTTCTCAGGTTAACATAAATCCATCCGTTTCGCAACTACAATCTGCCCGCCCCAACGCGCCGCCGCTTTTCTGGACCGCCCCTCTTTGCGCCGTCGAACCCTGTACCCATTGCAATGACAGGGTTTCCTCCCATTTGTCCCCACGTCCCGCCCTCCGCTGAAAAAAGTTTTTCTCCGTCTGCTGCACGGCCCCGTGCAACAAACCGCCCTGAGCCGCCATGGGCAGAACGGCTTTTCCAGGGAACTCCTTCACAAGCGCCCATCCCCCTCCGGTGATACGGTGCTCCTGAGCCTGTCGACAAGGTGGCAACTTCTCCGCAACGGAAAGGAAGGGTGTGCGCGGGAAACCCAAGAGGGGTGTCCTGCGCCATTAAAATCCCAAGTTTTCAGAACTTCATAAAAGTTCTGAAAACTTGTTAGCGGGGCGAAAAGGCTTTTTCGACACGCTCCTATCTTTATGAAAGGAGTCCTGTTCTCTTGTTGACCACGGAAACATTTCGGAAAGCGGCCCGGGACCCGGCGGAGTTCGGCAGCTACTACCTCGCGCACTACTTCACCCGCCGCTCGCCCCCCTTTCACCGGCAGCTGTCCGCCCTGTGGCGCCGCCGGGTGATGAAAAACCGTGACCCGGTCTCGGACTGCGCCGCCATGCTGACGGAAAAGGGCACCCGCAGCGCCATCGCCGCCCCCCGGGGCCACGCCAAAAGCACCGTCATGAGCCTGCAAAACGTCCTCCACGCCGCCCTGTTCGGCTACAAGCGCTACATCCTGCTGGTCTCGGACACCGAAGCCCAGGCGGTCAGCTTTTTAGACGCCATCAAAAACGAGCTGGAGACCAACGAGCGCATCTTAGCGGACTTCGGCGAGCAGCCGGGCAAAACCTGGAAGACCGGCTCCATCCTGCTTTCCAACGGCTGCCGGATCGACGCCGTGGGCAGCGGCCAGAAGCTGCGGGGACGGCGCAACTACGAGCGCCGCCCGGATCTCATCCTCTGCGACGACATCGAAAACGACGAGGGCGTCCGCACGGCGGAGCAGCGGCAGAAGACCGCCGACTGGTTCTGGAAGGCCGTCTGCAAGTCCGGCGACAGCTACACGGACATCCTCGTCATCGGCACCATCCTGCACCACGATTCCCTTCTGGCGGGCCTGCTGGAAAACCCCGGCTTCCAGAGCCGGAAATACCGGGCCGTTCTGTCTGACGCGCCCTCTCCCTTGTGGACGGACTGGGAGCGCCTCGCCTCGGATCTCACCGACCCCGATCGGGAAAAAACCGCCCACGCCTTTTATTTCAAGCACCGCAAGGAAATGCTGGCAGGCTCCAAAGTCCTCTGGCCGGAAAAACTCAGCTACTACGATCTGCGGCTCATGCGGCTGACGGAGGGAGACGCCGCCTTCAATTCGGAAATGCAGAACCAGCCCATCGACCCAGCCGCCTGTCTGTTCTCCGCCCAGTGGTTCCGGTACTACAACCCCGCCGAGGTGGACTTCCGCGCCGCCGACTTCCGGTTTTACGGCTACTGCGACCCCTCTCTGGGCCGCACCGCCTCCAGCGACTATTCCGCCATCGTCACGCTGGCGGTGGACCGGAACACGGGCCTTGCCTACGTCTGGGACGCAGACATCCAGCGCCGCCACCCGGACAAGATCATTGCCGATATTCTGGAAAAGGAGCGCCTGCTCCGCCGGGAGACCGGCCGGGGCTACGCCCTTTTCGGCGCGGAGACCAACCAGTTCCAGTGGTTCCTCAAGGAGCAGCTTGCCCGGGAATCCGCCCGTCAGGGCCTGTATCTGCCCATTCAGGGCGTCCGCTCCACGGAGGATAAGACCATGCGGGTAGAGACGTTACAGCCGGACGTGAAAAACGGCTACATTCTCTTTCGCCGGGATCAGACGCTGCTTTTGCAGCAGCTTTCCCAGTTTCCCCTGGGCGCCCACGACGACGGCCCGGACGCCTTGGAGGGCGCCCGCACGCTGGCCCGCAAGCAGTCCCGGACGGCGAACCTCTCCGGCCTGCACCTGTAAAAAACTCACGTGAGACTTGTCCGGCTCCGCCACATCAGGAAAGCGCCCCAAGCTGCGCAATCGACAAAAACTCACGTGAGATTTGTCCAAATGATTAGCTACGAATGAAAGGAGACCATCTATGACCATTCCTTACTTAAACACCGCCCGTCCCGTCCCCATGAGCGACATTCCCGAGGAATACCGGGACATTGCCGAGGCCATCGGCCTTGAGGCCTTCACCCGGCTGACGCTGCTGTGCGGCGGACAGAGCCTGTACATCCCCAAACGGGAATCCTTAGAGCGCAACGCCCGTGACCGGGACATCCGGGCCCGGTTCAACGGCTGCAACTACCGTGCTTTGGCGGCTCAGTTCCGTCTCAGCGAGCGGCAGATCCGCAAGATCATCAACGGCACCCGCACCTAAACTCAGCTTGTCGAAAAAGTCTTTTCGCCCCGCATGGAGCAGGAATACACCGTCGGCCCATGCCAAACAGCGGACACTGCGTATTCGCTGTTTGGGGGCCATCCTCGAAACAGGCTCGTTTTATCCGCCACCGGCGGCACTTCGCCTGTTTCCCCTTCTTGGGTTATCTCCGCGCTAAGAGCCGCCTTACGGCGGTTGCGCTCCGAAACACGCCTGCGGGCGTAGTCCCGCACCACCCTTCACCCGCAAGGGGTATGCGGCATCCGTAAAGCGGCACAGCCGCTAACGGCTGCCCTACCTTTCCAGCGCAGAGAATCTACCGCTTTATCAACAGTCTCAAGACACACGGACAAAACTCACGTGAGTTTTGTCCGCGTATCGCCTCGCCGTTCGCCCCGCACGGAGCAGGGGAGCGGCCACCGTCCTTCCTTATCTTTACATTTTTGTAACAAACGAACTTTTTCTTTGCTTTTTCCCCCTTTTATGCTAAACTATTCTCGAAAAAACACTCTTTTTCAAAGGAGGGCCTTGCCATGCCTCAGGAATCCGCGCCCATGGACCAGCTCCGGGACGAGCCGCTGCGTTTTCTGGAAACGGATCAGTTTCAGGAAATGCTGTCCGTCTACCGCAAGCTCAAGCCCCTTGAGCAGGAAAACCCCCGCAAATTCCGCAACCAGCTGAACACCTACGATTTTTCCGACATCTACCCCATTATGGACACCTACCTGCAAACCCGCGCCCTCTCCGATCCGGAAGCCGTGTCCGCCGTCATCGCGGAAGGCGCGCCGGAGAGCGTGGCCTTCGCCTCCACGCTGCTGGACATCTTCGAAACCACGGTGGCGGAGCGGGTGCAGGAATATGACGTTCTGGGCAACAGCCCCGCCACCTACTTTATCTGCGGCGTGTGGGCCAACATGAAGCGGGGGAGGGAGTTCCACCCGGCGTCCAACGGCATCACCGTCACCTACGATCAGCCGGACGCCTACGGCAACCAGAACATCCGCTACCGCAACAAGGATTACGAAATGACCCTCATCTTCGAAGCGGTGGAAGCCTACACGAAAAACCTCAGCTGGACGGCCCACCGCCTGCTGATCTACACCCTGATGCGAGGCAACGCCGACAACTGGCGGAACAACACCGCCACCTTCTCCATTGAGGAATACATGGCGTGGGCGGGCCTGAAAAGCCGGGACGCCGCCTACCGCCAGCTGAAAAAAGACATGCAGGCCATCACCGGCATGAAAATCACCGCCGAATCCTTCAAAAAGTACTTTGAATCCTTCTACATCACCCATCTCGCCACGGAAGCCTACATCAAAAAGTACACCGGCGAGGTCCATATCTCCTTCGCGGAGAACGTGCGCCACTTCCTGACCCAGTATTACCAGCTGATCCCAGACTGGATGGGCCACCTTTCGGAAAACAGCTACCGTCTGGCCTTCTACCTGTTCTACCGGGCCAGAAAGGCCCCCATCGACGAAAACGGCTCCTTCCGCATCAAGATCGACGACATCATCCACTACATCGGCCTGCCCACCAAGGATGAGGTCAAAAACCGCAACTATGACGAAGCCATCATCCGCCCCTTCAACAAGGCGGTGGAGGAGATCGAGAGCATTTCCAACGGCTCCATCCATATGGACTTCGACTATGACGACATTAACACCTTTCTGGCGGGCCGCATGAACGTGGGCATCGACCAGACCCTCTGGGACTACATCCAGAAACTGGACAAGACCCGGGCGGCCAAGCAGCTGAAAGGGAAGACCTCCCACAAAAAAGCGCCGAAGGCCGAAGACTGACGGGGACGGTCTGCACGAAACCACGTCTGAACTCCCTTCCGAAAAACCGCCCGTTCCGGGCCATTGTGCAGAAACCGACGTCCACTTCTCCACAGGGAACCCATTTTTGGGCCGTTTTCCCTGAAAAACAACCTCAAAACGCCCTCACCGTGGAGAAAACCGTCCACAATCCCCCCAAATCCCTTGTCCGATTCCAACTTGCCCCCGTGCAGCGCCGACTTCGACCCGTGCAGTTCCCAACCTGCCCCCGTGCAATCCTCGCCTTTCCGCCCCTCCCATTTTTCCCATTTTCGTTCACTTCTATACCCACATTTTTTGTGGCAATTAACTTTTTACTCCAAATTTTTCTAACTTTTTCCCAAAACACCTTTTTCTCCTGTTTTCCCCTTATTGATATATTAAGATATACTACTGCCCCGGACCGCTTCGCCGGTCTCCGGGGCGGTATGCTACAATACTCCTGATCAGACCCAGAAAGGAGACGTTCCATGCCCGACACCTTCGACTCTCTCCGTCCCCGGATCATCGACTACCTCTATGACCGGGGCATCGATCCCCGCAAGCGGTTCCGCTGTCTGAACCCGTCCCACCTTGACCGGGACCCCTCCATGGGCTTCGATCCCAAGCGTAGCAAAGTTCACTGCTTTGCCTGCGGCGCGGACTACGACCTCTTTGACCTCCTTGCCCTCGACAACAACCTTTCCTCCCCGGCAGACGCCCTTGCACTCGCCAGCGAACGGTACGGGGACGGCTCCGCAAAGCGTTCCGTTTCCTTCAACACCTCTCATTCCTACACCATAACGAACCGTCCCGCAGAGCGGGCCGCTCCTGACGGGGGGGAGGGGGGGATCGGAGGCTGCGCCCCGTCTTTTTTCAGCGAAGAACCTCTTTCTTCCTCCTATCTCTCCGACTGCTTTGCCCACCGGAACGAGACCACCTACTTCACCCAGCGGGGCCTGTCGGCCGACACGGTCACCCGCTTCCGCTTAGGCTACGATCCCAGGCATGACTGCGTGGTGCTTCCCTGTGAGAATGGCCGCTGCGTCCGCCGGGCCGTCTCCGAAAAACGTTACCTCAACGAAAAAGGCTGCCCCTCGCCGCTGTTCCAGCCAGAGCTGCTGACCGGGGCAGGGGAGGGGGCCCCCATCTTCCTCCTTGAGGGCACCTTCGACGCCCTCTCCGCCGAGGAACTGGGCTATCATGCCGCCGCCCTCAACGGCTCCGGCAACCGGGAGAAGGCCGCGGCCCTCCTGCGTACCCTGCCCAAGCCCGCCCCCATCCTCTTGCTGACGGACAGCGACCCGGCAGGGGAGATGTGGGCCGCTGCGCTGACGGCGGAATTCCCGTGGCTCTACCGCTGTCCCCCCGTGCCCTACGGCAAGGATCTCAACGAATCCCTCTGCCATGACCGGGACGAGACTGCCCACTTCCTTGCCCAGTGCACCGCCGACTGGGCGGCACAGCAGCCGCCCCCTTACAAGGAGACCTCGGCGGCAGGCCGGATGGAGGACTTTCTCGCCTACATCCGGAAGCAGGCCGCCCGCCCGCCGCTGAAAACCGGCTTCCCCAAGATCGACGAGGCCTTGGACGGCGGCTTGTACGACGGCCTGTACGTCATCGGCGCGGTCAGTTCCCTGGGCAAGACCGCTTTCTGTATGCAGATGGCTGACCAGCTGGCCCGGCAGGGGAGGGACGTGCTGGTGTTCTCCCTTGAAATGATGGCGTGGGAGCTGATGGCCCGCTCCATCTCCCGGGAGAGCTTCCTGCTGGACACCTCCGCCCGGCGGCGCATGGCCAAGACTGCTCGCGGCGTGCTGGACGGTCGGCGCTGGAGCCAGTACACCACCCAGGAAAAGGCCCATCTGGACGCCGCCAGGGACGCTTACGCCGCCTACGCCGGACACATCTACTTCCGGGAAGGCGACCACGAGACCGGCCTTGACTACATCCAAAACGAGGTAGCCCGCCACATCGCCGAGACCGGTGAAAAGCCGGTGGTGCTCATCGACTACCTCCAGATCATCGCCCCGGTGGACGTCCACTTCACCGACAAGCAGAACCTGGACCGCATCGTCTGCGCCCTGAAAAAAATGTCCCGGCAGTACGAATTGACCGTGTTCGCCATCTCCTCCTTCAACCGGGAGAACTACAACCTTGAGGTCTCCATGAACGCCTTCAAGGAATCCGGCGGCATCGACTACTCCGCCGACGTGCTGCTGGGTTTGCAGGCCCGGGGCGCGGGCCGTCCCGGTTTCCAGATCGACGAGGAAAAGCGGAAAGATCCCCGGGAATTGGAGCTGAAAATTCTCAAAAACCGCTCCGCCGCCTTGGGCCAGCCCATTTCCCTCCGCTACTATCCGGCCTTCTCCTGCTTTATGGAGGGCTGATTTCGGACAAAACTCACGTGAGACTTACGCCGACTTCCCTCGGCGAAACAGGAGGTATCCATGCCAGCAGAAGCACTGAAAAAACCGGACGAAGCGGCTATGTTCCGCATTCTCGCCCGTCACCCATACAGCCCCGAGGGCGTCATCCTCCGCCTTGCGTGGCAGGAGGGCCTGAGCCGCAAGGAACTGAACGAACTCACCTGGGATCAGGTGGACCTGGACGGCGGCAGCCTCCTGCTCCCGGACCGCACCGTCCCCTTGGAGCCCTCCGTGGTGGACTGCCTCCGGGAGCGCTATGTCCGGTACCGCAAGCTGTCCAACCGCGTCCTCATCGCGGACCGGGGCAAAAAGCCCATGACGCCGGAAAACGTCTCCCGTCTGGCGAAGATTGTCTTGGACAGCGAGGGACAGGACGTCTCCCTGAAAGACCTGCGCCGGGACTGGATCGTCCGCCAGATCAAATCCAACGGCTGGGCCTATGCCGCCCGTGTCAGCGGCATGGCCGTGGGCAGTCTCCGGGGCATTTTCCCCGCCGCCCTCTGGGAGGACGCCCCCCAGCCGGACGTCCCGCAAACCGTCGGAGACGATACGGAATACAGCCTTTGGCGCATCGTCCAGCAGGAGGGAAGTTCCACCGCGGGCCTTGCCATCTGGATGTGCTGGAAGCTCCAGATGCAGCCGGGGGAGATCCTCTCCCTGACGTGGGATCAGATCGACCTGCAAACAGGCCTGATCCGCTTTCCCGACCACGACGTCGACATGGGCGCCCGGACACAGCGCCTGTTGTCCGACGTCCGGGCACGGCAGAAGGACGTCCCCACCAACCGCGTGTTCATCGCCCCCGCCACCGGCAACCCCATCGACCAGTCCCGCCTGTCCGTCCTGTGCCGCACCGCCATGATCCGGGGCGGCTTGGAGGGCTTCTCCCTCCGTTCTCTCTCCGTCTGGGCCCACAATAAGCAGATGGAGGACGTGCTTCTCCGCGCCGCGGAGGAACAGGGCTACCTCCTCCGGGACACGGCGGCCGCGCTGCTCCACGTCTCTCCCGGAGCGGCGTGGGAGCACCTGAACCGCCTGAGCAAAGCCGGACGTCTCACCCGCGTGGGTGTGCGCTACTACCCGGTGGGGGAGACCGTTTCCGCCGGGGATTACCTCCCCATTCTCCGGGCCTACCTCCAAAAAGAGGGCACGGCGGGCCGTCAGGCCCTTGCAGAGCAGCTGAAAATCGACCCCAAGCAGGCCACACATATATTAAAAGGAATGGTGGACAGGGGAGAGCTGGAGTTGATCGGGAAACGTTACAGACTGCCGGAAAACACCCCTTAACGTCATGATTCAACAACAACTCGCCATTAACTTTCCGCAAAACAGCCATTCTCATTACGGTTTTGTTACAGAACCCCAAAACCTATTTACAGTCGAAAAAAGCAGTGCTAAAGTATATCCTGCAAGGAAGGTTATCGCCCGAAGTCCCGATTCAGATATTGGGTAGGCTAGCCACGATATGTAAATCGGGGCGGAAAGCAAACACCGGACTTGCAAAAACAAACTCCCGCAACGGGAGAAATTCAAAAGGAGGAAACCCCATGAAGAAGTTCCTTTCTCTGGTACTGGCTCTGGTGATGACCATGTCTCTGGTCACCGTCTCTGCCGGTGCTAAGGACTTCAGCGACAGCACCAAGATCCAGTACAAAGAAGCTGTCGACGTGATGTCCGCTGTGAATGTCATCTCCGGTTATGCCGAAGGTGACTTCCGTCCCACCGCCACCCTGACCCGTGGCGCTGCCGCCAAGATCATCTGCAACCTGATCCTTGGCCCCACCACCGCGTCCGCCCTGGTGGCTGACGCCGCTCCTTACAAGGATGTTCCTACCAACCACACCTTCGCTGGCTACATCGCTTACTGCCAGAAGGAGAAGATCATCTCCGGTTACGCCGACGGTACCTTCCGTCCCGCCGCTTCCCTGACCGGCTATGCCTTCATGAAGATGCTGCTGGGCGCCCTGGGCTATGATGCCGAGGTCGAGCAGTACACCGGCGCTAACTGGTCCATCAACGTTGCCAAGCGCGCCATGAACATCGGCCTGAAGGACGGCCTGATCGGCGACTTCAACGGCGTCAAGGCTGTGACCCGTGAAGAGGCTTGCCTGTACGCTTTCAACACCCTGCAGGCTACTATGGTCGAGTATTCCGCTAAGACCTCTGTTTCCACTAACGGCACTACCGTCGTTATCGCCGGCTCTGAGGCCAAGGATGTTGTCAACACCGGCAAGACCGATAGCAACATCGACAAGGACGGCAAGATGCAGTTCGCTGAGAAGTACTTCGAGGACCTGAAGCTGGATAAGACTTCCGATGATTTCGGCCGTCCCGCCAACAAGTGGAACGTGAAGAAGGAAGAGGTCGGCACCTATGCCAACACTCCCGACGCCACCTTCACCAAGAAGGTCACCAAGGCTGACGTTTACAATGCTATCGGCAAGACCGTTTATGACGATCTGAAGGATGGCGACGCCACTCTGACCACCTACTTCGACGGTGATGGGACCAAGGTCAAGGCTGCCGATGTTGACTCCACTTGGGCCAACAAGAACGACACCGGCAAGGTCAACTCCACCGGCAACGGCGACCTGACCGAGATCTATGTTGACGACGACAACAATGTCACCATCGTCACCATTCGTACCTATGTCTTCCAGGCTGCCACCGATTATGACGCCAAGAAGGAGTCTGTCAACCTGACTCAGGATGGCTCCAAGGCCGACAACCTGACCAATGCTGCCAAGACTATCGTTCTGAACGACCGCACTGTTGAGGCCGAGGACTACGCTGTGGTCAAGGACCTGAAGGCTGACGATTACGTTCTGGTCACCGCCGTGAAGAACGGCTCCGGCTATGACGTGAAGTCCGTTGAGAAGGCCGAGGTCAAGACCGTTGAGGTCTCCGGCTACAAGCTGAACGACTCCGTGGACGCTGCTTCCACCACCTACAAGTACAACGCCAACGCTGACTCCATCAAGGGTACCTCTTACAACGTCGGTAAGCAGGCTACTCTGGTTCTCGATAAGTATGGCTACATCATCGCTGTCGAGGAGTCCGTGGTCCTGTCCGACTATGTGTACATCGAGAAGTTCGGCTCCACCTCCAGCCTGAACGCCAAGGCTCTGGCTAACGCCATCTTCGCCGACGGTACTGACGCTGAGATCACCGTCAAGGAAGTTCTGGGCGTGAAGAACAAGACCACCATTGCTAACTATGGCACTTCCATGGCTGGCTGGTACACCTACAGCAAGAACACTGCTAACGAGTATACTCTGTATGCCATCGAGAGCAAGTATAACCAGAAGGCTGACTCCTTCTCCGGCAAGGACACTGTTGTTTCCGAGAACGGCAAGGTCAACCCCATCAAGGGCACTCTGAACGGCGTTCTGGCTAACGACGATACCGTCATTCTGGTCTCCGACAAGGACGACGACATCACCGTTTACACCGGCGTGAAGAACTTCCCCGGCGTGAAGCTGACCTCTGCTTCCAGCAAGGCTACCGTTTCTGCTGTCGTTAAGACCTCCAACGGCTATGCTTCTCTGGTTTACATCGATGTTGACGGTTCTGCCACCATCACCGGCGACAAGAACTCCAACCTCGTGTATGTTGTTGAGTATGATGGCAAGTATGTCACCAAGGACAACGAGACCTTCTACAAGTACACCGTGCTCGATGGCGAGGACGAGGTCAAGATCGAGGCTGACAACCAGATCCAGAACATCACCGGTTCTGTTTACGGTGTTGCCAACTACCTGACCAAGAGCGGCGACCGTTACACCGACTTCCAGCTGGTCAAACAGGATAAGGACGTTGTTGTTTACGGCACCGGTTCCTCTGACATCAAGCAGAGCGCTGGTACTCTGGTCCTCGGCGCCGATAAGTTTGTTGTTGCTTCCGACGCTAAGATCACTCTGGTTACCACCAAGGGCGCTGCCGTTCTGAACAAGGACGCTGATGCCGCTTACGAGGTTTCCGCTAACATGACCGCTAAGGAGCTGGTGGATGCTCTGGCTACTGCCAACACCTACACCTACACCTATGCCGGTAAGACCACCGATAGCGACAACGAGGTCCTGAAGGAGCTGTATGTCACTGTTACCGCCGCTACCGCTTCCAATGGCAACAACAACCAGAACACCAATACCGAGGCTGGCACCGCTACCGTTGATTACACCGTTGCTTCCAACGGCACTCTGCGCTACAAGCTGAACTACACCGCACCCAGCTATGTTGCTGACAATGCGACCGTGAAGTTCGACCTCGATGTTTATGCCAGCGGCAAGTTCTATGACACCATCAGCTATCAGAACGGTAAGAAGCTGAGTGCTGGCGAGTTCACTGTCACCGATCGCGCCTTTGGTTATCCCGATGACGAGGAGCTGACCTTCGAGATGAGCAACATCTCCTTCTCCGCTGTCAAGGTCGAGTACAAGGGCACCGGCGCTAAGGTCACCGGTCAGGACAAGACTCTGACCGTTGGTACCGACACTCTGGACTTCACTCTGGACACCACCGCCACTTCCGGCACTGTGAACTACACTGTGACTCAGGGCAAGAACACTTTGAAGAGTGGCTCTATCAATCTGTCCTCCGACTCCAAGACCGTGTCCGAAAGCCTGACCATCACCGATGACGCCGCTGTGGTTGTCACCATCACCGGAATGGATACTCTGACCGAGCTGTACAAGGTGACTCTGCCCACCGTTGCTGGCTATACCTTCAGCACTATCCCCGCCGCTGCTGCCACCACTGGTGTTGCTGCCGGCACTGAGGTCTATGTGTATGTGAACGCCGATCCCGCTGTGGATACCAGTGTCTACGGTAAGGAAATTGCTGTCGCCGGTTATGACACGGTTCTGCTGACGAACGCTGACGGCACCACTAAGAAGCAGGTCGCCAAGATCACCATGAGGGACAACGTGTCTCAGGACGCGGCCGCCACCGAGATCGCTAAGCTGGCTCAGGATGGCGCGGCTACCGCCAGCACCGATGGCAAGACCATTACTGTGAAGTTCAACCGCGACATCGCTGATGGCGCGACCTTCACCACCGATGGCGATGCCGTTATCACCGGCGTGACCGTTTCCGGCAAGACCGCTACCATCACTCTGAACAACGCTCTGTCTTCTGGCAAGAAGATCACCATTGGCACCGTGAAGGACGCTGTCTATGCTGCCAACACCGCTTCCGGTGACGTTTACACCGCGTAAGAATCCGAAATAGATAGAGAACAAAGGAAGCGCACTTCCTCTTTCTCTGTTCCGGAATCTGATTTGGTTGAGGTCAACGACTGAAATCAACAAAAAAGTCC
>ENA-UEOJ01002024-UEOJ01002024.1-human-gut-metagenome-genome-assembly--contig:-NODE-2024-length-12795-cov-7.118572_pt1 | contig 12795 bp, 9 predicted proteins | sample MGYA00242885_ERZ507886 | MGnify/ENA primary metagenome ERZ507886 (study PRJEB26167, sample SAMN06115505) | human gut metagenome | host: Homo sapiens | place: China:Anhui | collected 2015-08-07 | study... | reverse complement strand
GAGGAAGCGCTGGATGATGATGCCGAAAGCATTATTACCAACGAGCGTTATAACTACATTGGCGAGCTGATGAGCAATGCAGTTGTCAAAGGCCATACCGGTCTGACTATTTCCGATAAAATCGACAGCATTGTAACGAACCGTTTCCTGGCTCTGCCGATTTTCGCAATTATCATGTTCCTGGTTTACTACATTGCTGTAGAAACCGTAGGTACTGTTGTAACCGATTTCACCAATGATACACTGTTCGGCGAATGGATTCAGCCTTGGGTGCAGGAGCACATGGAGGCTGCCGAATGTGAGGATTGGCTGGTATCTCTTGTGGTTGATGGTATTATCGGCGGCATTGGTGCACCGATTGGTTTTGCTCCGCAGATGGCGATTGTCTTCCTGCTGTTGAGCTTTTTGGAGGACTGCGGTTATATGGCACGTGTAGCCTTTATTATGGACCGTTTCTTCCGTCAGTTCGGCATGAGCGGCAAGAGCTTCATTCCTCTGCTGATTTCTGCAGGCTGCGGTGTACCGGGTATTATGGCTTCCCGTACTATTGAAAACGAAACCGACCGTCGTCTGACTATCATGACGACTACCTTTATCCCCTGTGGTGCTAAGCTGCCTGTTATTGCTTTGCTTTCCGGCGCAATTATGGGCGGTGACTGGTACATGGCTCCGATTATGTACTTCGTTGGCTTCTTCGCTGTTATTACTGCTTGCATCATTCTGAAAAAGACTGAGCTGTTTGCCGGCGATCCTGCTCCGTTTGTTATGGAGCTGCCGCCGTACCATCTGCCTGCTGCTAAGAACGTATTGCTGCATACCTGGGAGCGTGTTGCAGGCTTCCTGAAAAAAGCCGGTACTATTATCTTCCTGTGCTGCGTTGTTATGTGGTTCCTGGCAAGCTTTGGTATTGATGAAGGCTCTGTTGCTATGGTTGATACTGAAAAGAGCTTTGTTGCTTACATTGGTAATGGTCTTGCTCCTATCTTCGCTCCTCTGGGCTTTGACAGCTGGCAGGCTGTGGCTGCTGCTTTCTCCGGCTTTGTGGCTAAGGAATCTATCGTCAGCACGATGGCTATTCTTTCCGGTCTGGCTGATGCAGCTGAGGATGAGCCTGATTTGTGGACTGCTGTTATGGCGTTCTTCCCGAGTGCGGTTGCAGCGTTCTCCTTCCTGGTGTTCAACCTGCTGGATTCTCCCTGCCTGGCAGCGATTTCCACTATGAGCCAGGAGATGAACAGCAAGAAGTGGACCTGGGCAACTATCCTCTTCCAAAACCTGTATGCTTACAGCATCTGCCTGATGGTCTACCAGTTCGGCAGAGTGCTTGTCGGCGGTGAAGCATTCAGCTTCGGTACTGCTGTAGCTGTTGTTTTCCTGATTGCGTTCCTGTATCTGCTCTTCCGTCCCGCTAAAAAGTATGATAAAGAGACTGTTATGAGCGTTGATGCAAAATAAAAGAGGTGTTTCGTATGGCAACCTGGATTATTGGTCTGATTATTGTTGGTTGTGTGTATTTGGCATCCAAGCAGGTCATCAAGGCACATAAAACCGGTGGCTGCATTGGTTGTGATGCCGGTGGCGGTAAGGGTTGCTCAAGCATACGACAACTGTAAATCTTCGTAAGAAATAAATTTAGCTTGATGAGGATTTGAAGGGCCGCGCGTTAGCGCGGCTCTTTTTTGTGCTTGTGTGAGCTTTAGCTCAACCTTCTTGCCTGCCCCATAGGGGAAGGTGCCGAGCGAAGCGAGGCGGAAGGGGGAAGCAAAAGCATCGCAATTAAATATCGCTCCAGTCAGTAGCAATTTTCCCATGCCTTAGGGCATAACGCAAATTTCGCGCGGAAGCAAGACGGAACTTCGGTAAAATTTGTCAGATGGTAACAATAAGCTAAGTACCCTTGTTCCTGTGCTTCCAAGCACTCATTTGCTAAAATTGCTATTCCTTACACGATATATTAATTGCTCGTTAGGGTTTTCTACCAACTTTTCTTGCCTGCCCCATAGGGGAAGGTGCCGAGCGAAGTGAGGCGGAAGGGAAAATTTCCTACACTATATAGTAACAAAATATTAACAAAACACTATATGTTGACAATTGTGGAATTTTGTGTATAATAGAGTCATAACCTAATGCAGTCTGCTTCCTGACGGATGAGTGGAATTGACCACGTGGAGGCAGATGAATGTATGCGCCGACCGTCTGGGCAAAATCGCCCAGACGTTTTTTCTTTATAAGGAGCAAAAGGAAAACCCGGGTGACTAGGTAATACTTATAAAGAGAGGTATTCATGATGCAACAGACAAAAAACAGATGGCTGATCGTGCTGGCAGCCATCGGCATTCACATCAGCATTGGCAGCGTATACGCATGGAGCGTACTGACGAAGCCTATTATGCAGGCTATGGGGTTTTCGCTGAAGGAGGTTACCTGGACCTTCTCGCTGGCGATTTTGTTTTTGGGTACTTCCGCCGGCTTTTTGGGAACGTATGTAGAAAAATACGGTCCGCGCCGCAGCGGTCTGATATCCATGTGCTTTTTCGTAAGCGGTCTGCTGGGTACGGCATATGCACTGACGCAGCACAGCCTGCTGCTGTTATATCTTTTTTACGGCGTTATCGGCGGTATTGGTCTGGGAACAGGCTATATTACGCCGGTGTCTACACTGGTAAAGTGGTTCCCCAATAATCGTGGTCTCGCAACCGGCCTGGCGATTATGGGCTTTGGCTTTGCCAGCCTCGTTGCAGGTCCGTTGATGCAGATTTTGATTGCTAAATACGGCCTGATTGAAAACTTTGTGATTCTGGCCTGCATTTATGCAGTAGTGATGACTGCTTCCGCGCTGTATCTGGAGCCGCCAAAGCAGGAAACTGCAGCAGGCAAGGGCCAGTTCAAGGCGCAGATGCCTGAGCGTGTGCAGCATACCGTGAAGGAGGCTATGCACACCTGGCAGTTCTATGCTTTATGGTGGATTTTCTTTACGAATATCACCTGCGGTATCGGTCTTTTGGCTGTAGCTTCGCCCATGGCACAGGAGGTTATCGGTATGTCTCCGATTGCGGCGGCGTCTATGGTTGGCATCATCGGCCTGCTGAACGGCGGCGGTCGTATTGTGTGGTCCACTGTTTCCGACTATATTGGCCGTGCGAATACCTATCTGGCATTTTTCGTGATTGAGATTGTGGCCTTCTACCTTTTGGGTGGCGTAAATGAAAGCTTTATGTTCCAACTTCTGGTGTTCATTATCATCACCTGCTACGGCGGCGGCTTTTCCTGCATGCCGGCGTACCTTAGTGATTTGTTCGGCACCAAGCAGCTGAGCGCAATCCACGGACGTATTTTAACAGCGTGGGGCCTGGCAGGTATTGCGGGACCGCTGCTTTTATCCGTAATTTACGAGCGCACACACAGCTACAGCTTTACCCTGTACTTCTTCAGCGCCTGCTTTGTAGTAAGCCTGCTGCTGGCAGCAGTGCTCAAGCTGAAGGGCAAAACTGCCTGAGCTTTTGCCGGAAGAAGCAATTTCCACTGAAAAATAACTTTTTTAGCTAAAAAAACGAAAAATTTTGAGCGTCCTACCCTAAAACGTGTTTTGGGGTGGGGCGCTTTTTCGCTCCCTGGCATATAATAAGCGTAGAGAAAAGCAAAAAGCTTAAGCAGATGTAAAAAAGGGGGCGTAGATTATGAAAAAGCATTTTAAGTATTTGGCAACGGCAGGCTTGATTGCAGCGCTGCTTTTGGCGGCAGGCTGCGGCGATGATGCCAAGGACAAGAAGAAAGTTGATAAGCCGGACATCAAGACAGAGCAGAAGGTAGATAAAAAAGCCCAAGCACCGGTAGTTAAACCGCCAGAGGGAAAATATTACAGATATCCTTCCTATCTTGATGATGTAACCAAAACGCCGGAAATGACGCCTGAGATGATTAAATATGTAGATGATTTTGCTTCGACCGTAAAATTGGCGCCGTCTGAAAAAGGTAAATTCCTTAATGATTCACGCATTAATAGACCTAATGAAGAATATCACCGTATCTGGCTGCATGCCAATGGCAGCAATCATAATCGCAATAACAAATTTAAAAATTCTAAGGGGAAGGAAGTATATCAGCAGGAGGTTTATCATATCCGTATGTCTGTAAAGGCAGATACCAATAAAGTTGTATATGTTGAGTATTCTGTTTATGAGCAGAATGAGGCCATTCCGGACGGCAAGAGCAGAACAATCATGAAGAAGGTTTTTAAATGAGCTGCTTTAGCATAAATTGATAAAAATTTCAAGCGTCCTACCCTAAAATAGCATTTGGGGTGGGGCGCTTTTTCGCTCCCTGGCATATAATAAGCGTAGAGAAAAGCAAAAAAGGAGGCTGAGATTATGAAAAAGCATTTTAAGTATCTGGCAACGGCAGGCTTGATTGCTGCGCTGTTTTTGTCGGCGGGCTGCGGGGATGATGCCAAGGACAAGAAGCCTGCGCCTGAGCCGGAGAAGAAGGTGGAGAATGTTGTAGTAAAACCTCAGGACGGAAAATATTATAGATATCCAGATTACATTAAGGATGTGACCAAAACACCGAAGATGACACCGGAAATAGTTAAGTACATTGATGATTTTGCTTCGACACTTAAATTCCATCCGGATTCCAAGGGAAAATTCACCAATAACTCCCTGATAAAGAATCCGGAAGAAAAAATTCACTATATCAATATGTCTGCTCTTGGTCCAAATCATAACAATAAGATCAAGTTTAAAAATTCCAAAGGTAATGAAGTTTATCAGCAGGAGGTTTACAGCATCAATATGACGATAGATGCCGCTACCGATAAATTAAAGTCTGTAAGATGCTCTATTTTCGAACAGAATCCGGATATTCCTGATGGCAAAACTACATATGTTGTGAAAAAAAGATTTGATTGACCTGCTTTAGCATAAATCAATAAAAATTTTAAGCGTCCTACCCTAAAACGGCTTTTGGGGTGGGGCGCTTTTTAGTTCCCTGGCATATAATGAGCGTAGAGAAAAGCAAAAGCTTAAGCAGATGAAAAAAGGAGGCGAAGATTATGAAAAAGCAATTTAAGTATCTAGCTGCTGCGGGCTTGGTTGCAGCACTGCTTTTGGCAGCAGGCTGCGGGGATGATGCCAAGGACAAAAAGCCTGCGCCTGAGCCGGAGAAGAAGGTGGAGAATGTTGTAGTAAAACCTCAGGACGGAAAATATTACAGATATCCCAATTACATTAAGGATGTGACGAAAACACCTAAAATTACGCCGGAAATGCTTAAGTACATTGATGATTTTGCATCGACGCTTGAATTCCACCCGTCTTACAATGGTAAATTCGTCAATGATTCCAAGATAAATAATCCTAATGAAAAATATCATGCTATTTATCTGTATGCCCTTGGACCCAAGCATAACAATAAGGTAAAGTTTAAAAATTCCAAAGGTAAGGAAGTTTATCAGCATCAGGTTTACACCATCAATATGCAGTCAGAGGCTGCTACCGATAAATTAACGTCTGTACTATGCTCTATTTTCGAGCAGAATCCTGATATTCCTGATGGCAAAACTACATATGTTGTGAGAAAATCCTTTGATTGAGTTGCACTTTGAAATGGTGTTATGGTCTTTGCTAAGAATGAAATGCTTATCTTCACAAGCTGCAGATGAAAAGCAGTATATGTGGCAGTGTGGTAAGTGAATTGCTGTGAGCCGCTGCGCGTAAGCGTGGCGGCTTTTTGGAATATAAATAAATGCTCAGAGTATGAGGTCTATGGTATAATGATATATAGATAGGATACTTGAATGGAGGTAATTGTTATGACGAACTATTACAGCACTATAAATGAAGTTGTTCTTACTTTTTCTAATATTTCACGTAACAAAGATGAGTTTGCAAGTATTGTAGCTCGTTTTGAACGTCCGAATGCTACTGGTTTTGATTTTTCGGAGTGGCAGCTTCCGTGCATTGCGAATACCAAGGCCTTTGGCTTTTCAGAGGATGATATTATGATGCAGGAGCGTTATTTGCGTAACAATATGCCTTTGATTTGGGAAATGGCGAGGGAAAAGGAGAAGGAGATGCCCAAAAGTGCCTAAAGCGTTACTTGATTTTATGGGATATGTCTTTTTCTTTTGGTCGCGCGAAGATGGCGAAATATTAATCTCTTCGTTTTGTTGCGCAGAACGTATCTTTGGTAGTTTTATGTGATATTCTTGCTTCAAGTGGTTAGAGATTTTGTCCTTTTATAGTTTGGAGAGGTGCGGTATGGAGAAAATTTTATTAAACGACTTGTTACATATTGATGAAGATTTAGTTCGCATTAAATTCAATAATTATAATGGTACAGATGATCCGCTTGATGTATATAAAGTTGCTCCTGAACAAATTAATGATGGATGGTTTTTATGGTATAAAGGTAAACACTATTTTCCTAATATTGATAAATTGGCTATTTGCCTAGTTAGTTTAGGTGGGGACTTATGGCTTCTTACAACGGTAAAACGTATCAAAAAAATTTTACCTAATGTAAAAGATGGCGTTGGTTATGAAGCTGATGAAATAGAAGCATATAAAAAATATTATGGACGTATAATAGTAAAATATCATCGGAGCAGCAGAACGGTGGTAACTTTTTTTGATAAAGTTAAGGATGAATTGGAAGTAGTGGAAATACTAAATTCACAATATATGGGAGATGAATTTCCTGGATATGATAATATTAGACTTTCGTATGATGAGCTGGCTAATGTGATTAACAGACATGCTGGTGGTTGGTTCGGGGCGTTAAATAATCAAAAAGCTGTATATCTGATTACAGATACTAGCAATGGAAAGCTATATGTTGGTTCGGCGACTGCTAAGAATGGTATGTTATGGTCTAGATGGTCTGATTATATTGCTAACGGTCATGGCGGAAACAAGGAGCTTGTTGCTATAGTGAATGATACTGCTAAGAGCTTTGAATATATCAAAAATAATTTTCAGTACACCGTATTAGAAAATTTTAATTCAAAAGTTGATGATAGTTATATATTGCAACGTGAAGCATGGTGGAAGAAGGTATTGTGTTCGAGAAAATTCGGATATAACAGTAACTAAAGCTCTTGACAATCCCACCTCTTCCTTGCTAAGATATAGAGTATAACAAAATATCTACAGGCAAGGAACGAGAGGCTTATCTCCGTAAAGCCACTAAAGAGAAGCGGCGGTTGGTGCAAGCTGTGTGGCGGTGAGGTGAGTGTAGCTCGGGAGCTGTTTTGCTGAACATTGCAGTAGGCAAAAACGTGCGCACACGTTACGTGCATTGAGTGCCTTGTGCCAAAAGCATAAGGAAGATAGGTGGTACCACGATTATTCGCCCTGTCCGTAAAGGACAGGGCTTGTTTATTTTAAGGAGGAATTTTTTTATGTGTGAAGAGCATAATATCCCTAAGGTTTATGATCCTGCTTCCGTAGAGAAGAAATGGTATAAATTCTGGGAAGAGCATCGTTATTTTCATGCCGAAGTAGAAGAGGGCAAGGAAGCCTTCAGTATTGTTATCCCCCCACCGAACATCACCGGTCAGCTGCATATGGGCCATGCACTGGATAACACCCTGCAGGATATCCTGATCCGCTGGCACCGCATGATGGGCCACAACACCCTGTGGATGCCCGGCTATGACCATGCAGGCCTGGCAACCCAGATTAAGGTTGAAGAGGTTATCAAAAAAGAGGAAGGCAAAACCCGTTACGATCTGGGCCGTGAAGAGTTCCTGAAACGCGTTTGGGAATGGAAGGAGCAATATGGTGACCGCATTATCAACCAGCTGAAGCATCTGGGCGTTTCCTGCGACTGGGAGCGTAAGCGCTTCACTATGGACGAGGGTTGCTCCAAGGCTGTTCGCGAGGTTTTCTGCACTCTGTTTGAAAAGGGCCTGATTTACAAAGGCACCCGTATCACCAACTGGTGTGTAAACTGCAACACCGCACTGAGCGATATCGAGGTTGAGCATAAGGATGACCCGGGCCATCTCTGGTACATCAACTACCCCGTAGTTGAAGAAGAAGGCCGCAGCCTGATGATTGCAACCACCCGTCCAGAAACTCTGCCCGGCGATACTGCAGTAGCAGTTAATCCGGAGGACCCGCGTTATGGCGACCTGGTTGGCAAAACCCTGCGTCTGCCGACTACCGACAGAATTATTCCTATTATCGCCGACAGCTATGTTGATACCAAATTCGGTACCGGCGCTGTAAAGATTACTCCATCCCATGATCCTAACGACTATGAGATGGGTATACGCCATAACCTGCCGAGCATCGTTGTTATCGGCATGGATGGCATTATGACTAAGGAAGCAGGCAAGTACGAGGGCATGACTCGTGAGGAATGCCGTAAGGCTATTGTTGCCGACCTGAAGGCTGATGGCTATCTGGTTAAGGTTGAAGAGCATTCCCATGCTGTAGGCCACTGCCAACGCTGCGGCCATGCTGTTGAATCTCAGGTTTCTACCCAATGGTTCGTTAAGATGGAGCCTTTGGTTAAGGCTGCTGTGGACTGCGTTGAAGACGGCCGTACTCAATTTGTACCGGAACGCTTCACCAAAACCTATACCGGCTGGATGGATAACATCCGCGACTGGTGTATTTCCCGTCAGATTTGGTGGGGTCACCGCATTCCTGTATGGTACTGCGATGACTGCGGCGAAATGAGCGCCAGCCGCACCGATTTGACTGTCTGCCCGAAATGCGGCAGCGCACATATCCATCAGGATGAGGACGCACTGGACACCTGGTTCAGCTCCGCTCTGTGGCCGTTCTCTACCATGGGCTGGCCGGATAAAACTCCGTTGCTGAAGCAATTCTATCCGACAAGCGTGCTCGTAACCGGTTACGATATCATCTTCTTCTGGGTTGCACGTATGCTGATTATGGGTATGGAATTCATGCATGAGATTCCGTTCGACAAGGTATTCATCCATGGTCTGGTTCGCGACAGCCAAGGCCGCAAAATGTCCAAATCTCTGGGCAACGGCATCGATCCGCTGGAGGTTATTGACCAATACGGCGCTGATACCCTGCGCTTCATGCTGATTACCGGCAACACCCCGGGTAACGATATGCGCTTCTACTGGGAGCGCGTGGAGGCAACCCGTAACTTTGCCAACAAAATCTGGAACGCTTCCCGTTTCGCTCTGATGAACATGGAAGGCTACGATGCCAACGCTAAGCTGGCTCCGTATACTCTGGCTGATAAATGGATTCTGTCCCGTCTGCAGCACACCGCCAAGAGCGTTACCGAAATGCTGGAGAAGTTCGAGCTGGGCGAGGCTGGCCGCATGATTTACGACTTCATCTGGGGCGAGGTTTGCGACTGGTACATCGAGCTTGCTAAACCGCGTCTGTATAATAAAGAAAACGCCGAAGAACGTGCAACCGCACAGCATGTTCTGGCAACCGTACTGACCAGCGCTATGCAGCTGCTGCATCCGTACATGCCGTTCATCACCGAGGAAATTTACCAATGCCTGCCGCATGAAGCAGAAAGCATTATGATTTCCAAGTGGCCTGAGGCTGACGAAGCTCTGATGGACGACGAGGCTGAACGTCTGATGGGCGCTATTATGGAAAGCATCAAGGCTATCCGTAACATGCGTGCTGAAGTTAACGTACCGCCCGGAAAGAAGGTTCCGGCAACCATGCTGGCTGCTGCCGACCTGAAGGACGGCATCGAGGCTAACGCCGACTACATCCACCTGATGGGCGCTATCAGCGAGCTGACTGTGCTGGCTGACAATGCTGCTAAACCGGAGAACGCTATGGCTGCAGTTGTAGCAGGCATTGAGGTTTATCTGCCGCTGGCAGGCCTGATTGATGTCGAGAAGGAAAATGCCCGCCTGAACAAGGAGCTGGCTGCTATCGACAAGGAGCTGAGCCGTGTTGAAGGCAAGCTGGGCAACGCCGGCTTCCTAGCTAAAGCACCTGAGGCTATTATCGAAAAGGAAAAGGCTAAGGCTGAAGAGCTGAATGGTAAAAAGGCTGCGATTAACGAGCGTCTGGAATACCTGAAGACTCTCTGATAAAACTGTACAAACCGTGCAAAACCGTACAACCCCTTGCTACACAAGGCTTTGGGGATGTACGGTCTTTTGCATGTGTACGGTATTGAGTTTAAATAAAAAAAAGCTTACGACGGACAGAGCGTTGTAAGCTTTTTTAATGGTCCTGCATGAGGCTTGCTATATGCTGAGCGATAGCAGCTATCTTACGGTTGGGATTATTCTTTTGCCAAAAAATGTTATAGTAAATTTCTACTGGCTCATTATCTGCTAATAATGGCAAGGTTCTGGTGAAATTACTGAAATAGAATGGGGCGTCATTATTACTCGTTACTGGCAGAAAGGATTTTACCTTGTCGTCAATTACTTTGGTAAGCGCAGTGGGAATATCTCTGGCGGTGAAAAAGTTGCCATGGAAGCCTAAGCATTTTGCATAATATTCCTGCTCCTGCATAACATAATCTCTGTTGGCGATAATGACACATGTCTGCTCTGATAAATCACTGATGTGAAGAGCTTTGATTTCAGGTGGGAAAGAATGTTTCGGTACGCAAATGCATAAATCTGCGATTTCTAAAAGCTCTCCCGCAAGAAAGTTATCATCAGCTTCACGATCTTCTGTGATAAGCATATCTATTTCGTTGTTTGCAAGCATTGTCAGGAGCTGTTCGTGGTCGCCGTACAATAACTCCAGATGATATGTTTCACTGTTCTTATTGAGCATATTGATAACGTTGAGCAGGCAACATATATTATAGCCTGTTTTACAGCCGATAATATAGCTTGGCACCTGATTCGTTTCCGCAAAGTGCTGCATGTTTTGCATTAAGTTTTGTACGTCTCCGACTATACGTTTACAAGGCTCGTAAAATTTTTCGCCTGCCGGTGTAAGACTGAAATTACAATTATTGCGGTTAATAAGCTTTACACCAAGTTCTTTTTCAAGCTGTTTTATCTGTAGAGAGAAGGAAGGCTGAGAGATAAAGCATTGCTTTGCTGCTTCATTGAAGCTTTTGCAATATACTGCTGCCAGAAAATATTTCATTTGACGCAAAAGCATAGCCGGCCTCCTGTAGTGTATATTAAAATCATCAATACGCGTATAGAATATCTGTATTTGCTAAATACGAAGCATCACGATATAATGTAACAGTACTTGGTACTAATATGTCAAAAAATTCACTTAATAAATTAATTATATCACACGCATAGTGTGTTTGCAATGAATACCAAGAGCAATGAGTTTTTGTTGTGTATGAGAGCTGTTAAGCTGATATATTGCGTAAGGGAAACAAGGATACCTTATGTGAAATATACATTTTATATTAGGAGTGAGTATATTTTATGAAGAAAAGACAGGTTGCTTTAGCTGCTGCTATCTGCACGGCATTGACAAGTGTAGGCTTTGTCGGTAATGCCTTTGCTGCAGAAAAAAACGATGATGATTTAATGTCATTCAATCTTGCCGAGATTGTTGTACACGGTCAACGTTACATTGCCGGTGAATTTGTCCGTGCAACATCTAATGTAGGTATTTTAGGTGAGCAGGATGCAATGAAGAGCCCTATCAGCACAACTACCATTTCTGAAAAGGCTGTTGGTTCTTTCTTGTCCTCTACCGAAGGCTTGAGCAAGACACTGAGCCTTGTTCCTTCTGTTGTAAAAACCTATGATGCAGCGGTAGACTGCGTTTCTATCAGAGGCTTTGCTGATAATGGCCGTGGCTTTGTTATCAATGGCATTCCCGGTATGCAGGCTATGACTCGTCAATCCAGTAATTACATTGAATCTGTTGATGTTATCGAAGGACCGGCAACCGGTATTAACGGCTCCGGTATGGCTAATCGTTCCGGCGGTACTATCTGCATTAACAGTAAAAAGGCATTAATGGATGAGGATACACGTAAGATTGGCGTCAAATATCATTCTAAAGGCGCTCATGAGGAATATATCGATTTTGGTACACGCTTAGGCGAGGATAAAAGCTATGGCGTGCGTATTAATGCCAGCAATACTAATGGCGAGCGTTCTATTGAGAATTGGGACCTGAAGCAGAAAAATATTTATATCAACCTGGATCAGAAAACAACAAACAGCAAGACTAATTTTATGTTTGGCTATACCGATACTGACAGCTCCGGCAGACCTTATGGTGTGTCTGTTAGTAGCAAGTTTGTTGGCAATGCTTTACCGAGTGCTCCTGATGGAAAACTCAATGTAAATCCGACTTGGCGTCGTGATAAAAACACCAACCTCGTTATGACCTTAAACCATGAGCAGAAGATTAATGACCATTTGAAGGCTTTCTTGAATGCAGGTCATTTTAAGCAGGATTGGTTTTATTATGTTGGCTTCGACAAAACATTATTAAATGAAGCCGGTGATTTTTCAGCGGTATCTGATAACTACTCTCTGCTGGAGAAACGTGATTATGCACAAATCGGTTTAAAGGGTGATTTTAAAACCGGTGATCTGAAGCACGAATGGGTAGCAGGTGTTGACAGAATGTGGCACTATTATGGTGGTGCTAAAGACTATAAAGAAGAGTCCGGCTGGACCGGTAATATTTATCATCCAAATCCCGGCAGCTATGCTCCGCCGACCTTTGCACAATCCGATGCTTACTACGGAACTCATGCACGCATCAGCGGCTGGTCTGTGATGGATTCTATTACCACTGGTAATGAGAAACTGAATATCCTGGTTGGTTTAAATGGTAAGTCTATCGCTAAGGATTCCTATAGACCTGATGGTTCTCACAA
>ENA-UEOJ01002022-UEOJ01002022.1-human-gut-metagenome-genome-assembly--contig:-NODE-2022-length-12807-cov-4.755145_pt1 | contig 12807 bp, 7 predicted proteins | sample MGYA00242885_ERZ507886 | MGnify/ENA primary metagenome ERZ507886 (study PRJEB26167, sample SAMN06115505) | human gut metagenome | host: Homo sapiens | place: China:Anhui | collected 2015-08-07 | study... | reverse complement strand
GACCAAGCCACGATCGACGAAGTCACCGCTAAATTCGATCCCGCAACGCCCCAAGGCGAGGAGTTCCTGCGCGAATACTTCGCCTACTTCGGTTACGGCTACCTCGACGCACCGCAGGACATCGTTCCCGACGTGCCGCTGCTGTTCTACTCGTTCCGCGTGATGGTGGGCGCCGGATGCTTCTTCATCCTGCTGCTGGGACTCGTCTGGTGGTTAAACCGCAAGGACCGGCTGGCGGACAAACGCTGGCTGCTATGGATCGCCGTATGGTCCGTACCGCTGGCCTACCTCGCGTCTCAGGCGGGCTGGGTGCTGGCCGAAGTCGGCCGGCAGCCGTGGGCCATTCAGGACCTGATGCCCGTGGGCATCGCCGCGTCGAAGATCGGCAGCACGTCGGTCACGGCGACCTTCTTCATCTTCCTCGCGCTCTTCACGGCGCTGCTGATCGCCGAACTGAGCATTCTGTTCCGTCAGATTAAAATCGGTCCCGAACAAGAAAAAGAATAAACTACTATGGAAACTATAACACTCTTGCAACATTATTGGTGGCTGATCATCTCCCTGCTGGGAGCGCTGCTGGTCTTCCTGCTCTTCGTGCAGGGCGGACAGGGACTGCTTTACTGCCTCGGCAGGACCGAGGAGGAACGCAACATGCTGGTCAATTCGCTGGGCCGCAAATGGGAGTTCACCTTCACGACGCTCGTGACGTTCGGCGGCGCGTTCTTCGCCTCGTTCCCGCTCTTCTACTCCACCTCGTTCGGCGGCGCCTACTATGTGTGGATGACCATTCTGCTGAGTTTCGTCATACAGCCCGTCGCCTACCAGTTCCGCCGCAAGGCGGGCAACGTTTTCGGCGAAAAGACGTTCGACGTCTTCCTGATGATCAACGGCATCGCAGGTCCCCTGCTGCTGGGCACGGCCGTCGGGACGCTCTTCACGGGTGCAAACTTCACGGTGGACCGCCTCAACTTGGCCAACGGCGCAGGCAGCGGCAGCGCAACGGTCATCTCGCAGTGGACCACGCCGTGGCACGGTCTCGAAGCGCTCGGAGACATGCGCAACGTGGCGCTGGGGCTGGCCGTGATGTTCCTCGCCGGGATGCTGGCCTGCCAGTACTTCATGAACAACATCGCCGACGAGACGCTCTTCGCCCGCGCCCGCAGGCGCATGCTGACCCTCGCCGCCCCGTTCCTCGTCTTCTTCCTGACATTCTTCGTCTGGCTGCTCTTTTCCGACGGCTTGGCGGTCGATGCCGCAGGCCGCATTTCGGCCGAGCCTTACAAATACCTGCACAACATGCTCGAAATGCCCTATGTGGCCGCAGCGCTGCTGATCGGCGTGGTATCGGTGCTGTGGAGCATCTATTCGGGCTGGCGCGGAAAACGCAATGCCGTCTGGTTCGGCGGCGCGGGCACCGTGCTGACGGTACTGGCCCTGCTGCTGTGCGCCGGATGGAACAACACGGCCTACTACCCGTCGCTGGCGGAGATGCAGTCGTCGCTGACGATTTACAACTCGTCGTCGAGCGAATTCACGCTCAAAGTGATGAGCGTCGTCTCGCTGATGATCCCGTTCGTCGCAGCCTATATCTGGTACGCATGGCGGGCCATGAACCGCAAGCCGATCACCCGCGAAGAGATACGCGGGAACGACCATATGTATTGACACGAAAGAGGGGGAAAGTCTGAGACTTTCCCCCTTTTTTTATTCCGACCTTTTCCGCCGGCTATTTTTCGCCATCGCCGAACGGATACTGATTCTGGTGCACGTCGTCGAAACGAAGTCCCTTCTCGTAGGTCTTCATGGCGCGGCGGCTCATACCCATCGACGAGAAACCGCCGTCGTGGTAGAGGTTCTGCATCGTCACCTTGCGCGTAAGGTCCGAGAAGAGCGTCAGCACATAGTCGGCGCAGTCCTCCGCCGAAGCGTTGCCCAGCGGCGACATGTTCTCGGCGAACTCCATCAGGTCGCCCAGTCCCAGCACGCCGCTTCCGGCGGTCGTCGGGGTCGGCGACTGCGATACGGTGTTGATGCGCACGTGCTTCTCACGACCGTAGATATAGCCGAAACTGCGTGCGATCGACTCCAGCAGCGCCTTGGCGTCCGCCATGTCGTTGTAGCCGTAAAGCGTACGCTGCGCGGCGATATAGCTCAGCGCCACGATCGAACCCCAGTCGTTGATGGCGTCCTTGCGGCGTGCCACCTGAATCGCCTTGTGGAACGAAATGGCCGAAATATCGAGCGTCTTCGAGAGATAATCGTAATCCAGATCGTCGTACGTGCGGCCCTTGCGGACGTTGGGCGACATGCCGATCGAGTGGAGCATGAAGTCGAACTTGCCCCCGAAATGTTCCATCGTCTTGTCGATCAGATTCTCCAGATCCTCGACGCTCGTGGCGTCGGCCGGAACGACGATCGTATTGCATTTTTCAGCCAGCCGGCCGATTGTACCCATGCGAATAGATACGGCAGTATTCGTGAGGACGATTTCGGCACCCTCTTCAACGGCGCGTTCCGCCACTTTCCATGCGATCGACTGCTCGTTGAGTGCTCCGAAAATAAGGCCCTTCTTGCCTTTCAATAAATTGTATGCCATCCTATTTAGATTAAAAATTCGGGCAAATATAACAAAAATATTTCAATCGACCGCGCCGACCGCCCGGATCGGGTATAAATCGGCTGCATCCCGGCAAACGCCCGCCGCCGGACTTTCATCTTTTTTCGCGCGCCGCAGTATCTATCTGCTTTATTTATCGTACCTTTGCCCCCCGATTAAAATATGCACATGACCATTACAGACGATTTCAGCGCACTGGGGCTTTCCGAGCAGATGCTCACCGCAGTCCGCGCCAAGGGATTCGAGACGCCCACCGCAATCCAGAAGCTCACAATCCCCCACCTGCTTACCAAAACCAACGACATCATAGCCCAGTCGCAGACCGGTACGGGTAAAACCGCGGCCTACGGCCTGCCGATACTCCAGTCGCTCGAACCCGCCCGCGGACCGGTTCAGGCCATTATCCTCGTGCCGACGCGCGAACTGGCGCTGCAGGCCGCCGAGGAGCTGCTCTCCTACAACCGCGAAAAACGGCTCTCGATCACCGCCATCTACGGCGGCGCCGCGATGAGCGAACAGCTGCGCCGGCTCGCCAAAGGCGTCGATATCGTCGTCGGCACGCCGGGCCGCGTGCTGGACCACATCCGCCGCGGCACGCTGAAACTCGAAAACGTCCGTTACCTCGTACTGGACGAAGCCGACGAAATGCTCAACATGGGCTTCGTGGAGGACGTCGAGGAGATCATGAGCCACACCAGCGAGGAGCGGCGCGTGCTGCTCTTCTCGGCGACGATGCCCGAACGCATCATCCGGCTCTCGAAAACCTACATGCGCGACACGGAGATCGTGCGCGTCGAGAACAAGCAGCTCACGACCGACCTCACCGAGCAGATCTACTTCGAGGTGCGCGAAGCCGACAAGTTCGACGCCCTGACCCGCATCATCGACGTCGAGCCCGAATTCTACGGCATCATCTTCGCCCGCACCAAGATCGGGGCCGACGAAACCGCATCGCGGCTCGCCGCCCGCGGCTATGCCGCCGAGGTGCTGCACGGCGACGTCTCGCAGGCCCAGCGCGAAAAGATACTCCGCAAGTTCCGCGACCGCTCGGTCAATATCCTCGTCGCCACCGACGTGGCGGCGCGCGGCATCGACGTGGGCAATCTGACCCACGTCATCAACTACTCGCTGCCGCAGGACTCCGAGAGCTACGTGCACCGCATCGGCCGCACGGGCCGCGCCGGCAAGCAGGGCACAGCCATCACCTTCGTCTCGCCCTCCGAATTCCGGGGACTGAACAACCTGATGCGCGACATCAAGGTCGAGATCAAGCGCGAAACCCTCCCCTCGCCGCAAGACATCGTCGAGATGAAACGGCTGAAGATCAAGGATGAGATGCAGGAGATCGTCGAAAACGAAAGTTACGACGGATACCGGGAGTTCGCCGAAGAACTGCTGGCCGAATACACGCCCGACGTGGCGCTGGGCGCCCTATTGCGTCTGGCGTTTCGCAGCGAACTCGACCAGAGCAACTACCCCGAAATCCGTTCGTTCTCGGTGGACCGCAAAGGCACGGCGCGGCTGTTCCTCGCCGTGGGCAGACGCGACGGCTACACGGCGCGCAAGCTGGTCGATATGCTCAAGTTCAAGTGCGGCCTGCGCGACAAATACATCAACGACGTCCAGATCTCGGACAACTTCTCGTTCGTGAGCGTGCCGTTCCACGATGCCGAAGAGATCGTCCGCAAGCTCAACCGCCTGAACCAGGGCCGCCGGCCGATAGCCGAAATCGCCCGCGACGGCGAGGAAGCCGCAGCCCGCAAACCCCGGCGCGCGAAAACGGCCGACGCCGGCGGAGAGGAATACGCCCCGGCCCCGAAAAAATCCGTCCGCAGGGAGAAACCGGCCGCCCCGGCACAAACCGCCCCGGCTGCCGGCGACGAATCCGCCGCGCCGCGCCGCAAGCTCAAAACCAAGATCCAAACCGAACCCCGTCCGGAAATCCCCGATTTCAGCAAAATGTCGAACGAAGGCTTCGACTGGTCGGCCTTCATGAAATTCGACGACGGCACGGCATGGGGCCGCGACGAGAACGGCAAAGGCAAGGGCGCCAAAAGCGTCCGCAAGACACCCAAGCGGACCGTCACGGCCGCCCAGCGAATCGCCGCCAAAGGCAAAAAACGCAAATAACCGCAATAGAACAAGCCCCGGAATCCGGGGCTTGTTTCATCCCCCCCTCCGAATTGAAACATATAAAAAAAGAGTGCAACCTAAATTGTTGCACTCTTCCTTGGCGGAAAGAGAGGGATTCGAACCCCCGGAGCCTCGCAGCTCAACGGTTTTCAAGACCGCCGCAATCGACCACTCTGCCATCTTTCCGGGGACAAAAGTAGCACGGATTTTCCATTCTGCCAAATCTTTATCCCGTTTATTCCCGACGGAGGGCGGCAAAGTTCCAATTCCGCACTATAATTTTTGACTTTTAGGAAAATTGCATATCTTTGCCAATAGGTTAGGAAGAGACGCAACTTTTCACACGCAAATAATATGAACAAAGCGCAGTTGGTCGAGGCTATCGCTCTCGATGCGAACATTTCGAAAATCGACGCGCGCAAAGCCGTCGATGCCATTATCCGGGTGACCGTACAGTCGCTCCGCGAAGGGGAGCGTCTTACCCTCACGGGTCTCGGAACGTTCAGCGTGCAGCAGAAAGCCGCGCGCGTAGGCCGCAATCCCCGCACGGGTGCGGCCGTGAAGATCCCACCCCGCAAGGCCGTCAAATTTCGTCCGACGATCGAGCTTGAATAGTCTGCTGCGCCATTCAAAACCTTTTTACGCATGCCCGAAATCTCACAACGCGCCGAGCTGATGCCGGCATCTCCGATACGCAAACTCGTTCCGCTGGCGGAAGCCGCCCGGTCGCGGGGAATCAGAATCTACCACCTCAACATCGGCCAGCCCGATCTGCCGTCGCCCCAGACGGGACTCGCAGCGTTGAAGAAGATCGACCGCAACGTACTCGAATACAGCCCCAGCGACGGTTACCGGTCGCTCCGCGAAAAGCTGGCGGGCTACTACCAACAATACCAGATCAAACTTTCGCCCGAAGAGATCATCGTCACCACGGGAGGTTCCGAAGCGGTGTTGTTCGCCTTCATGTCGTGCCTGAACCCCGGCGACGAAATCATCGTGCCCGAACCGGCCTACGCCAACTATATGGCTTTCGCCATCTCGGCGGGCGCCGTGATCCGTCCGGTCGTCTCGTCGATCGAACAGGGTTTTGCGCTGCCCGACGTCGCGGAGTTCGAAAAACTGATCAACGAGCGCACGCGCGGCATCCTGATCTGCAACCCCAACAACCCCACGGGCTACCTCTACACCCGCAAGGAGATGGAGCGCATCCGCGATCTGGTGAAGAAATACGATCTTTTCCTCTTCTCCGACGAGGTTTACCGCGAGTTCATCTATACCGGTTCGCCCTATATTTCGGCCTGCCACCTCGAAGGCGTCGAACAGAACGTCGTGCTGATCGACTCGGTGTCGAAACGCTACTCCGAATGCGGCATCCGCATCGGCGCGCTCATCACCAAGAACAAAAAACTGCGCGACGCGGTGATGAAATTCTGTCAGGCGCGGCTCTCGCCGCCGCTGATCGGCCAGATCGTCGCCGAAGCTTCGATCGACGCTCCGCGCTCCTACAGCACCGAAGTCTACGAAGAGTATATCGAACGCCGCAAATGCCTGATCGACGGTCTCAACCGCATTCCGGGCGTTTATTCGCCGATTCCGATGGGCGCCTTCTACACCGTGGCGCGGCTCCCGGTCGAAGACAGCGACGACTTCTGCGCATGGTGTCTTTCGGATTTCGAATACGAGGGAGAGACCGTCATGCTCGCCCCGGCTTCGGGCTTCTACTCCGACCCGACCCGCGGCCGCAACGAGGTCCGCATCGCCTATGTCCTCAAGAAAGAGGACCTCGAACGCTCGCTGCTCATTCTGGGCAAGGCGCTCGAAGCGTACAACAACCGGAAATAATCCGGCATGGAACGAAGACTCAGGTGCGGCATGTTTCATGCCGCACTTTTTTCATGCGGCAGCGCATCCCCCGCCCCACCCGTCCTTTCGGCCAATCCTATACCATTCAGGTCAATTTTCAGGAAATTTAGGCCAAAAAGTTTGGGCGGCGGGAATAGTTTTTATACTTTTGCCCTCGATTTTTCGCACTCCGCAGTGCGGACAGTATAAACCAAACCAATACGTTATGAAAAAAATCTTCCTACTTCTGGCCGCCGCTGCCGCCGCCTCCGGAGCATACGCCGAAGGATATCAGGTGAACAACCTCTCCTCGAAGCAGAACGGTATGGGCCATGTGGGTACAGCCATGAAACTCAACTCCGAATCGATCTGGTTCAACCCCGCCGCCGCTTCGTTTCAGGACTCCGAGTTCGACATTTCGGTCGGCATCACGGGTATCGCTTCGAAGGCTACCTATACGTCGCTCCCCGACTATACGGGCAAGACCAAACCGCAGCGCTACACCTCGGACAACAGCATAGCCACTCCGCTTTACGCCTACTTCAACTACAAACCCCTCGACTGGATGTCGGTCGGTCTGGCCTTCAACACGCCGTTCGGCTCCTCGATGGACTGGGGCAACAACTGGCCGGGAGCGCAGCTCGTGCAGTCGATCAATCTCAAGGCATACAACGTCCAGCCGACCGTCTCGTTCAAACTCTGCGAGCACCTCTCCGTCGGCGGTGGTCTGATGATGACATGGGGTAAATTCGACCTTTCGCGTTCGCTGCTGCCTATCGGTGCGGACAACGCGCAGAACAAGGCGCTCATGGGCGCATTGCAAATGCTCAATCCGCAAATGCCCAACCTCTTCGAAATGGCCGGGGACAAAAATCTGATGTCGCTGGGCCTCGAAGGCAAAGCCAAGATGGCCGTCGGCGTCAACCTCGGCATGATGTGGGACATCAACGAACAGTGGTCGCTGGGCTTCACCTACCGTTCGAAACTCAAAATGAAGGTGGATTCGGGTTCGATCGACCTGCGTATGATCGACAACGCCCAGATCGCTCAGGCAATCGGCCAGCTCCTGCCCCAATTGGGTCTCGACCCCGCCAAACTCACGTCGGCCGTCGTAAAGACCGAACTGCCCCTGCCGGCGTCGCTGACGTGGGGCGTCAGCTTCCGCCCCGTTCCGAAGTGGGAATTCGCCGTCGATTTGCAATATGTGCTCTGGAGCGCCTACGACCAGCTCGACGTCCGGATTCTCGACCCCGACAGCAATACTCCCGTGCTGAACATTCCGGTCAGCGACAAGAAATACTCCAATACGCTGGCGTTCCGCTTCGGCGGCCAGTACCACGCTCTCGACTGGCTGACGGCCCGCATGGGTATGTACGTGGACGAAAGCCCCGTGCGCAGCGACTACCTCAATCCCGAAACCCCGTCGATGACCAAGCTCGCCTATACGGCCGGCGTCACCTTCCGCCCGATCAAATGGATGAACATCGACATCGCCTACGGCTATGTCAATTCGGCCGATCCGGAGCGCACGGGTTCCTATCCCTACACCAATTCGGTACTGGGCATCGTGAACGAAAAACTGACGGCGGCAGGCGTTCCCGAAAGCCAGCTCACCAGCCCGATCGCCGATTTTTCGGGTAATTACACCGCCCGCGCCCACACGTTCTCGATCGGCGTAGGTTTCAGTTTCTAAAAACAGGAAAAATTATTATCTTTGCGGTGCGCTTCGTCGGAGGTGCACCGCTTTTTTCAGGGTCTCATAGTTCAAGGGATAGAACGAGGGTTTCCTAACCTTGGGGCAGAGCGAGATAAAACATTCGCGCGAAATTATATACGACTTTTTCGCCGGATTATATAGAGCAGTTGTAAGCCTTTGTAGTTCAACGGATAGAACGGCGGTTTCCTAAACCGCAAATCCGGGTTCGATTCCCGGCGAGGGTACAAGAAGCGACGGAAAATTCCGTCGCTTCGTTCACTTTAGCACACTTCGTTTGTATATTTGCCCGCAAGAGTTGTCAAATAGTTGTCAAAAAACCGCGCCATGCCAACCACATTCAAACTCGCCGGGCAGGCCTCCGATCTCTTCAAATCTCTTTCGGGAAGAGAAAATTCCGACATTTACATTATCTTTGGGGCGGATAAACCTCCGCTTAGACAGGCGGCGTCCCGGCACGGTTCGAATAAATTCGTCTTTGCCCCCGGCCTGCACTGTCTTTGCCCCGAAAACAACGATACGATGGAATCACTCAAGGAGTTGTACAAAATAGGCAACGGCCCGTCGAGCAGCCACACGATGGGGCCCAAGAAAGCCGCCGAACGTTTCGCCGAACGCTGTCACGATGCGGACGCCTACCGCGTGACGCTGTACGGGTCGTTGGCTGCCACCGGCAAAGGCCACCTTACCGACACCGCGATCCTCTCGGTGCTGGAACCTCTCGCTCCAACCGAAATCGTCTGGAAACCGGAGGTCGTGCTGCCCTTCCACCCCAACGGCATGCTGTTCGAAGGGCTGAAGGCAGGCAATGTCACGGACAGCTGGACCATCTACAGCATCGGCGGAGGTGCGCTGGCAAACGAGACGTCGCGTCTCGAAACGCCGCACAGCATCTATCCGCTGACTACCGTCAGCGAGATCAAAGCGTGGTGCAGCCACGAAGGCAAGACTTACTGGGAATACGTAACCGACTGCGAAGGTCCCGAAATCTGGGATTACCTCGACGAGATATGGACCGTGATGTGCGAGACGATCCAGCGCGGCCTGAACAACGACGGCGTACTGCCCGGAGGGCTTAAAGTCGCCCGCAAAGCCAGCACCTACTGGGTCAAATCGAAGAGCTACACCGATTCGCTGAAATCCCGCGCCCAGATTTACGCCTATGCGCTGGCGACTTCGGAGGAGAACGCTTCCGGCGGCACCGTCGTAACGGCCCCGACGTGCGGCTCGTGCGGCGTCGTCCCGGCGGTGCTCTACCATCTGGCCAATTCGCGCAACTTCCTGCGCATCCGCATCCTGCGGGCGCTGGCCACGGCGGGACTCTTCGGCAACGTCGCCAAGACCAACGCTTCGATTTCGGGCGCCGAAGTCGGCTGTCAGGGCGAGGTCGGCGTGGCCTGCGCCATGGCTGCCGCCGCGGCCTGCCAGTTGTTCGGCGGCACGCCTGCGCAGATCGAATACGCCGCGGAGATGGGACTCGAACACCATCTGGGATTGACCTGCGACCCCGTCTGCGGACTTGTGCAGGTCCCCTGCATCGAACGCAACGCGATCGCCGCGGCCAGAGCCTTCGACGCCAACGCCTACGCCACGCTCTCCGACGGTTCGCATATGGTCAGTTTCGACAAGGTCGTGGAGGTGATGAACGAAACCGGCCACAACCTGCCGAGTCTCTACCGCGAAACATCGACCGGAGGTCTCGCCAAGCGTTACAACGACAAAAAATAACCCGGACAGGCTCTCCCCGGCAGGAACCCGCAGTTTTTGCGGGCCGGGATTCGCATGGGTCCGCGTCAGCCGCCCGGCGTCATCGTATGAAAATAACGATCCGGCCTGCGGTATCACAGGGCAGCAACGCCGACATCCCGGCCTGCGCATCCTCTCCACTCCTCGCACTCTTTTTCGGCAGTTCCGGTCTGCCAGCTCTCTTGGCAGGTTTTCGCCGGTCCCGTAAGTTCGAACAGCGCCAAGCACGCTTCGCTGCAGCGTACAGGGTTTTCAGCTATTCGCAGCAACTCCGTCAGCGGTCATCTCCGCTTGCGCCGAAACACCCGGTTTGGGGCGGCCAACGCATCCGACCGATAAGAAAACAGCCAGCCAAGCCGCCGGGATTATGAACCATTTCGATTTACGCATAATTATCGGGACAGTGACGTGATAAAGACAATGAAATAATCCGGACACGGTAAAAAAGAAGCCGTTCCTTCTGGAACGGCTTCTTTCGAATCGTATATATAACGTAGGTTTACTGCGCCTGCTGAAGCGATTCCAGCTCGGCTTTCGAACCGACCACGAGGTTGTCGTACTCGCGCAGACCCGTACCGCCGGGGATCAGATGACCGCAGATGACGTTCTCCTTGAGGTTCTCCAGCGGATCGACCTTCGCTTGGATGGCAGCTTCGTTGAGCACCTTGGTGGTCTCTTGGAACGATGCGGCCGAGATGAAGCTCGAAGTCTGCAGCGCAGCGCGGGTAATACCCTGCAGCACCTGCGTCGAGGTTGCGGGAATAATATCGCGCACCTGCACGGGCTTCATGTCGCGGCGCTTGAGGCTCGAATTCTCGTCGCGGAGCTTGCGCAGCGAAACGATCTGTCCGGGCTGCAGCGACGTCGAATCGCCGGCGTCGGTAACGACCACCTTGTCGTAAAGTTCGTCGTTGACGTCCATGAACTCCCACTTGTCGACGGTCTGGTCCTCGAAGAAACGGGTGTCTCCCGGATCCTCGATCCGCACCTTGTTCATCATCTGGCGGACGATGACCTCGAAGTGCTTGTCGTTGATCTTCACACCCTGCATGCGGTACACCTCCTGCACCTCGTTGACGATGTACTCCTGCACCTTCGTCGGGCCGAGGATATTGAGGATGTCGCTCGGAGTGATGGCGCCGTCCGACAGCGGGCTTCCGGCCTTCACGTAGTCGTTCTCCTGCACGATGATCTGACGCGACAGGGGCACGAGATAACGCTTCATATCGCCCTGTTTCGAGGTGATGATGATCTCACGGTTACCGCGCTTGATCTTGCCGAACGACACCTCGCCGTCGATTTCCGAAACGATGGCGGGGTTCGACGGGTTGCGGGCTTCGAACAGCTCGGTAACACGCGGCAGACCGCCGGTGATGTCGCCGCCCGACTTGCCGACGGCACGCGGGATCTTGATGAGGATATCGCCGGCCTTGATCTTGGCGTTGTCCTTCACCACGACGTGGGCCGAAACGGGCAGGTTGTACTGCTTGACCTCCTCGCCCTCCTTGTTGACGATCTTGATGACGGGGTTCTTGGTCTTGTCCTTCGACTCGGTGACCACCTTCTCCGAAAGTCCGGTCTGCTCGTCGCGCTCATCGCGGTAGGTAACGCCCTCGATGATGTTTTCGTAAACGGCGCGGCCCTCGTACTCCGAAATAATAACGGCGTTGTAGGGGTCCCACTCGCAGATCATGTCGCCCTTCTTGACTTCGGCGCCGTCCGCCATGAAGAGCGTCGCGCCGTAAGGCAGGTTGTGCGTATAAAGCACGATTTCGGTCTTGGGATCGACGATGCGGAACTCCGACTGACGCGAGATAACGATGTCAATCGCCTCGCCCATGGCGTTCTTGCCCTTGACGGTGCGCAGCTCGTCGATTTCCAGACGGCCTTCGTATTTCGAAACGACATTGGTCTCGACGGCCGTACCGCCGGCCACACCGCCGACGTGGAACGTACGGAGCGTAAGCTGCGTACCCGGCTCGCCGATCGACTGAGCGGCGATCACGCCGACCACTTCGCCCTTCTGCACCATGCGGGCAGTGGCAAGGTTGCGGCCGTAGCATTTGGCGCATACGCCGCGGCGCGCCTCGCAGGTCAGCACCGAGCGGATCTCGACCGACTCCAGCGGCGACTTCTCGATCGCTTCGGCGATCGACTCGGTAATCTCCTCGCCGGCCTTGCAGATCACTTCGCCCGTAAGCGGATGGATCACGTCGTTCAGGGCCGTACGGCCGAGAATGCGGTCGTAGAGGGTCTGCACGACGTCGTCGTTGCGCTTGATGGCCGTAGCCGTCAGGCCGCGGAGCGTACCGCAGTCCTCTTCGTTGATAATCACGTCCTGCGCAACGTCCACCAGACGACGGGTCAGATAACCTGCGTCGGCGGTCTTAAGCGCGGTATCGGCAAGACCCTTACGGGCACCGTGCGTCGAAATGAAGTACTCCAGCACCGAAAGTCCCTCCTTGAAGTTCGAGAGAATCGGGTTCTCGATGACCTGCTGACCGCCCTCGACGCCCGACTTCTGCGGCTTGGCCATAAGACCGCGCATACCGCTCAGCTGACGAATCTGCTCCTTCGAACCACGGGCGCCGGAGTCGAGCATCATGTATACCGGGTTGAAACCGTCGTCGTCCTTGATCAGCGTGTCGATCACGACCTTCGTGAGCTTGGTATTGATGTTCGTCCAGACGTCGATGATCTGGTTGTAACGCTCGTTGTTGGTGATAAGACCCATGTTGTAGTCCTCCATGATGGA
>ENA-UEOJ01002006-UEOJ01002006.1-human-gut-metagenome-genome-assembly--contig:-NODE-2006-length-12926-cov-4.155032_pt1 | contig 12926 bp, 10 predicted proteins | sample MGYA00242885_ERZ507886 | MGnify/ENA primary metagenome ERZ507886 (study PRJEB26167, sample SAMN06115505) | human gut metagenome | host: Homo sapiens | place: China:Anhui | collected 2015-08-07... | reverse complement strand
ATGGGCACAAGCGTGCCTGCTCCGCCATGCTTGGCGATTTTGTCATACACACCAATGGCGGTGAGCAAAATTCCTATAAAAATTAGTGTTACAGAGCATAGAGTTTTGCTGTCTTTTTCGCTTGCTCCGAGCATTGCGTATAAATCGGTAAAGGCTTGCCCTATTGTGCAGATAGTGCCGCCTATCAAAAAAGCCTTTATGCTGTTCACAAAAAGTTTACTTTTCGGTGAATTTTTCATCACAATTTTATTGTACTCTTTTGGTGAAATCATATATACATTAACTCCGTTTCGTTTATAACTTGCTTATTAAATGTACTAATATTATGTGTTAAAATTTTATCCTTATGTAAGATTAGTTTATGTAAAATAACGGTTTATTTTTGATGAAATATGATGTATAATGATAAATGTATATTTATGTATTGTGAGGTGGAGTATCATGGAGCATTATCTTGACAACAGTGCAACAACTGTTGCGTCAAAGTCTGCGGCTGAAAAAGCGTTCGAGATGATGACAGAAAATTATGCAAATCCATCTTCACTTCATTACAGGGGAATGATTGCAGAGCAGGAGCTTGAAAAGGCGAGAAAAGCAGTTGCAAAACAGCTTTTTGCACAAACCGATGAAATTACCTTTACAAGCGGCGGAACAGAAGCAAATAACCTTGCGCTATTTGGTACGGCATATGCAAAAAAACGCAGAGGCACAAAGATTGTTACAACCTCGGTTGAGCACAGCAGTATAATGGAGTCTTGCAAAAGACTTGAGCAAGAGGGATTTGAAATTGCTTATGTAAGTCCGAGAAAAGACGGAATTGTGCATACCGAGGATATTCTTGCAGAGGTTAATGATAATACGATTATGGTTTCTGTTATGTATGTAAACAACGAAACAGGTGCAATTATGCCTGTTGAAGAGATTTTTGATGCGGTTAAGCAGAAAAAATCAGATGTTGTGTGTCATACAGATGCGGTGCAGGCTTTCGGCAAAATTGCGGTAAATCCCAAAAAACTCGGAGCAGACCTTGTGAGCGTGTCGGCGCATAAGGTACACTCGCCAAAGGGATGCGGTGCAATTTATATTAAAAAGGGTGTTCGTCTTGTGCCGAGAGTTTACGGCGGCGAGCAGGAAAAGAAAATCCGACCCGGTACAGAGCCGTTGCCTTTGATTGCGGCATTCGGCGTTGCCTGTAATGAATTTGCAATAGAGAAAAATTACGAAAAGGTTGCCGAGCTTTGCGACTATGCAAAAAGCAGGCTTACACAAATAGACGGAGTGGTTATTAATTCACCGCAAAATGCCTTGCCCTATGTGCTGAATTTTTCGGCAGGCAGGGTAAGGAGTGAAACAATGCTCCATTTCCTTGAGGAATACGAGATATATGTTTCCTCGGGCAGTGCTTGCGCAAAGGGCGCACCGAGCTATGTGCTCAGCGCTATGGGATACGGCAGTGAAAGAGCAGACAGCGCATTGCGTGTCAGTTTTTCAAAGCTCAACACCAAAGAAGATGTTGACGCACTTTGCACCGCACTTGAGCAGGGACTAAAGGTACTTGTTCACAGATAAACTGAAAGGTAAAAACCAATGAAAGAAATTATACTTTTAAAAGACGGCGAAATTGTGCTTAAGGGTCTTAATCGCCGCACATTTGAAGATGTTCTTAAAAAGAATATCAAACACGCACTTTCACCACTGGGCAGTTTTGAAATCAGATCGGCTCAGTCGATTATATATGTAAAGCCTCTTTCGGACGATATAGACCTTGACGAGGCTTGCCTGAAAATTTCAAGGGTATTCGGTATTGTATCGTATTCAAGAGCGGCTATTTGCGAAGAAAGGACCCTCGAATCAATTATGGCTACTGCACCTGTTTACCTTGAAAAGGAGCTTAAAGCAGCCAAAACCTTTAAGGTAGAGGCAAGAAGAAGTGACAAACGCTTTCCGTACAAGTCACCTGAAATTTGTGCCGAGCTTGGCGGAGTAATTCTTGATAAATTTCCGCATTTGAGTGTAGATGTTCATAATCCCGACCTTATTGTAAATGTTGAGGTTCGTGATTTTGGCGCATATGTTCACGGTGCGGCTCTCAGGGGCGCAGGCGGTATTCCTGTTGGCACAAGCGGCAACGCAGCCATTCTTATAAGCGGCGGCATTGACTCGCCTATTGCCGCATATATGATGGCGAAAAGAGGCTTAAAGCTGACAGCAATTCACTTTGCAAGTCCTCCGTACACAAGCAAAAGAGCGGAAGACAAGGTTGTAAGACTTTTAAGACGAGTAAGCCGTTACGCAGGCAAAATGACAATGTATACGGTTCCTTTTACCAAAATTCAGGAAACAATAAAAAATGAATGTCCCGAAGAGCTTTTTACAATTATTATGCGCAGACTTATGATGCAGATTTCCTCACAAATTGCCGAGGATAATAATTGTACGGCGCTTATTACGGGTGAGAGCCTCGGTCAGGTTGCAAGCCAGACAATCGGCGCTCTCAGCTGTACCGATGAGGCGGCGGATTTACTTGTGTTCAGACCGCTGATTGGTATGGATAAGCAGGAAATAATTGATATTTCTTACAAGATAGACACATACGATATTTCAATAGAGCCGTATGAGGATTGCTGTACGGTGTTTACCCCAAAGCATCCGAGAACACGCCCTGTTTTGAAGTATGTTAAAGAGGCACAGGAAAAGGCAGACTTTGCACCAATGATTGAAGAGGCACTCGCAAATCTTAAGGTTACAGAGATTTCTGCTCAAGATGAATAATATACCAAAATTACCATGACACGAAAGGATGAACCTGCGTGGATATTGAAATTTTATTGGTAAACCAAAACGATGATACAGCTGTTGACAACAGTGAGCTTTCGGGCAAACTTGCCGAAAACGGTTTTATGCTTACCTATGTAACACCCGTTGGATTTAAAAGCAAACAAATTATTGCGGCTTTGGATAAATGCGCAGATAACGAAGAAAAGCCCGCTGTTGTAATTGTTGCAAACGCCCTTTCGGATAAGGGAGCAGACAGCTTTAAAAGGCACTTTTCGGAAGTAGTGGAGCAGGCTGAAAGAGCCGAAAGAGTGAAAGTTCCTAAGGACTATTGGAAAAAGCACGATAAGGCACTTAAAAATGCCAAAAAGCTGAAACTTTCCGATGAAAAGGTGCAGGAGATTAAAGACGGCTTTAAGCTATACAGAAAGAAGTCGAAGATTTTTAATCTCGGTGACTTAGGCAACGGATGTAAAGGCTTTTGCTTTATGTATAAAGGTATGAGAATTGCCGTACTGCCGAGAACGAAGTATTCGCTTAATAATACCGAGGATATGATTGTTGCGGCGGCGCTGAAAGCTATTGAGGTTTTCGAGTACAACGAGGCTGAGTATCCCGGAGGATTCAGCAAGGTGGAGTATGTTCCGCCAAGAAAAGGCTTTAAGTACCGCTTTATTCCTATGCGTGGCGACAGCGGCAAAGATGTGGCGAGAAAATCGGTTGCGCTTGTATCGCTTGCGGTATTTATCGGCGCTCTTTCAATGCTGTTTTACAATATGGTTTACTTAAGCTATCAGAATAAAGAAAAAATGAATGATATTCAGATGATTTACCATAATACCACTGACAACAGCTCCTCTCAGGAAGGTGATAAAAAGCCTACCGAGGAGGAAAAGGTGGATTGGGCAAAGCTCAAGGATATTAACAAAGAAATTGTGGGCTGGGTTGAAATTAACGATACCCAAATCGACTACCCTGTTTTGTATCACGAGGGCGACAGCCGTTCTTCTCAGTATTATCTTTACAGAGATTATAAAGGCAATCCCGATGATTGGGGCAGTGTGTTTATTGATTACCGCAGTACCAAGAGTACAAAGAGCAAAAATGTAATTATGCATGGTCATCATATGAATGACGGCACAATGTTTGCCGATATGCTTAAATACGGCAGATATTCAATAGATATGGATTTCTACAAAAAATCCCCAACAATTACATTTAATACTCCCGAAGAAAACGCAACATACAAGATTATTTCAGTGTTTAAGACAAATACATTGTCAAGCCATGGCGAATTTTTCAATTATATGATAGGCGAGTTCCAAAACGAAAAGGACTTTATGAACTATGTTTACAATGTAAGAGTTCGTTCAATGGTAAACTGTCCTGTTGATGTAAACGAAGATGACAGCCTTATTACACTTTCAACCTGTTCTTACGAATATACCGATTTCAGAACGGTAATTGTTGCAAGAAAGGTAAGAAAAGGAGAATCTGCAAAGGTTGATGTTTCTCAGGCATCGGCAAACAATAATGCAGTATGGCCGCAGGTTTACTATGACAGAAACGGCGGCACCCGTCCGACTGTAACAGATTTCTGCACAGCGTATGACGCAGGTCAGATTGATTGGTACAGCGGCGATTATGACTTTAAGGATCAGAAAATTGTTGAGGCTACTACCGCTCCTGTTGCAACAGACGCACAGGGCAACACAGTAAAGCCTACTCAGCCAACAACTGCTCAGCCTACAACGCAGGCAAAGGTTTATGTGACGGTTAAGTTTATTAACTTTGACGGCTCTCTGATAAGCGAACAAAAGGTTGAAGTAGGTAAGGCGGCAAAAGCACCGGCAGATCCGGTACAGCCGAGCGACGATTATTATGATTATATATTCAAAGGATGGCAGCTTGATTTCAGCAAGGTTTACAGCGATATGACAATCGCACCGAATTTTGAGCCTGTACTGAAACAACAGCCTACCGATGCGGTATCGGAGGAGGTAATGTCGGAGTGACGGGTGAACTGATTTTTTACGCCGCTCGCAAAACCTCACTTTGCGAAAGGTCTTTGAGAAAGAGCTTTTCTGAGCTTGATATGATTGCCGGAGAATCAAAGTTTGCGGCAAACTGCAAGGCGCTTGGAGAGCTGGTTGTAAGTTCACTCCAAACAAATGACATTGTTTTTGTTACGGGTGGCTTAGATATAGGCGGAGATACCGACAGCCCGAGTGTTTTTGCAAGGGCGCTTGCGGATAATCCGCCAAAGGAAATGAAAAGGTTAAAAAATTCCTCAGGCAGCGACGGCTATGTGTTTGCAACGGAGAGTCAGGCAATAATTCTTTTGCCCGATGATCCGCAGCAGATTGAAAGCATAATGAATGGCGCTTTGCGAGGATTTCTAAAAAGGTATAGGGAAAACAAAATGATTGCTTAAATGCAGCAAAGAGGAAAGGAACAGCAATTTATGAAAACAGAAGCATTTGAAAAATACGAGTCATCGGTACGCTCTTATTGCCGACATTTTCCAACAGTTTTTAAAACTGCAAAGGGTTCAATTATCACTGACGAAGAGGGCAACGATTATATCGACTTTTTCTGTGGTGCAGGTGCCGTAAACTACGGTCATAATAACGAATATATCAAGGAAAAGACACTTGAGTATTTTTCAACAGACGGTATTATTCACGCACTTGATATGTATACAGTGCCAAAGCGTGAGTTTATTGAAACATTTGAAACTAAAATTCTTGAGCCAAGAGGCTATAATTACAGAATTCAGTTTCCGGGCCCGACAGGTACAAACGCTGTTGAGGCAGCATTGAAACTTGCAAGAAAGTACACCGGCAGAAGAAACATTTTTGCATTTATGGGTTGTTTCCATGGTATGACGCTCGGCGCACTTTCTGCTACTTCTGAAATGTTTGCAAGAAACGGCGCTATTGCATCTCTTACAGACTGCACACATATTCCTGCTCCTTATATGGTAGAGGGACTTGATGTAGTTAAATATATGCAGATGCTCATTGACGATGACCACTCGGCAACAGAAAAGCCGGCAGCGGTTATTATGGAAACTGTTCAGGCAGAGGGCGGCATCAGAGTATTTGATGTTGAATTTTTAAAGGCTGTAAGAGAGTTCTGCACAAAGAACGATATTCTTATGATTGTTGATGATATTCAGATCGGCTGCTGCCGCAGCGGCTCATTCTTCTCGTTTGAGCGTGCAGGTATTCAGCCTGATATTGTTGTAATGTCAAAGTCAATCGGCGGTATTGGTATGCCAATGTCGGTTGTACTCCACAAGCCTGAAATTGATGTTTGGAAACCGGGCGAGCACAACGGCACATTCAGAGGAAATCAGCTTTCATTTGTTGCAGGCAAGGCGGCTATCGAGTATCTTCTTGAAAATAATGTTGAGGCTGAAACAGTGCGCAAGGGTGAAATTGTAAAGAACTTTGTTGAAAAGGAAATTCTCCCACTCAACGATAAGCTTGAGCTCAGAGGTATAGGTCTTATGTGGGGTATTGACTGCTCTAAGGTAGACCCTGCACTTGCGTCTAAGCTTTCTGACCTTTGCTTTACAAAGAACCTTATTTGTGAGGTCGCAGGCAGAGAGGGAAGCGTATTCAAGATTATGCCGGCTCTTGTTATTGAGGACGAACTCCTCTTAAAGGGACTTAACATTGTCAAGGAATCATTTAAGGAACTCCTTGCTAATTATTAATCAAAATAAAACTAAGCCTGTTCAGCTTTGTGTGCTGAACAGGCTTTTGCTTTACTTTGTTGCCCGACCGATAATTTGCTAACCATAATTTGCCCACCCAAAATCTTGATAAAAAACCAAAAACAAAGGGAATCCGTTTATCGGATTCCCTTATGTTATAAAAGTTCAATTTCATGCTTTTGCTTTGAGTATTCTCGGTAGAGAGTTTCGCTGATTGCCATTTTGTGAATAATATTTTTTACCGTTGTATCAAGTCCTCTGTTCTCACTGTAATCGGCAGGATAAATATAGTCAACTCTGCCTCTCTGTAACAAATCCTCAACCTTTGCGTCTTTTTTCTGATACACTGCAATAGAATATCCGCCGTAGGCTTTCATCATTTTCATACATGGCACATCAGAAAGTCCGTCGCCAATATAAATCATATTGCAAAACGGAATACGCTTGCTGTCATCGGGCATTGATTTGTTTAAATCATTATCGTTGGCAACATCAAGCACACCCTTGTTTATGCGGTACACAAACTGAGTTTTGTTTGTGTAGTTTACATCGGTTTTCGGCCATACGCCGTTGCCGTTTTCGTCATAAAGAAATTCGCAGGCAAATATGCTTTTAAATTCATTTGCAATCCGTGTGCCCTCAATAATCTCTTTAAGTCCCGAAGAAATTACATAATGCTCCACGCATACGCCAAGGCTCTCTCCATAAGCGTTTATTCGTGAAAACCATTTTGTAACACCGTCAAAAAGTTCAACCTTTTTGCCCGTTTCAACAAGTTTTTCCCTGAGCAAAGGAATGTTCTTGTCCTTAGATATTTTTACCATTGCATACATATATGCAAGAATTGAGTCCATATGCTCCTTATGACCGATTTCGTTGGTATAGCTCCAAAATTCGTCCTCGGTTATGCCAAGACTCGGAATAAAGCCGTATCCCTGCATATCTTTTGTACAAAGCGTTTTATCAAAATCATACATTATTGCAATTATAGGCTTTTCGTTCATAATAACCTCTTACTGTGCCGAATAGGTTGTGATTTCAACAGAAGTTATAGTAATGTCTTCTGTCGGCTTATTTGTAGATGAGTCAACATTTACTGCGGCAATGGCATCTACCACATCCATTCCGTCAATTACCTGTGCAAATACTGTGTGTCCTCTGTCCACCGCATTGTATGCACCGTCAAGATACGGATTGCCGCCGTTATCGTTATACAGCTTTTTAATTTCATCACTGATTACATCTGTGTTGTAGCAAAATGTTCCGTTCTGCTGAACAAAAGCAGAGAAAAGCTCTGAATCCCTGTAGTTTTCAAGTTGTGCTTTTACATTTGTCCACTGATTTTCATAAGCGGCAAAACCGCCGTTCTTTTGGAATGCCTCCGGTGTTGTTTGGTTAATAAAGAACTGACTGCCGTTTGTATCAGGGCCGCTGTTCGCCATTGATACAGCTCCTCTTATGTTAAAGAGCTTGTCGCAGAATTCGTCCTCGAAGTTTTCACCGTATGAGCTTGTGCCGCCCGTACCGTTTGCGTTTTCGTAGTCACCGCCCTGAATCATAAAGTCATTGATTACACGATGAAAAATTGTATTGTTGTATTTGCCCTCGTTGGCAAGGTTAATGAAGTTTGTAACGGTCTTTGGTGCTTGGTCGGCAAAAAGGCGGAGCTTTATGTCGCCCTTTGATGTGTGCATAATTGCAATGGTGTCGCCGTCTTTTGGTGCTTCAAGCTGAAATCCGACGGGGTTGCTGTCATAATTGATAGAAGGGTTTATGCCCACTGTTGACGGCACTATGCCCATATCTTCAAGCGCAGATACCGCAGGCTTGCCTACCTTAGCCTCGTCGCTTGTAGCAACGGCAGTAGTGGTGGGTTCTTCGGCTTTTGAGCTTTCAGGCTTTTCTTTATTATCGGAACAGCCTGCCGCAAAGGCAGGAATAAGCGCAAGTGCCACTATAAGGCACAAAGTTTTTTTTATTTTGTTGTATTTCATATTGTATGAATTCCTTTCGGTACAAATTTATACATTTTTATCATAACATATTTTAATAAAAAATGCAACTTTTTAAGTGAATTAGCCAATTTTTCGAGTTTTTGAGTTTGATTGAAAAAATAATTACTTGTATTGTTTTATTATGCTTTGTGTGTTACAATAATAAAGTATAGCTATGCAGTCGGTTTTAAGATGCTTTAACTTAAAACGGAGTGCATTGATATGTATAGGGGTTATACTATGATAAAATTAGAAAAGCTTAACAGAAACGAGGCAGTGCGCTATCTCGGTGGGGCAGGTATTCAGCTCAACTACCGAATGGATGTACTGATGAACGAATGTGAAAAGGCGGTGCTTGAAAAAGCCTCGCCAAAATATCTTTATACAGAAAAAGACTTGCCTTGCCCTCAGCTTATGGGTGGCAAAGATATAGAGTCGCACCTAAGCGGATGTGAAAAAGCTATTGTAATGTGCGCTACTATTGGCACTGAGGTTGATAAACTCATAAGAATTTCGCAGATTTCCGATATGGCTCGTGCTGTGGTAATGGACAGTCTTGCGAGTGTTGCCGTTGAACAGGTATGTAATACCTTTGACAAAATAATTGCGGAAAAATACAGCGATTACAATATGACATTTCGATTTAGTCCGGGCTATGGCGACTATCCGATAGAAATGCAAAAGGTAGTATTGCAGATGCTCGATGCGCCAAAGAAAATAGGGCTTTGCACAAATGACAATTATTTGCTTATGCCTGCAAAGTCGGTTACGGCTGTAATGGGACTTTCTAAAAATCCGATAGAACGAAAAAAGCGTGGCTGTGCCATCTGTAATATGAGAGAAACCTGTAAATTCAGAAGAAAGGGGCTTCATTGTGGGGTTTAGGGAATTATTAAAGGAAAAGGAATTTATAATACTTGACGGTGCAACTGGCACTATGATTCAGAAAAGCGGCGTTGAGTATGACGAAGTACCTGAAACGCTGAATATCACTCATCCCGAGTTAATTGCGTCTTTTCATAAGGCTTATGTAGACGCAGGTGCTGATGTTGTGTATGCCAACACCTTTGGTGCAAATGCATACAAACTTGAGGGCTGCGGTTACAGTGTAGAGGAAATAGTAGGCGCAGGTGTGAGCATTGCAAAAAATGCGGTTGGCGACAGAGCGCTGGTAGCACTTGACATAGGTTCTATCGGTCAGTTGCTTGAGCCGGCAGGTTCGCTTACTTTTGAAGAGGCCTACGAATACTACAAACAGCTCATTCTTGCAGGCAAAGATGCAGATGTTATTGCTTTTGAAACCATGACAGACCTCTACGAGCTGAAAGCCGCTGTACTTGCCGCAAAAGAAAACAGCGACAAACCTATATTTACAACAATGACATTTGAACGCAATATGCGTACATTTACAGGTACATTGCCATCAGCCTTTGCGGTTACAATGGAGAACCTCGGTGTTGACGCCCTTGGTGTGAACTGTTCGCTTGGCCCTGATGAACTTGAGCCGATTGTAAGCGAAATTTCAAAATATACAAATCTTCCCATTGTAATCAAGCCAAATGCAGGCTTGCCTGACCCTAACACCAACGAATACAATGTTATGCCTGATGATTTTGCAAAGGCATCACTCTCACTTTTGAAATACGGTGTAAAGGTTCTCGGCGGTTGCTGTGGAACAAATCCTGATTATATCAAGGCGCTTAAAGACGCTCTTAAAGACAAAAAATATCAGCCGTCCAAAAAAGAGATAGACACAACAGTGTGCAGTGCAAGCTCTGTTGTTGAAGTAAACCACCCGAGAATTATCGGTGAAAGAATTAACCCTACCGGCAAAAAGCTCTTTAAGCAGGCGCTTGTTGATAATAATATTGACTATATTCTCACTCAGGCATTAAGTCAGACAGGCGCAGGCGCAGAAATTCTTGATGTCAATGTAGGTCACCCTGAAATTGACGAAAAGCAAATGATGGTGCGAGTGCTGAAGGCAATTCAGAGCGTATGTGACGCACCTTTGCAGATTGACTCAACTAAACCCGATGTGCTTGAGGCGGGACTTCGTGCATACAACGGCAGACCGATTGTAAACTCGGTAAACGGTGAAGAAAAAAGCCTGAGCACTGTATTGCCGCTTGTAAAAAAATACGGCGCTTGCGTGGTAGGCCTTACTCTTGACGAAAACGGTATTCCAAAGACTGCCGAGGGCAGATTTGAAATTGCAAAACGAATTGTTGAGAGGGCAGAGGAAATAGGCATTGACAGACGAGATATTTTCATAGACTGCCTTACAATGACGGTTTCGGCTGAGCAGTCTGCCTGCCGACAAACTCTTAATGCTTTGCACAGAGTGAAAACCGAGCTTGGCTGTAAAACTTGCCTCGGTGTTTCAAATATTTCATTCGGACTTCCAAATCGTGACCTCGTTACAAGAACATTCCTTACAATGGCGCTTGAAGAGGGACTTGACCTGCCAATTATCAACCCTAACATTGAGTCCATTACAGGCGCTGTAAGAGCATATCGTGTGCTTGACGGCATTGACAAAAACTCAATGGACTTTATTGCGGCTTACAATGACGCTGTTCAGACTCCCGTTGCCAACAACAATGTTTCAACCGATATGGATATTATGACAGCTGTTTTCAACGGATTTAAAAGTGAGGGCGCATTGCTTACAGAAAAAATGCTTGCCGAAACAGGCGACGCAATGAAAATTGTAAATGAAATGCTTATCCCTGCACTTGATAAGGTTGGCGAGGGTTTTGAAAAGAACAAAATCTTTTTGCCTCAGCTTATTCAGAGTGCCAATGCCGCTCAGGCTTGCTTTGATGTAATTAAAAAGCATATTTCAAAGACAAGCGGAGAAACAGTGAGCAAGGGAAAAATTATTGTTGCAACTGTAAAGGGCGATATTCACGATATAGGCAAAAACATTGTAAAGGTATTGCTTGATAATTACGGCTATACAGTTGTTGACCTAGGCAAAGATGTTGACCCTCAGCTTGTTGTAGATACGGCTATTGAGCAGAATATAAAGATGATTGGTTTGTCGGCTCTTATGACCACAACTCTCAAGAGTATGGAAGATACCATTAAACTTGTAAGAGAAACAAAGGAGCTGCAAAATCCTGACGGCAGCAGCAAGTGTGTAATTTTTGTAGGCGGTGCTGTGCTTACTGAAGAGTATGCAATGAAAATTGGCGCTGACTATTATTGCAGAGATGCAAAGGAAAGTGTAGATACAGCTAAAAAGGTTTTAGGCTAACATAAAAGGGCAGTTCCGCTCAGGAATTGCCCTTAGTAATATTTATTACACATATTTCAGGTTGGTTGTTAAATCTCGGAACAGGATTTGATACGCCAAGTCCTGCGGAAATAATCATTGTTGTATTGTCAAAAAGAAATTCGCCTTTATCGTATTGTGGAAAAAGTCCTTGATTTGGTACGATAACTCCGCCGACAAATGGAATTTGCACAAGACCGCCATGAGTATGACCGCACAATACGAGATCTATTTTTGATGTTCCTACAATATCCTTTATATACTCAGGCTGATGATGGAGAAGTACAGAGTAGCAGTTTTCTGAGTTGGTTTTGAATTTTTCCCAAAATGATTGTTGACAAACTGGAGGAAGATCCTCTGACCTCCATGCTCCATATCACGGATATAGGATATTATCCGAAGGCCAAACATCACTTCCGGGAACGAAAAGAACCGATCAATCAATATGTATTCATTTATTGTATCGACGGGGCCGGTTGGTATCGGATAGGTGAACAGGAATATACCGTTTCCGCCAATCAATATTTTATCTCCGCCCTTAGTCGTAAATATTGTGGACTCGTTGTCAAGCAAGGTTGCTCCGCAAGCTGTTATGTCTGATTTAAAATCAATTTTGTCGGCAATATCTCGTTCGTGGTTGCCAAGACAGCAGTAAACGGGAGCGATTTTTGATATTTTTGTCAACAGACTTTTCATAATGTCGTCATTTATATAATTGCGAGTTACCATATCTCCTGCAACGGCTATGAAATCAGGCTGCTGCTCTTTGATTTTATTTACAAGTTCGCTGTTATCCGTACCGTATTCTTTGTTGTGCAGATCCGAAATCAAAACGATTTTTATATTGTTTTCGATTCTGTCGGACTTTAGGTTATATTCCGTTGTTTTTAAAAATAAATTGCTATGCACCAGCTCCGCAACAAATAAAGCGGAGAGTGCAGAAAAAATTATCAGTGATAGTTTTCTTTTAGATTTTTTCATAAAAATGTCCTTTGCTTATAATAATGTGATATTTTTTATAATATTATATTATACCTAAAAATTACATTTTTCAAATATAGTGAATTGTTGTATTAAAATATTGTGTTTTACTTATAAAGCAAAATATAATAGATTTGACAAAATACTAATTTTGATGTATAATATTGTGTAA